>Ga0255374_10150_pt1 | contig 9598 bp, 10 predicted proteins | sample ANMaggSeSYBR01H4_FD_182088 | JGI IMG/M metagenome (GOLD analysis project Ga0255374, IMG submission 182088) | Sediment cell enrichment communities from methane seep in Santa Monica Basin, California, United Staets - ANME aggregate JGI... | ecosystem: Environmental > Aquatic > Marine > Cold seeps >... | reverse complement strand
TTGGGGTGATGAAATTCAGATTGAAGGCGGTACAGGTTGCGGAAAAACATGGTATAATAGTACAATCTTAGATTTTACACATCAATGGTTAAATTCAGATTCATATGAAATAAAGGCAAGGGTGCTAGACTCTAATGATGATTGGAGTAACTGGTCCGAACCCTTTGAAATCAGTATGCCAAAAAACAAGATACAAAACGTTCCATTGTTTCATTATTCATTCGCCCAACTCCTGAATCGTTTTTCAAGCCATTCTAACTTTTTTAATTCTGAGATACAAATTAATCATACTAATTCTTTTGATGAAAACACTATTCCAAATCCGCCAATCATTAATGGACCAACAACTGGTAAATCTGGTTCGTTTTATTATTATTCATTTACACTTTCTGACATAGATGAAGATGATTTTCTTACAGTTTTAGAAGTCAATTTTGGAAATTCAATTGAAGGTGCAATAAAGAAAACTTGTGAACGCCCATGGTATAACGGAACAATAATTACGATGCAACATCAATGGAATGAAAAAGGGGAATATTCAATTACTGCAAGAGTAATGGATTCTTATGGTGAGTGGAGTAATTGGTCCGAACCATTTGAAGTAAGTATGTCAAAAAACAAAGCAATTAAGACACCATTATTATCATTACTGGAAAACTTCATACAGAACCATCCACATTTATTTCCATCGATACAACAATTGATAAAACTGCAATAAGAGAAATCCATAAACCAATACGATGACGGTTCATTCTGGTTCAATTGTGACGGCGGAGGACTATGGAGAGATTTGCCAACGATGTATGAGTTTGTATTTAGGACATATGGGTACGATTAACCCACTCTTTTCTTCTCTTTTTTTTATAATATGATGTGCGGATTGAAATTTAGACAGATAATATTTTTATAATATTACTTAACAAATTAGGTTAAATATACTGTATAATTGAAGGTAATATAAAGATTGAGAAGGTATCAGCTATGAAAAAGAATGTAATAATTATTGGATTTATTTTAATATTTTTACTCATTGGGTTGAGTGGATGTACTGAAAAACAAACATCAAATGAGAAAACTTCATCTGAACAAACAGAAAAACAAGTAACTCCACCAATAGAAGAGTCAATAACAACAATATTATCAAAAACGGAAACAATTGATTCAATGTATTATGAAATCGATGCATCTATAGAAATGTCTGAATTTGGAATACAACATGCATTGATAAAAATATGGCAAAAAACTCCTTATTTAAAGGAACAAATAATTAGTGATTACAATGGCATTTCAAACTCAATTTTAGTAATTAATTGTCCCGACGGAACATATATTTATGATAATGATAAAGAAACATATATTATGACAATGGAGGATGTTTCATTTTTTTCTGCATCATTGCAATATTTTGATAGTGCACTGATAAAAACTTATCTTGGAAATGAGTCACTCAATACCTATGATACAGAAATTATTGATGGAAAACAAGCTACAATCATAGAATACTCACCAATGCAAGATAATAATTTTGTAAGAATAAAAATGTGGATATGGAATGATAAAGGAGTCCCTTTAAAAGCACTTATTGATATGACAATGGAAGATATGACAATGGCAATGGATTTCACATTTACTAATTATTCCTTCACTGAAATTTCTGACAGTACTTTCAGAGTATCATAAAAAGAATTCATTTGATATAAAAAGCGTTCTTCCAACAATGTACGAGTTTGTGTTCAGGACATAAGGATATGATTAGGATATCCAACCCTCTTTTTCTTATTATCTCAAAAATCTAAATTGTTGCCACATATACATTAACCGATCATATAATTAAACAAAATAATAAAAAAATCCTTTAGTTAAAGATATAACTCAAGGTATGTTACTTGAAGAGAATAGAAAAAATGGCAGTTAATCAAGGATTTTCTCTTTGAAAACTCAAGGATTATGATATGTCTGATGACATGGATATGCTTGTTCACTATTTGATCGGTGATTCTCTTTACAATTTAGCAAGAGAATCTTGGGAAAAAAATGATTATAAGCATTGATCTTACGGTTTATTCTTATTGAAATAGATAGTTATCCATTACGTGTTTTTCACAGGATTTTTGCATATTTTGGTGATTTCTAGAAGTAAATGATTTTAATTTAAAATTTTTAGCAAGCAATTAGAGAGAGACGCGTGCACGTGACGCTAGGCGTGTTTAGAGAAGAAGAGTTAGAAAATGCTCCTTATTTCAACCTTAAACATGCAGGCCATTAATTATTATAACTAAAGCCTACCTTTTTCTTTATGTTATAATATATTATAATATCCTAAATAACATGTGTGATGCTGTGTCTTGTGAGTAAAGGAGTTTGTTAAAATGAGATTGTGTAGTAATGAGATTGAAAACAATCCAAACCGTAAGTTGCTAGTATTCTGCATACTTTTTTTGATTTATGGATTGATTACTATACCATTAAAACTTAGTTTCATCCCATTAGGATTCATTGCTATTGGCGATATGAAATTACCAACTTTTCAGCTAGTGCAAATCTTTGTTGTTTTTCCTTTGGTTCTCATGATTGCGTATTACTTTTTCATCCGCAATAAACTCATTAACTGGAAGGACCTAGGTTTCAATTTTGGTAACAAAGGTATACTTAACATGGTAACTTATGGTGGGATTGGTGGTGTTATTCAGGGTGCGTTTATCTTTTTCACAACAGACCATTTCATTTTGAAAAATCAGATTGTATTAAACTTTCTTGAGAAGTGTATCTCTGCCCCTATTTGGGAGGAATTCCTTTTCCGTATTCTTCTGTTTGGTATGATTGAGATGTTAATGTTACTTCGGCTTAAACGATTTGATAAACATCCATTGCTGTACAAGTATAACAAGATTATGTGGTACATTATTATCATTGGTATTCTTGCTATTATGTTTTCTTTAATTCATGGTGAAATCAGCGGTTACATTGTTTCTTTTGCTATTATAGCCACTTTAATTTACATGAAAACTAGAAGTATCATTGCATCAATAGTAGCTCACTCACTGTCAAACTTTGTAGCTGGTGGCTTCCTATACCTCATCTTAAGCTCAATTTCTTAATTTGAAAGTCTTCGGTTTCGAAGAAAATTGTTGCTAAATCAATATAGGCGTTTCTCCTTACTATCTGCATTATCTGATAACAGGTCTAAAGCTTCTAATACTTCATATTTTATTAAAATAATGACCTTGGCTAATGTGTTCATGGTTGTCATTTCACCTCTATCTGGGAGAGGGATTCTTACCCAGTCTTCTCTCTTCCCGTTTTCTTTCTATCCTTGTTTATTAGTTAAGAAGTCACTTTGGTTTAAATCCCTGCCTCAGCTTATTATCATTTAATATTTACTTTATTACCTGCTTATTATGATGATGGTGAATAGGATACATTAATGATAGTAATATTTAAATATTCAAATATACTTATATTGATTAATGAATGAAGTTGATGTTTTCAAAGCATTAGCAGACCCAACCAGATTAAAAATTCTTGAATGTGTAAGAGATGGTGAAAGGTGTATTTGTGAAATAATTCCATATACTGGGAAATCTCAACCAAATGTTTCTCAACATTTGAAAGTGATGAAACACGCTGGCATAATTGATGAAAGAAAAGATGGAACGAGAATTATGATAAAGGCATCTAAAAAGGAGATTTTTGATATAATTAACCAAGTTTCACGGTTAGAGTGAATTTATGACACCGATTGATATCTTCTTTTCAGGCATTGGGGCATTACAGGAATATCTCTCAGTTCATGTGTTAACTTGTTTAATTCCTGCCTTTTTTATCGCTGGTGCGATAGCAGTTTTCGTTTCAAAGCAATCAGTTTTGAAATATTTTGGCGTTCACACAAAAAAATATATTTCCTATTCTATTGCTTCCTTATCAGGGTCAATTCTTGCTGTTTGTAGTTGTACTGTATTACCTTTATTTACTGGTATTTACAAACGTGGTGCGGGTATTGGTCCTGCATCTGCTTTTCTTTTCTCAGGTCCTGCTATTAATGTTCTTGCTATAGTCCTCACTGCCCATGTATTGGGTTATAATATTGGTCTTGCAAGAGCAATTTCCGCTATATTAATGGCAATTGTCATTGGTTTGTTGATGGCATTTATTTTTAGAAAAGATGAAACTGAAAAAAAGAATGACAATAACATGTTTTCAGGTCAAACTCAGGAAAAAAGTAGTCGTCCTACGTGGACTTCATTCTTATTTTTTATATTGCTCGTATTAATTCTTGTTATTGGTGCTACAAGCAGTAGTTATATTCCATGGGTTCCAAAACTTGCTATTGTTTATATTTTAACACTGGTAGTTTCAGGCATCCTAATTTTTTATTATTCACGGGATGAAGTGAAGAACTGGGGTAGAGAAACATGGGGTCTTACTAAGAAGATATTTCCAATACTCCTCATCGGAGTTTTTATTGTTGGAATAATTGGTGGCATAGGAGCATATTTTATCCCAGGTGCTGACCCAAGTAATGCTGTTGGTGTTGCCGTTGCACCATATATTAGTGGAAACAATATTGTTTCTTGTTTTCTGGCATCGGTTATTGGAGCGGTTTTGTATATGCCAACTCTTTTAGAGGTTGCTATTGTTGGTAATCTTTTTGGATATAGTTCAGGTTTGATGGGTGGAGGTCCTGCTCTTGCTTTGTTACTTGCGGGTCCTTCTTTGAGTCTTCCTAATATGGTTGTTATTACAAAGGTTATGGGTTTGAAAAAAGCAATGGTTTATTTTGCTTTAGTAATTATTCTTGCTACAGTTGTTGGTTTTATTTATGGGATACTCGGAGGTTAGAGCTAATAATATGAAAATCGAGATTTTAGGAAGTGGTTGTGCAAAATGTAAATCTGTTGAAAAACTCGTTAGAAATATTGTTGAAGAACTAGGTATTCAAGCAGAGGTTGTTAAAGTTGAGGATTTACAAGATATAATTAATCGTGGAATTATGATGACACCTGCAGTTTTTATAGACGGTGAAGCAATTATTGTAGGTCGTCTTCCATCATCAGATGAATTAAGGAAATTACTTAAAGAAAAGGTGATAAATTGAAAATAAAAAAATTATTATTATCCTTGTTTCTGGTTAGTGTTATAATATTTTTAAGCGGTTGTACAAGCAATAACACTAATAAAGAATCAGATAAGATTGTCGATAATTCTAATTGGTTAGAAAGTTATGTTCCTGTTCATGGTATTGGTAATGGTTCAGATGATTTCTGGATTGAATTTCCTACAAGTAGTGATTATTATGGGGAGTCTATTGATCATTTTGATTGGATTGTTGGAACTCTTGATGATAATTGTGTTTTATTTGTTGTTCATAGAACTGGGTGTGTTGGTTGTAAAGAACAGGGTGACCTTGTAATTTCTCTTGCTGAAAAATACAATGATTATGCAGAATTTCACGATATTGATGCAGTATCAAGTGCTCCACAATATATTCAACAGAAGTCAAATGATGCATATCTTTATGACCCAAATGGAGCACCTGGTTATATTGCCTTAACAGGCATATTCACCTACGTTGAGGTTGATGATGAAATTAAGATTGGTTGGCATAGTTGGGAACTTGATGTTGAAGACTCTGCGATGGAGTCTTGGATTAAAGATGCTATCTACTATTTTAACATGAATAATGAAGGTTGATTCTATGAAAAAAATATTAACTGCTTTAATTGTTGCTTTTTTAATTATCATATTACTTTTAACTTTTTTACCATCACTATTACAGACAGGAACATTGGAGATTAAACAAGCACCAGATTTTACCACAGTTGATGAAAATGGTATAGAGTTTTCTTTAAGTGATTATAAGGGTAATGTTACACTTATTCATCTTACTGGGTTAGAAACTCCTCTTTGTATTGAATGTGAGGAAGAAATGATAGGACAATTGAAACAATTAGAAAATCTTTCAAAGTTAAATGACGATGTTAAAATCATTACTATAAACATTCGTAAGAATCCTTATTCAACTACAGGTATCAGTATAGCAGAAAAAACTTATGGAATAAACATTAGTTGGAATTGGATTGAAGACCTTGAACCTTTTCAATTCGCAGGATTCTATCAGAAATATTGGATATATAATGGTGCTTTCTCTAATCCAACAATTGTTCTGATTGATACCAATCAAAGCATTGTTGGTGTTTATAATATTTACACCCTAGGAAAGGGGAAAATTGATGGAATTCAAACTGCTACTTCATTAAATCAAGATATTCAACAGATAAAATCAGGTGAATGGAATGAATTTATTGGGGGAGATTATAATGAAGGAATAACTTTTCTCGGTATTTTCGCCCTTGGTATTTTAACAGCATTATCACCATGTTCCATTGCACTTCTTATTGCCATGATTTCATATGTAGGGTCACTACAAAAACAAAATGAAAAAGGAAAAAATAAAAAATATTCTTTACAAGGAATATGGATTGGAGTTGTATTTACATTAGGGATGGCATTTGTATTCTTCATTTTTGGTTTATTAATCTCATCTGTTGGAATATTTGTAGAATTATCGACTATGTTTTATCTAATATCAGGAGTTATATTGATAATTCTTGGTATAAACGTTTTCAAACCACTGTCAGAAATCATTAGTTATAAAAAAGAAGCCCAAACGAGTTCAAAGATTTTAGAAAAGGGTAAAAACATTTTTTTAAAACTTAGTAAAAAATCAATTTATCTTGGTGCCTTCTTCTTAGGAATATTATTTTCAATTGGATGGGCACCCTGTGCAATGTCTTTGATGATGCCTGTTTTCATTTTAACACTTAGTCAAAAAATATCTATCATCATGGGGGGTTTGCTATTATTTGTCTTTGGTATTGGTCATGGAATCCCCATTATACCTTTATGCGCTGTCACAAGTGGTGTTCGTGGGAAACTTGGTAATAAATATGTTAAAACTGGAAGATGGATGCAAAAAATATTTGGTGTTATAATTATTGTTATTGGTATTGTTATGGCAATTAGATTTTGGGGTGTTAATCTCTGGTAATTTAGATAATCTTTATTTTTTAGAGTATTAGCATTACACTCCCAGCGCAGACTATTCACGGGAAATCTTTACTAAGGTAAACTGGTGTTCAAATCCCTTCCCCTGCATATTTTTACTATTAAACAGGGTTTTATAATCCATAAGTTTTTGTACTTTGGTATTTACAACTTTTTTATTCATTATTTCACCTCCTATTTTTTATTTGATAATACTGAAAAAATAGATATACAAAAAAACTATTAATGAGATTAATTTTAACCATATTAGGTGGATAAAAAATAACATGATATTTATAATGATAAATATTTTAATAATTGCAATAATGATTTTTATTTCTGCATTTTTTTCAGGTTCAGAAATGGCATTTGTATCTATAGACAGAGCATTGATTGTTGACAAAGCAAGAGACGGTGATAAGAGAGCAAAGATATTAGAAGCATTATTAAAAAAGCCAGATGATGTGATTAGTGCAATAGTAATTGGTAATAACATTGTAAATATATTCTCTTCAATTCTTGCAGGTTATGTAGCTGCAAGCATCTTTGGAAATCTGGGTATTGGGGTTGCTACTATAATTATGTTTTTTCTTGTAATAATTTTTAGCGAATCAACACCTAAAGCATTTGGCAGAAAAAATGAAAAATGGGCTTTAAGATCTGCCAGATTTATTAATATTTTTACTAAACTGTTTTATCCTGCAGTAGTGTTTGTCAGATTTATTTCTAATGGACTATTACATTTACTTGGTAAAACTGAGAAAGAACAGGATTTAGTTACTGAACAGAAGATAATGGCTATGATGCGTCTTGGTGAAGAAGAAGGAACTATTGAAGAAGATGAAAGAGCTATGGTAAATGAGGTTTTTGAATTTGATGAAAAAATTGTTGATGAGGTCGACAGACCAAAAGATAAGATAGAATTCATTCATCAAAATGATGCGATTGAAAAACTCATAGAAAAATCTGTTGAAACAGGTTTTTCAAGATTTCCAGTTTATAAGAAAAATTATGATGATGTCATTGGGATGGTTCACATAAAAGATTCACTTGAGATGAAAGATAAATCAAAAAAAATAAAAGACATAATGAGAGATGTTTTAATAGTAAATCCAAATATGAAAGCAGATGATGTTTTTAGAAAAATGAAACATTATAAGACACATATTGCCGTGTTAAAAGATAAAAATAACAAAACAATTGGATTAGTTAGTATGGAGGATTTAGTGGAAGAGATTTTTGGTGAAATAAGTGACGAACATGATCCAATATAATTTAATTAACATGTAAAAAAAGGTATTTTAACTTGAATTCGAAAAATTTTTCACCGAATTAATAAAATTATTCTTAATTCTATCATTTTCGATTATTTTTTTGGCATCTTTTTTCAGTTCCATCATCTTGTTTAAAGTATTTTTATGGAATTTCAGTAATGTGCTAGTCCAATCGAAATCGGGTTAATTGATACAACTTCTTAGTTCGTTTAATATAAAGGGCAGATTAATCGTATCCACCGATTTTTAAACTAGGGTCACCAAATAATTCCCATTGCTCTACCATCTGTCGAATTGCACCAGGCCCATCCTCTGCATGACTATAAATCAATTCATTGACATCAAACTCATTGGCATAATCAATAATTGCATTACTAAAGCATTCACCAAGGATCTGATTTTCATTCACCCCATAATGATAGAAAAACCTTGGGAACAACCAACCATCAAGACCTTCTGTGTAATTATACCCTGGATAACCCATACCAAGGCCTGTATTTCCCATGGTTGCAATCGCCCCTCCATCCTTTAAACTCGATAAATACCAACTGAAACATTTTGGAGGGTGAATCCCATATCCATATGCATGTAAAAAACCATATTTTTGGATGTTTTTAATGGTGACATTAAATTGACTGTTATGACACCCCCCAATAACAACAACAGGTTGTTTCTCATTGTTGTTTAATCGAGGATTTACTGGCTCCATTAATTTCTTAAGTGCTCCTGCAATACCTCCACCTTGATAAAATAAAGAGAAATATGCATTGATAAATGGAATGTTATACATGCTTAGAATTGTAACCTTACCATCTTCACCTTTTGGAGTATTTGTTACCAAGATTGAAGGATTTGCATGTCCGGCCATATGAATAAAACCTGCGCCCTTGTTCATTTCATCAACAAAATCTTTTTGACCAGTAAGAGTCTTAGTTGAAGTCCAAAGTTTCACAACATTAAAATCACTCATATAACTTGCCGAAAGATTCGTATAAATCTCAGCTTCATACGCATCAGGTTCATTAGAATTTGGAAGGGGATAAGTATCTCCTGCCGCCAGTACCAATCGATTAAACCATGAGGAGTCAGCAGGGCTACTCTCATATTGAATGATCTTATCTACAACAATATCAACATCAGAAAGAGAACGGCAGGGAAGTCGTCCAACATGAACATCAGGTCTACAATCAAGGATATCCTTACTTATGAGATCATAACGTTCTGTTATCTCATTATACTTTGTTTCAAATTCTGCAAACACTCCATTCCCATTTGAATCC
>Ga0255374_10149_pt1 | contig 9633 bp, 6 predicted proteins | sample ANMaggSeSYBR01H4_FD_182088 | JGI IMG/M metagenome (GOLD analysis project Ga0255374, IMG submission 182088) | Sediment cell enrichment communities from methane seep in Santa Monica Basin, California, United Staets - ANME aggregate JGI... | ecosystem: Environmental > Aquatic > Marine > Cold seeps >... | reverse complement strand
GCGAAGCATTTCTGCTAACGGCACGTTTGCTGTAACGGTAGAATGTCCTTTATTATTGTCCATCCCCTGTACACGAGCACGGCGGGTATTCATGTCGCCTAAAATATCTCCCATATTTTCTTCCGGAACGATAATGGTTACTTTCATGATCGGTTCGAGAAGAACCGGCGAAGCATTTTTGAGGGCTTTTTTGAACGCTTCTCGTCCAGCCATTTCAAATGCAATAGGTTTTGAGTCAACTGGATGTTCTTTTCCATCAAACACTTCCACGGAGATACCGGTTACTGTATAACCGGCGATTACACCTTCCTTCATCACATTGCGGATGCCTTTTTCAATAGCGGGCATATAGCTGGATGAAATAGCACCACCAAAAATCGCATTCTTGAATTCAAAATCACCCTCTTTTAGAGGGGCGATCCGAAGCGATACCTCACCAAACTGGCCTGAACCGCCAGACTGTTTCTTGTGGCGGTGCTTGGCTTCAGATTTTTTTGTAATTGTCTCATGATATGGAACGCGTGGGCGGGCGGTATTCAACCCAACTTGAAGTTTAGTATCTGCTCGTCGGATAGCAACATCAATGTGCTGTCCACCCATGCCTTGTAAAATGGTTTGCCGTGTGGAGGTTTCCTGATGCCAGGAAAGAGTCATATCTTCTTCACATAACCGGGTGAGTGTTGGTGAGATCTTAGTTGAATCCGCTTGTGTTTTCGGTTCAATCGAAACTCGATACAGCGAATTTGGGTATTCAGGAATAGGAAGTTCAAGGGGGTGAGCTTTGTCGCATAAGGTGTTGCCTGTTGCTGTATCAGAAAATTTTGGTACCACCCCAATATCACCACTGTGCATTGTTTTTATAGGTGTTGTGCTTTTTCCACTGGGAACAAACAATCCGCTCATTCGCTCTTCAGTCTCTTTGGATTGATTCCAAATGCGCATGTCAGCGTTTAGAACTCCTGAAAATATTTTGAAGAAAGTCTGTTTTCCAACAAACGGATCCGCTGTTGTTTTCCATACATACATTGCAAGGGGGCCAGTATCATCCACTTTTAAAATTTCTTCATCAGATTTGCCTTGTGCTTTTATCGGTTTGGCATCTTCAGGAGAAGGAAGTAGGTTTTTGATTGCATATAGTAATCGGGCTATCCCTATTTCAGCACCACCGGCAGCAACGAGAATAGGCACAAAGGTGCCGTTGAGAATCACACTTGCAAGACCTGTGGCAATTTCTTCGGTTGATAGTTCAACGCCTTCAAGGTATTTCTCCAGTAAAGCATCATCACCTTCAGCAGCGGCTTCAACTAGAGCGATTCGGGCCGTTTCAGCGGCATTTTTCAATTCGGCAGGGATGTCCTCAGCGTTTTTTCCGTCTCCAGCGTAAGCTTTCATGGTCAGTAAGTCGATAACCCCTTTGAAATTAGCTTTCTCGCCCCATGGAAGCTGTAGTGGAATGAACCGTGATTCTGAGAAATCCTGAACGGAGGTTAATGCTTTCTGATAATCTGCGTGATCACGATTCATCTTGTTGATTAAAAGGAATCTTGGCAAGCTAAATTTATCACAATAATTCCATGCGATCTCAGTTCCAACCTCAAATCCAGAAACCGCATCGACTACTATAATTGCTGAATCAGCAACTCCTATAGCAGAGATCATTTCTCCAATAAAATCTGTATATCCAGGTGTATCAAGGAAATTGATCTTCACATCTTTATATTCGACAGGAATTACTGATGTATATAATGAAATTTCCCTGCGGATCTCTTCTTCATCGAAATCCGCGACAGTGTTTCCGTCTGTGATTTTCCCCATGCGAGTTGTTGCGCCAGTAAAGTGAAGAAAAGCTTCGGTTAAGATTGTTTTTCCTGCGCTGGAATGTGATACTAATGCTACGTTTCTGATATTTTTTGAACTGTATTCCTTCATAAAAATAATTCCTTCCTTCGATGTTTTTTCAACCAATCAATTTTACTATATAGTTCACTGGATAATTATTGTTTGAATGAGTATATATCAAATTTTTACTTTTTAATTTGAAAAATATTGGTAATCCAAACTGTGACCCACAGTGTATTACTTCAAGATCTGATTCATTTTGTCAAATATCATCTACCTGGAAATGGTCTGTTATAGGAATATCGGGTGACTGTTAAATTGAGGTGGAATTTAATCAATTTATTCATTTCTTAAGTAACCTAATCTAAAAATTGGGATTGATGTATGTGAGATTAGCCAATTTCAGGAGTTTATTACTATTCGGTCGCGCCGAGATGGCAATGATAAACGGAACAAGCTGTCAACTTGGCTTGAATTTCAAAAAGAGTATTAAAAGTATGTGAACTTAAAATATTTCGGACAGGATTCTCATTAATAGCTGCTTCTCTTGTTCTTTGTTGGTAATCTCTTTATCGATCTTAGCGATTCTCAATTTTTGCAAGATACTGCGATAGATTGGACCCGGAGGGATGCCGTAATGCTTGAGGTCGTCACCGGTCGTTTCAGGGGAAATAAGGCGCCATTTACCAATGAAACTCTCGAATTTATTTCGTAGATCATTGTTTTCTTCTGTTATCCAATTAGAGTAAACAGCTAATGGCGGATAATTTTCCAGCGTTTGGCAAAATTCACCTGGTGTAAGGAGAGAGAGCGAAGATTTGTTGTACCAAATTTGATTTGCCGCGATAAGGGTCTTCTGAAGATCACTTTTAAACCGTAATCGTTTAGTGATTTTCCGCAAATCATATAATGGAATTGTCATTAATAAAGTAGTATAGGCCCCTTGAATTAATCGCTTATGTGTATCTAAACAGATATAATCGATCCATTCTTTGGCTGGGTGATCCGTAAATAATTTCTCCAATCCTTCTTGAATGGTTTCATCAATAAAAATGGATGGATGAATGTGCGTGAATAATCCAAGTTTGTTAATTCTAGACAGCATGGTAATCGCTTTATCCTCAATAAGGATCTGATCTATTTCGTGCCGGACGCGGTCTCCAGACACTTCTTCCAAGAGAGGAGCTGCCTCCTGCAATAATTCGAGGGTGCGTTGATCTATTTCAAATCCGAAGCGCTGCTCGAACCGTATCGCCCTCAGCATACGCGTTGGGTCATCAACAAAAGAAAGCGAGTGGAGGACTCTAACCTTTTTTTTATTTAAATCATTTACACCACCCCAATAATCATAGACATCACCAAAGTGACTGCTATCTAATCGCATTGCCATTGTATTAATTGTGAAATCCCGGCGGTGAAGATCCAGTTTGATGCTTCCCTTTTTAACAGTAGGCAGTGCAGTGGGCTTCTCGTAAAATTCTGTTCTGGCGCTAATAAGATCAATTGTGAGTGGAAGATCGGAAATTTGATCGGTGGAAAGCGGAAGCCCTGATGGAGATGTGTCACTTCCAATGTCTAATGGCCGCCATTTTGCAGTACTAAATTTCTTGTGGCTGGTAACCTTTCCACCATATCTTTTTATTAATAGGGAAGCTAGTTGAAGTGCATCTCCTTCAACTACAAAATCTAAGTCCGGGGAAGGGTAATTGAGGATTAGATCGCGCACAAAACCACCGACAAGATAAATAGGAGTGCCTAAGTCACTTGCGGCAATGCTGATCAACTTTAATAAGGAGAATTGGCCTGGTGCAATTTGCTTTTCCATCTCAGGTGCGAGATTCATCTTTCGCGCTGTACCTACTTGGGTTCCAGCCAGTGTATTCAATAAATCGGTGCGTGTTGCAATGCCAATGATTTCTTGTGAATTTGGATCAACTACTGGAATTTGCCCCCATCCAGTTATGGCCATAATTTGCTGCAAATGATCAAGCGAATCTCCTGGATAGACATGAATGTCTCCTGCTTCCATCAGGCTGGCGGCAGATTTTTTAAGGTTGTGCGCGTGCGCTTTATCTACTGCTCGCCGGTTAAGCAGCCCCAATATCTTCTTACCCTGAATTACAGGATACCCTTCATATCCAAAACGCTGCATTAAAGTAAGAGCTTCATCGGTCGTAGTTTCCGGTGTAATTGTGAGCGGTTTTTTTGACATAATTTGTTCAACAGTAATCGCTGGCTGCACATATTTAGGTAGTTCATTTAAAAATTCATGTACTAAATCGTTTAGTTGTGAGGGATCGTTTTTGTTATGTTTGATCAAAGCTGCAGATGCGCGTTGGTGCCCGCCACCATTAAAACACTTTGCGATTTGAGATGTATTGATCTGATCGGATATAGATCGCGCAACCAGCCGGATTCCTTCACGAATTGATACAAAGATGAAAAGCGCGTCCGGATCTACTAAGTCACATATTTTGTGCGCTATACTGGATACTTCATCACCAAGATCGGGTGCATTTGCATAAGAAACGAAAATGTTCTGATTTGCAATGGTAATGGTTTGTGAATTTTCCATCAAAACCTCAAATAATTCCTGCTGGTCAGGAGTAAGTGGGGGATTGAGGAATTCAGCAGCGATTTTCAAACTGGCTCTATTAGATAGTAAGTAAGCAACGGCAGCCGCGTCTCTTGCAGTGGTATTCACATAGGTTAGAGACCCGGTGTCTTCATAAATACCCAATAGAAGTAATGTTGCTTCAATGATGCTAAGTGAGTAGTTGTTCTTTTCGATAAGTTGTTCAATAAAAAACGTGGTGCAAGCTCCGCTTTCAATTTGATTGAATTCCCAATCAGGTGAAAGACTTTTTTTCTTTTTATGGTGGTCGATCACAAAGATTTGTGTTTTTTTCTTGAGACCTTTAATTGTAATCAATGACTGTGTATCCACTAGAGTTACTGCATTGATGGATTCTTTAGGTAAATTTCTTGCAGAGATAAATGGTAAATCGGCAGCATATAAATGAAGAAAATCCTGCACATTGCGATTTTGTGCTTTGGGCAGCACTGCAAACACGTTTTCTTGCAGTAAGAAAGCGCCTAGTTGTGATGCTACTGCATCAAAATCTGCTTGTTCATGGGTTAAAATGACATGCATACTACTATTCTACCTGAATTAGAATAGTAAATGACATTAAATTGATATTGTGGAAAAATGACTGAAAAACTTTTAGGGCATGAAAAAATCCGCTATGCTCGGCATTTAAATATACAGAGTATTGGTATATCCGGACAGCTGAAATTAAAGAATGCTTCTGTACTAATCATTGGTTGCGGTGGATTGGGTTCTGCGGCAGCCATGTATCTGGTTGCTGCTGGAGTCGGCCGGTTGGGATTGGTAGATTCTGACGTGGTTGAACTGAGTAATCTTCAGCGCCAGATCATGCATGGGGTAGCTGGGCTTGGACAGCCAAAGGTTTTTTCCGCCGAGAATCGATTAAATGATATCAATCCGAATGTAAATGTGGAGGTATTCAAGGAACGCATAGTTTCTGAAAATGCACGAAAGATTATTGGTGATTATCCGATTGTTGTGGATGCGACAGATAATTTTGAGACACGCTATTTGGTAAATTCTGTGTGTGTTGAAAAGGAGATCCCATTTATCTATGGAGCGATTTTTCAGTTTTCCGGACAAATGAGCGTTTTCGATGCAAAAAAAGGACCATGTTTTCAATGTGTGTTCAACCAACTTCCGACAATGGAAGTCTCTGACTCAAATCGAGGAATAGGAGTGATTGGAGCGCTTCCGGGCGTGATCGGCTCACTGCAAGCGATTGAAGCGATCAAGCTAATCACAGAGATTGGCAACAGCATGGTTGGCCGCCTGCTTCTGTTTGATGGTCTGGAGATGACTTTTAGAGAGGTTAACGCTATAAAGTATCTGGACTGTCCTATCTGTTCACAATAAGGAAATATCAATGCCGATAGAATTGTATATGGGAAAGAAAATGTTGGTCGTGGTTGCGCACCCGGACGATGAAACTTTTGGGATGGGTGGAACACTGGCTCTCTACGCTAATTTTGGTGTTGAAATTCATTTGATTTGTGCGACACGGGGAGAGGTGGGGGAGGTAGATACGGAAAAATTGAAAGGATTTTCATCCATAGGAGGATTGAGAGAACATGAGCTGCGCTGTGCGGCGGATGTGCTTGGGCTTCGGAGAGTGCATTTCCTTGGTTACCGTGACTCAGGTATGCCGGGGAGTGATGAAAATAAACATCCAGATGCGTTTATCAATGCACCCATAGATGACATCGCAGAAAAAATCGCGGTGATGATGCGTGAGATTAAACCAGATGTTGTGCTAACCTTTGACCCTATCGGTGGTTATATGCACCCAGATCACATTGCAGCGCATAGAGCAACGGTTGCTGCGTTTGACTTAGCAAGTGATAAATCATTCGTGACAAATCAATTTAAGCCGTATAAGCCAAAGAAATTGTATTTTCATATTATTCCGCGCACGTTCTTGAAACTAGTTGTCCGCTTAATGCCGCTGTTTGGTGTAGACCCTAGTCAGTTTGGTAAGAACAAGGATATTAACCTGGCTGCAATACTTGCGGAGGATTTTCCAATTCATGCGAAGATTAATTATCGAAGAGTGGCAAATGTTCGTGAGAGGGCTTCCGCATGCCACGCTAGTCAGGGTGGTGATAAACAGAGCGGATATGTAGTGACCTGGATTATGCGTTTGTTCAGCCCAGTGGAGACATATATGCGCGGGTATCCTGAAATGGAGAACGGGAAGATCGAAAAGGACCTTTTTTCAGGAGTTTAACTTAGTAAGGAGATATTACAGTTAAAGAGAACGCCAGAAAGTATGCTTTGATATTTGGTCACAATCGGTGATATTTAAAAGGTAAATATGACGGATGCTTGCCAATGGTCTGGTGATGTGTTTGGTATGAAAAAGCTTGTAGTTTTTCCGCCCAACTATTTGTCAAAATAAATTTCCACCTTGTCGTCCAAACAATTCATAATTAATTGGTTTTACTCCTGCTCAGGTACTTCGGGAGGGTTTTCTACTGGTGGTTCTTTTGGCATCTCTGGTGGTTTTTCTATGGGCGGCAGGTGATGTGTTTCGAGACTGGTCAAGAAAATGACTTTGCGAAGATTAAGCCAGGTTTCTTTAAATTTCCATTCTTTCCAATCTTTCAGGAAAGCTTTATATAAACGGGTGCGTTCTTTCTTACGATTCTTAATAAGAAATTCAATTCCGGGTCTGATGCGGTTGTAAGGGCTTGAATATCCATAAAAATCTTTAATCCGTTTCATCTCTTTATTCATGAAATTGGGCAGGAAATCGATCCATACATCACTGTCGTGAATGTTGCCTAAATACTCCTGTGCTTGTCGAGCAATATCAAGGGCAAAGTCCGTTTCATTTTCATATAGGTTGGAAAACACCTCTAATGCGTAGCGGAGCTGTTTAGCGCTTATGCGCATCTGGTGCAGTTCTTTAACGCGGGCGGGATCGAATATAAAAACCTCGTAAAAGATAAATTCATCCAGCCGGGTTTGTATTTGTTTGTATCCCAATCGATATAGCTCTGAAGAGAAAAATATTTCACCAGCGCTGTTTTCAAGTGCAGCTTCTGCCCATGTGTTCATTTCAACTATAGATGTGCTGTCGAGAATTAACCTGGTGGTCTTTTTTGTGTTTTCTTGTTTCTGCTTACGTTTTTGCTTCAAGCGCATGCGGATTCGGCGGAGGCCAGAACGGATCTTGTTATCTTCGGTAGATTCATAAATCTCATCGATGAGGTCAATTTGCACATCTAGATCGCGGACACTGCCGAAGGATTTGGTGATTGTACTGATATCCTTTTCCCAGGATTTGAATTTTTTGTTTGGTAAATGTTCTGAGAACATATTTAACACGGTGCGTATTCGCCGTGAGGAAACACGCAGGTCATGAATATCTTCGATGTTGCTGCGTTTCAGGATATTCCGCGCAGTTTTCTTTAGCGTTACAATGTTTGGCAGCAATGCTGTTGCACAGTACTGAATAATGCTTTTATCCTCTTTCTTATCTGCCATATTTTTCTGTTCTCTGCCTTATCCGTGTTGTTTACTTGTTGTATTCATCAAGGATTGGTTGGATATGGGTCATGATCTCGTTATTGGTTGCTTTGATTGAAAGATTTGCGTTTATGGTGTGGAAATTGAATTCTTTGGCCATTATGCTAAACTGCTCGATCATACGGGTTTGATATTCCCGGAAACTATCATAAAGATTATCAAGTTTGAGGATATCCATTCCTGCTTCCCAGTAATTGAAACCTCGCCCATGCACAATCCGAGTGATGAGTGTGTCAATATCTGCTTTTAAGTATAAAACCATATCTGGCACAAGGGCGAAACCGTAAATGTCCCGCGCCCAAGAAGGATCGATCCCCCGCAATACATCACGGGCGATAATAGAATAAAAATACCGATCAGAAAGCACAATAAACCCGGCTTTTAGGGCTGGGATGATTTGATTTTCAAGCCGGTCTGCAAAATCTGTTGCATAAAAGAGACTATTTGTAAGTGGAAAAAGTGTATTGCCGCCTTTGGCTTCTTCAATACCTGGTTGGGTAAGAGGGGACCTGCGCAGGCCTGTATCTGAGACTGCATATCCACTTTTCTCCAGCCACTTTTTTAGCAATTCAATCTGCGTGGACCGGCCGACCCCATCAGTCCCTTCTACAACAATCAATTTGCCGGGCAGGTTCTTAATTTTCTTGTAAGGAAAACCAGATCCATAAAATTTAGTGGGTGCCATTTTTCACCTCCGTTCGTGAGGTGCTGACTGGGTTTACTTGACGCCGTGCATAAATTCGCGCAGATACTATAGGGTTTGGCAATCCTTTCCATCCCTTCAATACTTTATTTACCAGTTTTCTTACATCCTTTTGTTGTTTATGCACTGGGCGGGTGGCATCCAAAACTTCAAATCCGAACTCACCAATCATTTTTTCGTACTCTTTTAATATTTTTCCCTGGAATAAACGAAAGCTTGCAATTCGTTTATCAGAAAGATTCAGGTCCATGCCTGCTTCGTAATATTTAAGTTTAGAACGTGAAGATGTTATACGCTCAACGGCGTTATCCAAAGGGACATCAAAATAAAGGACCAAGTCTGGCAGTAAAGCGAAGGAATATAAATTGCGGACCCATTTGCGCCCTACACCACGAGCAACATCACGGGCAAAACCGGTAAATGCGTAACGGTCTGCAAGGACGATCACCCCAGCTTTAAGCATTGGCAGGAACTGATTTTCCCAGCGATCTGCAAAATCAGCTGCCTGGATAAGACTAAAAGTTGTGGGAGTAAATACTTTCCCCTTTTTTCCCGTTTTGGTTGTGTTTTTGACAAGCGGAGAAGAATTCCATTCACTGAAATAGACAGACCTTCCCTTCTCAGTGAGCCATTTATAAATCAGGTCAATTTGAGTGGATTTTCCGCTCCCATCGATCCCTTCCACAACAATCAATTTACCTGTGAAATTATTTTCTTTTAACATAAATATTTCCTTGTTAAATAAAAGACTTGATTGTTTTGATTATATCAAGTCCGTAATATTAAACTAATAAGAACCAAACAGCTTTTCTATGAATCTTTTGCATGGGGTAGTTCATCATCCGTCCTATCCATTTCTAATAATTCCCCTGAAATGATGAATATTGTTCGTTCGCAAATGTTCACTGTGCGGTCAGCGAAGCGTTCCAGGTTATGGACAACCCATAAC
>Ga0255374_10148_pt1 | contig 9662 bp, 7 predicted proteins | sample ANMaggSeSYBR01H4_FD_182088 | JGI IMG/M metagenome (GOLD analysis project Ga0255374, IMG submission 182088) | Sediment cell enrichment communities from methane seep in Santa Monica Basin, California, United Staets - ANME aggregate JGI... | ecosystem: Environmental > Aquatic > Marine > Cold seeps >... | reverse complement strand
GGTTATTTACTTTTTCACTTGACAAACATGGGGGTGAAACAGGTAAATTTGCATTAACTTTGGGGCCATGTTCCCATCGACCTCAAACTCACTAAGCAGGGGCTTATCCAGATGAAAAATCAAGCAAGTTCCTCCCAAAAGACCTCAAAAGTTGGACTTATCTCATTGTTTAACCGATTCATATCATTTGAAAAAGGTTCCACTTTTCTCCCCCCGTTTTCATTTGGTGTATGGATCTTTTTTCTTGCCGGGTTGATCCCGTCCTTAATCGTGGGGTGGATTATCTATCCCATGGTTTTATACTCAAAACAGCCCCAGCCCATGAATTTTAATCATGCCCTCCACCTTAATCCGGAAATAGTAGACGGCATAGAAGGCGACACAGAAACCGAAAGATGTCTGTCTTGCCATGCATTCCGGGAGGATGGCACCTTTGCCGGCATTCCCAAATTGGATAAGTGCTTAGAATGCCATGATGACCCCGAATCGCCCCTTGGTGAAACACCTGAAGAGCAGGAATTCTTGACTAAATATGTTGCCGAAGAACGGGAGATACCCTGGCTCTCCTACTACAGGCAACCTGACTGTGTGTACTTCTCCCATATCGCCCATGTCAAAATGGGGGATCAGGATTGTGAAACCTGCCACGGAGACCATGGGAAAACCGAAAAACTGCCGGCATACAAGGTCAATCGCATGACCGGGTACAGCATCAACATCTGGGGAAGAAATATTGCCGGGTATAAGACAAATACATGGGATCGCATGAAGATGGATGACTGTGCTGAATGTCATACCGAAAACGATCTCGAAGAGAATAACGCCTGTTTTGTCTGCCATAAATAAGCTCAAAAACCTTTAAGGGAACACCACAATGGAAATAAATAGAAGACATTTCATTGCATTGATCGTGGGCGGAGCAGCAGGAATAAATGCAACGCCGCTTCCCTGGAAGTCCACGGACGACATTGCCATCTGGACGCAGAACTGGCCCTGGGTGCCGGTCCCGCCTACGGGTGAATTTTCCCACGTAAAATCTATATGCACGCTTTGTCCCGGTGGATGCGGCATAGAAGTCCGTAAGGTTGACGACAGGGCAGTAAAAATTGAAGGCCGTACTGATTATCCTGTTAATCCCGGCGGTATTTGTCCTCTGGGCATGGGTGGTCTTCAATTACTTTACAACGAAAGCATACGTTTCACAGGTCCGATGAAACGCGTTGGACCGAGGGGCTCCGGTAAATTCATTGCCATTACCTGGGATGAGGCATTAAGCACAATTGCCTATCGGATCTCTGATCTGCGCAAACAGGGAAGGCCGGAGGCCCTTGCGGCAATAGACGGAAATCCCACAATGTCCACCATGGCCTCAATGATCGAACGACTGCTCAAGGCTGTAGGAAGCCCCAATTACGTGAGAATTCCATCCGCAGAAGATACCTGCCGGATGACAAATCTCGTCATGCAGGGGACCGAAGGCCCTATGGCCTATGACCTTGAGAATGCCGATTACATCCTGAGCTTTGGCAGTGGTCTGCTTGAGGGGTGGGGGGCGCCTGGTCGTGTGATGAATGCCTGGGGTCTTTGGCACGAGCACACCGCAAAGAGGAAAGCCCGGGTAGTTCAGATAGAATCAAGGGCTTCAAATACCGCATCAAAGGCAGACCAGTGGCTTGCCCCGAAACCCGGGACCGAAGCAGCACTGGCCTTGGGGCTTGCCCACGTGATCATCAAAGATCACTTGTACAATGCTGATTTTGTGGATGCCTATTCCTTTGGCTTCAATAACTGGGCATCGTCGGACGGAAAAAAACACATGGGCTATAAGACTATGGTCCTTAACAGCTATTCTCCCGATCAGGTAGCCGAAATCACTGGACTAATACCGAAAGATATCGTTGCTCTAGCCAGGGATTTTGCCGGAGCAAAGACCCCCATTGCCACTTGCGGCAAAGGCAAGGGATACTTAAATGGCAGCCTTTATGAATTCATGGCTGTGCAAAGCCTTAATGCCCTTGTTGGAAACATCAACATGCCAGGCGGTGTGCTTGTAAGCGACCCGCCTCCGTTAAGCCCACTCCCGCAGACCCAAAACGATACCATCGCCAGTGAGGGTCTCAAAAAACATCGCCTCGACCACGCCGGGAGCGGGAGATATCCCTTCAGTAAAAGCCTGATTGGCGATTTTGCAAAAACCATTACTAAAAGCTCCAAATCTCCTGTTAATACCCTGCTTGTCTTTTCGGCCAACCCTGATTTCACACTGCCCGACGGGGGAGTATTTAGAGAGGCATTGAAAAAGGTCCCATTTATTGTGAGTTTCTCGCCCTATCAGGATGAGACATCCTATATGGCGGATCTCATTCTCCCGGATCATACTTACCTTGAAAAAATGGATGATGTGGTCTGGCCCACCGGACTCCAGTATCCCCTCTATGGAATATCAAAACCTGTGGTTAAACCGGTTTATGCAACAAGGCATAGCGGGGATGTCATCATGCAGCTTGCAAAGCGCATCGGAGGATCTGTGGGATCTTCCTTTCCCTGGAAAAAATATGATGCCGTGCTCAAAGAAACCTTCCTTGGTTAACTTCCTTTTAAGATCCTTGATGGCCTTTTCTATTTGATTATCGTGCACAATGACTTTCATAATGAAGTTACTCCGTAGTTTGTAATATCTCAATAAATCCGGGCATTCCGAATGCCTCCCCCTTTTGCAAAGGGGGATTGAAGGGGATTTTTTTGATATAGCCCTGATTTAATGAGAACTTACAGTGGTTTACTGAAAATAAAAAAGCATCTCTAAACCAATATGAGATGCTTTTTCTCACCCAAACAAATAATTCTTGTCTTAAGCGTGAATTAGTCCACTAACAGTTGAGAATTAAGTCTCACCTCTTGAAAAGTTTGAGGGTTTGAAAACACTCATGATATTGTAAGGGGTATACTTGCTCTATCAGGCCGAAAGACCATATTGAAAATAAAAAACTTTGATAACTCCCAGCCATGTCTGATCACCCCCTTTGCTGTGTAGACCTGTGCCCATATCTCTGACCATGGCCTTCCGTCAGTTTAAGGCACAGAGTTTTTGCTCTCCGAGCTTCGTATACTATGTATATTATACAATTTGTCAATCTTTTTTTACTTTTTTCAAATATTCGAGAATACACCTACGAAAAAGATCAAAGTCTCCTAATCTGTTTTGAAAACAGAATATGATGTTTTGCGAAATTATTATTATTGCCAGTTATTCAAAACTCCTCATTTCCGCAGCCATAATTTTGCAACAGCCTCGATATGATAGGTGTGAGGGAACATGTCTACGGGTTGTATTTCAATCAACGCATATTTCTGTATCATCTGGGCGATGTCCCTTGCCATTGTGGCAGGGTTACATGAGATATAGATGATCTTTTCAGGAGATAATGCCAGTATCTGGGCTAACACATGCTTATGCATCCCTGCCCGCGGTGGGTCAATGATTAGGACATCTGGTTTGTAGGTTATGGCGGAGAGTCTTTCTCGAATATCCCCAATAATAAACCGGCAGTTATCTATGCCATTGTCTTTGCAATTGTTCCGGGCATCCAGCACGGCACTTTCGCTGATTTCAATACCAGTAACCACCTTCACCCTGTTTGCCAGAAAGATGGGGATTGTGCCGGTTCCGCTGTACAGATCCAGCACTGTCTCGCTGCCCTTGAGCTCGGCATAGTCGGTTGCTTTCTCATAAAGTTGCCGGGCGGCCAAGGAATTGGTCTGGAAAAATGAGTTTGAAGATATTTGGAAGGTGTATGGACCGATCTTGTCCCTGATATATCCTTCGCCTTTAAGGATGATTTCCCGTTCCCCAACGGCAATGGAGGCATGCCTTCCGGTGATGTTATTTATGACTGTTCTTATGTTGGCGATTCGCTGCGACAGCTCATCAGCCAAGGGGCGGACTACTTCCTGCAGTTCCTCTGATGTAACCAGATTTACCATCCATTCATCAAATGCCTTGGAATATCGAATGGTCAGAAAGCGCCAGAAGCCCTCATGACTTTTTAGGCCATAAACGGGTATTCCGCTTTTTTTTACATATTTTTTGACCTCTCTCAGGATCATGTTACCGGTTTCCTGCTGAAGCAGACAGGCTTCCACATCAATAACCTTTTGATATGTCCCGGGAACATGAAGTCCTAATGCAAAATCCCCCTCAACTTCGCGTTTATCCATTTCATGGGGGAGGAACCACCGGCGGTCAGAAAAGGAAAATTCCATCTTATTGCGATAAGCGAATACTTCTTCAGAAGGCAGCACATCGCGGACCTTCACATCTTTGAGCCCCCCAATGTGTTCAATGGCTTCTTCCACCTGCTCTTTTTTGTAAGAAAGCTGGGCTGTATATTGTATATGCTGCCACTGGCAGCCTCCGCAATAGCCGCTGTAAGGGCACGGGGTCTGTACTCGCTCAGGTGAGGGTGTAATCAATTCTACCAGGCTTGCTTCGGCATAGGCCTTCTTCTTTTTGTAAACCCTGGCCTGCACCCTGTCACCAGGGGCTACGCCCCTGAGAAAGACCACGAATCCATCAACCCGGCCTATTCCCCGGCCTCCATACGCCACCTTCTCGATGTCCAGTTCAATTGTCTGCCCTTTTTTTGGTTTCATCATTTTGGTTTTATTAACACGGAGCCGGATTTTTTGCCACCCTCATGTTAAGGCGTCTACGATGAGCGCAAAAAAAGACTGTAAGTGTTATGCTGAACTTTCTTAAGGGAGTGGACGAGATGGGCTGAATGTAAGAAATAGTCGTAGGGTGGGTTGAGTCCCGCTGAAAGCAGGACTAATTTTCCCCAGTTTAAATACTATGGTAAGCAAGTTAAATTATGTTAAAACAGCGAAAGTCACCATTCTTTTAACTATCATAAAAACTATTTCTCATAGAATTTTGCTGTCACAGGATGACCGTCTATTCGCTGGTCAAACGCTATCTGGTTGTAATCATCTGAATAATCAGCGGTTTTACTTTGTATGATATGGCTTGAATAGTTGTAGGCACCCGCAGACTCTTTATGCATGCCTTTTTTCATGTAGACAAAACCCAGGTTGTTGAATACATCAGCGTGAGAGGGTTTTATGTCTTTAATTAGCGCTATGGCCTTGTCTAAATAATGCAGGGCGTTGTCATAGTCCCCCTGCTTGCAAAAGACGATTGCCACATTGTTGTACGCCATTTCATCATTTGGGTTGAGCTGGATTGCCCTTCGGAAGTCTCCTGCTGCTTTAACATATTTATCCTGTTTATAGTAGGCAAGCCCCCTGTTATTATAAGCTATTGCATAACCAGGCCTTAAAGCTACGGCTGTTGTTAGGGCGGCTATTGCCTCACTCAAATTGCCATCCCTTAGAAAGTCGGTGCCTTTTTCATAGTAGCATGATGCGTCATCAGCAATACTCATCTGTGGCGCAATCAGAATAAAGGATAATAGGAAGAGCGCTGTTTTCGCACATCTTTCAAAAGGCTTTTTTTTCATTGCTAAACTCCATTCTCTCTTTCAATGTGTTCTATAACTTCCAATCTGTCTCAGGGTTTGTTAAGGTGTGTAGCTATAAATCCTATATCGGCCTCTTGTGTGGAAAACTTAACCCTAACGTTGCATAAAATTTGAGTTCAAAACGCTTTAGATTAGGTCAGCAAGGGACGCTGGGCTATTTTCAAGGGTGAGGGCGTATTTAACATACGGTGAGGTCTTGAAAATGGACCAACGTTTCTTGATGGCCTGATATAGAGCGAGCGTAGCGCTTTTGGACCAAAGATTTATGCAACGTTAGGGTTAAGCGAGGACAGGGTTAAAAAAACATTGATTGATAAGACCAAAATCCTTTATAGTGAATTAACAGGGGCCTCCATAATTGACTGACGTATTACCAGATAGCTTTGCCAGGACTCGAAAAGATGGATTTTGGTGTTTTGGATCGGAAAAAAGATATAATCAAAGGACATGGCTGAAAATAGAAAGCGTCAGGATGGGCGTAACAACGTTGATAAGAGATCCAGGGTTCGGGAGAAACTTTTGTCAGGATTTACCTTGATTGAGGTCCTTATGACAATTGTTGTTTTGGCCATTTTGGCTGCTGTGGCAGTCCCGGGGTTTTCTGTCTGGTTGCCAAATTACAGGCTGAAGGCGGCCGCTCGCGATATGGTTTCCAATTTTCAGCTGGCTAAGCTGACAGCCGTTAAAAGGAACACGAATTGTGCCATAACTTTCAATCAGGCGATAGACGCTCGAACCTATGATTATGTGGTTTATGTCGATTTAGATAAGGATTTAGAATATGATGCAGGAGAAGAAGTCATTACCCGCAAATGTTGGACGGATTATGGGCGCACAAGTTATGACTTATCCCAAGGAGGAGGCGACGGGTTAACTTTTATGAATAACGATGACGGGCTTCCATCTATCGCCTTTCAATCCAAAGGTTTTCCAGTAAACAATATAAGCGGCCTGGGAATGGGAACCGTTTTTCTCAAAAATACGAATAATAGAACAACCAGTATTGTTGTATCGTCGGCCGGTAATATTCGTATTAATTAGCTTGGCCATAAAAGATTAGGGCACTAACTATGATAGCTACATCGATTAACAAGGATGGTTTCACTTTAATTGAACTTCTGATAGCCATGGCTATTGCAGGTATCGTCATGGCTGGCGTCTATTCCGCCTACTCCTCCCAGCAAAGATCCTACATCGCCCAGGAGCAAGTTGCTGCTGTGCAGCAAAATCTAAGGGTGGCCATGTACTTCATGGAGAGAGAAATTCGGATGGCAGGGTGTGACCCGAAAGGAAGCGCGGGGGCGGGAATTCGAACAGCAAGCCCCAATTCTATTCGAATTACGACGGATATTACAGGCGGGGAGACTGATGGTTTAGATAATGATAGTGATTCTAATATAGATGAGGCCGATGAAGCCAATTTTGGTGATGGAGATACTAATGATGTAAACGAAGATATAACATATTCCCTTTACACTTCAGGTGGTATACAAAAGCTAGGGAGGAAAAAACCTTCAACATATAACCAGCCCGTCGCCGAAAATATTGATGCTCTAAATTTAGTCTATTTGGATAAAGATGAAAATCCTACCATAACACTTGCCGAGATAAGGTCCGTCCAGATTACCCTGTTAGCCAGGGCGGCCCGGAGAGACCGTGGATTCAAGAATACAACTGTTTACACAAACCAGCAGGGAGATCAAATTTTCGTCGCGCCGGGTGATAACTTTCGTCGCAAACTGCTAACGGCTCAAGTAAATTGCCGTAATCTTGCCTTTTGACCAGAGAGGCTTCTAAACATGGCATATCTTTCCACTGCTATAATAATAAAAGGATACAACGAAAAAGGATTCACCCTTCTTGAGGTGATCGTTGCGATATCGGTCCTGACAATTGGTCTTTTGGGCGTTGCTTCCATGCAGGTGTCAGCTATAAAAGGGAATACACTGGCTTTTACTGAAGGGATATCTCCCGCTCCCGGCGTGGTCGAGGCGATGTTTTTTGAGACCCTCACTGGCGATGGTATCGTTTTGGGTCTGCGGGAGTGGGCTTAACGGAGGCGGGTCGCTTACAAGCACACCGCCTGGCATGTTGATGTTTCCAACAAGGGCATTAAGGCTTTGCACAGCCATGAATTCATAAAGGCTGCCATTTAAGTATCCCTTGCCTTTGCCGCAAGTGGCAATGGGGGTCTTTGCTCCGGCAAAATCCCTGGCTAGAGCAACGATATCTTTCGGTATTAGTCCAGTGATTTCGGCTACCTGATCGGGAGAATAGCTGTTAAGGACCATAGTCTTATAGCCCATGTGTTTTTTTCCGTCCGACGATGCCCAGTTATTGAAGCCAAAGGAATAGGCATCCACAAAATCAGCATTGTACAAGTGATCTTTGATGATCACGTGGGCAAGCCCCAAGGCCAGTGCTGCTTCGGTCCCGGGTTTCGGGGCAAGCCACTGGTCTGCCTTTGATGCGGTATTTGAAGCCCTTGATTCTATCTGAACTACCCGGGCTTTCCTCTTTGCGGTGTGCTCGTGCCAAAGACCCCAGGCATTCATCACACGACCAGGCGCCCCCCACCCCTCAAGCAGACCACTGCCAAAGCTCAGGATGTAATCGGCATTCTCAAGGTCATAGGCCATAGGGCCTTCGGTCCCCTGCATGACGAGATTTGTCATCCGGCAGGTATCTTCTGCGGATGGAATTCTCACGTAATTGGGGCTTCCTACAGCCTTGAGCAGTCGTTCGATCATTGAGGCCATGGTGGACATTGTGGGATTTCCGTCTATTGCCGCAAGGGCCTCCGGCCTTCCCTGTTTGCGCAGATCAGAGATCCGATAGGCAATTGTGCTTAATGCCTCATCCCAGGTAATGGCAATGAATTTACCGGAGCCCCTCGGTCCAACGCGTTTCATCGGACCTGTGAAACGTATGCTTTCGTTGTAAAGTAATTGAAGACCACCCATGCCCAGAGGACAAATACCGCCGGGATTAACAGGATAATCAGTACGGCCTTCAATTTTTACTGCCCTGTCGTCAACCTTACGGACTTCTATGCCGCATCCACCGGGACAAAGCGTGCATATAGATTTTACGTGGGAAAATTCACCCGTAGGCGGGACCGGCACCCAGGGCCAGTTCTGCGTCCAGATGGCAATGTCGTCCGTGGACTTCCAGGGAAGCGGCGTTGCATTTATTCCTGCTGCTCCGCCCACGATCAATGCAATGAAATGTCTTCTATTTATTTCCATTGTGGTGTTCCCTTAAAGGTTTTTGAGCTTATTTATGGCAGACAAAACAGGCGTTATTCTCTTCGAGATCGTTTTCGGTATGACATTCAGCACAGTCATCCATCTTCATGCGATCCCATGTATTTGTCTTATACCCGGCAATATTTCTTCCCCAGATGTTGATGCTGTACCCGGTCATGCGATTGACCTTGTATGCCGGCAGTTTTTCGGTTTTCCCATGGTCTCCGTGGCAGGTTTCACAATCCTGATCCCCCATTTTGACATGGGCGATATGGGAGAAGTACACACAGTCAGGTTGCCTGTAGTAGGAGAGCCAGGGTATCTCCCGTTCTTCGGCAACATATTTAGTCAAGAATTCCTGCTCTTCAGGTGTTTCACCAAGGGGCGATTCGGGGTCATCATGGCATTCTAAGCACTTATCCAATTTGGGAATGCCGGCAAAGGTGCCATCCTCCCGGAATGCATGGCAAGACAGACATCTTTCGGTTTCTGTGTCGCCTTCTATGCCGTCTACTATTTCCGGATTAAGGTGGAGGGCATGATTAAAATTCATGGGCTGGGGCTGTTTTGAGTATAAAACCATGGGATAGATAATCCACCCCACGATTAAGGACGGGATCAACCCGGCAAGAAAAAAGATCCATACACCAAATGAAAACGGGGGGAGAAAAGTGGAACCTTTTTCAAATGATATGAATCGGTTAAACAATGAGATAAGTCCAACTTTTGAGGTCTTTTGGGAGGAACTTGCTTGATTTTTCATCTGGATAAGCCCCTGCTTAGTGAGTTTGAGGTCGATGGGAACATGGCCCCAAAGTTAATGCAAATTTACCTGTTTCACCCCCATGTTTGTCAAGTGAAAAAGTAAATAACC
>Ga0255374_10146_pt1 | contig 9716 bp, 10 predicted proteins | sample ANMaggSeSYBR01H4_FD_182088 | JGI IMG/M metagenome (GOLD analysis project Ga0255374, IMG submission 182088) | Sediment cell enrichment communities from methane seep in Santa Monica Basin, California, United Staets - ANME aggregate JGI... | ecosystem: Environmental > Aquatic > Marine > Cold seeps >... | reverse complement strand
ATTTTTAAGTGTCTGATTAAAGTTTTCATTAAATAGAACAAGTAAAGTTAAGGCAAAAAATAATAAGGCTATCTCTTGTCTTATTGGAATAGACGCCCAGTTCATAAATAGGGGCTGAGAAATAAAAAAGAAAACTGCAAAAAAAACTACTATCTCGTGAGTGAACCTTTTTAAAAATAAATATACTACAAGAGGGGTTAGTGAAAAGATCATAGTGATAATTAATTTGAATATATATTGATTATTCATTTTTATAAAGGTCGAAAGAATTGTTGGTAAAATTGAAACACTTAAACATGCATTATATGCATGGTTAAATTGCTGCACATTCCAATATTGCTTTTCCTTTATTAATTGAAATATGTAATATTCCAAATTGGTATCAATACCTGAAACATACCAGCTTCTTAAAGAAGCTGCTAACAATAAAGACAGGGAAACCATGACAATTGACCAAGGGTAAATATTTTTATTTAGTTTCTTCCTAAGTAGAGCAACAAAAAAGACATAAATAGCAATCCCTCCAAGTACAATTAAGGACAAATAATTAGGTCCGTGATTATTTAGAGTGATTGCTCCTAAAATAGTTAAGATTGGAAAAATCATGGGGATTATTAAAAAAGACTTATTTATCAAATCCAGTCGTGGAGGCTCAATTTGAAGGCAGATTTTATTGTTCCTTTTTAAAGCAATTATCCAGAAAATTAGCAAAAATATATCAAAACTGATTAATAAAGGTATAGTCGATAGTGGTTTATCAATTCCAATCAATGGTAAAACCCAATTGATAAATAATCCTCCAAACATCAAAAAAGCGACACTTAATCCAATTATATAAACTAAATATTCCCAAAAATCAACTTCTCTAATTTTGAGCATTAGTATGATTAACAAGCCGGGAACAGATGTTAAAAATATAAAAGAAAAAATCGCCGTTAGATAGAGGTATTGAACATCAAAAAAGACTAAAAGATTTACGATTAGTCCAAAGATTAAAATTCCAAATAAAATTTTATTTTTTGTTAGTTTCATTTTTTATTTCTCTATTTCCTTTAAAAAAATAATTCTTTTAAAACTCCAAAATCGGAAATCAAATTTATAAAGGCAATTTTTAATGGGTGCCTTTTAATATTTTTTGTCATTGGAATAGATATAAATAAAAGTAATAATATTCCCTTTAGCCTTTTTAAGCCCTAAGTTTCTCTGTTGTGTAATTCTATTTTTCTTATTTTTTTATTATGAAAATAAATTCATCTTACAGATTACAGAAGGGGTTTTTTATGTCATATAAATTTCCTTCTAACGAGTCTACTACCAAGATCTCAGTTTTTTCTGGCTTAAAGATTTAAACTAGTTTTTTAAGAGTGTTTTCTATTCCCTTATCACTATTAACTATAACTATTATTGATATCATTTTTGATTATTTTACATACTTTACCCAGTAATTTGGGTAATTACTGAAATGTTTTAATAAGAATACTGGTAATCGTCGATAATTTTTTCCTAATGTTTCTGATAGAAACGCGATTGTGTCAATTACAAGAGAAATTAATATCCAGTGATATTTGTAGTTTTTAATTAAATACTTAATCTTATTGATATACCTTCTCCTACTATTGAACATGAGGTAGGTTGAATTTCCCTGTTGATAAATTTTACTTAACGAAACCCCTTGGTCAAAATCATTTTTAATATTATTAATTAAGCTAAATTGATGTGAATGAATTACAACTGCCGTCGGTTCGTATATCAGTTTATAGTTTTTTTTAATTATACCTATTGCCCAACCCAAGTCTTCAGCTAAAGGAATATTTTCCGGATATGGATATTTTAATATAACTGACTTTTTAACTGCAGAATTAACATCAGAAAAGATTACGTTATTTTGTGTGTAATTCTGAATAGAAATATTTTTTCTGATGTCCGGGTAATCCTCGTTATAACAAAAAAAATCCAGCGGGTTGGCTGTCATATTTGGTATTTGCTTACCGAACACCCCGGCAACATTCTCTATTTTTAGGTTAAGCAACAAGTTGGCCAACCAGTTATTATTAGCAGGGATCGCATCTTGAGATAGATATACAAGGAATCGTCCCCGTGCTAGCTTTGCTCCTAAATTTCTTGTTTTACCATGTCCAAAATCACTACGGAGAATCTTGAATATCTTTATTGGATACTTTTTTGCATATTCTAAAGTATTATCAATAGAAGAAGAATCGATAATTATTACTTCAAAATTATTATATGTTTGGTTAAATACCGCCTTCAATACTTTCCTAAACTTTTCCCCGGCATTTAGGGTTAATAATATAATAGAAGCATCAATTTCTTTCATGAAATTACTCCTTGATGAATATTATCAATCTGTGTAGAGATACTTTCCCAACTATACTTACTCTCAACTAACTTTCTTCCATTTTCGCCCATTTTTTTGGCCAATTTTGGATTTTTCAATAGCCTAATTATAGCTTCTACTAAAGATTGTAAATCTCTCGGCTTTACAATTTACAGGCTTTCCACAAACACCTACTTCAATTAATACCATTCCAAATTCCTCAGAATTATTTAAGGTAGGTAAAATAGTGATATTTAATCTCACATAATACTCTGGTAATTTATCGATTTAGGTAAATCTGGAAAAGATAAAACTCTTCTCTATAGAAAGTTTCTGAGCAGAATTTTTATAGTTTTCTATATTATCTCCTTTCACAATAACTAATAGTACGATGTTTTCAAACTCTTTTTTAACTAAAGAAATAGCATAAAAAAAGATAATTTATGCCTTTGTGGATATGTGATTTATCCAATTGTCCAACAAATAGGGCAAACTGATGATTGCCATACTTTTTTTAAGTAACCCTTAATAACAGTAAGATTAAACTTAAGCACATTTACGCCAGTAGGAACAATAGCAAGTTCCTTAAAATATTTTATTAAGTAAGTAGAATTCTGAGCATAATATTTAGAGGTTGTAATCATTTTATCTGAAATATTCAAAGTATCATTTCCTATGGTAAAATAATATAGTTTACACGAAAGGTCTAAAAAAATATTTCCTTTAGTTAAATCATATGATACATCAGTATAAACGATATATTCTTACAGGTCCAATCTGCAACGTCAGAAATAAAAGGAATTGGCGTATGAGCATTTACTACTAAAGTATTAATATTAATGAGTTTACTTTTAATCATCTTTTTAACATTTTTCTTCATTTTAACGAGCAAGTTTTGGTTGTTAAGCAATTCTTCTATTCTTTTTGCTAATTGTTCAAGATCGTTATCTCTGACTAAAAAACAAGTTTTCCCATCTATTGGGATTTTTCATACAATAATAGTGACAAAAGGTATTTTAGTCATATTCATTGTGTATTTCCTTAATGAAAAAAATTCTGTTTATTATAGCATTTAATTTGTTATATTTTTTTTATTTATATTGAGTTCTTGATGATTTAACATCATATTTATCGCTTTATTGAATGTTCTAACAGCCGTATTAACATCTACTATCCTACTTTTAGGTGTTCTTCTCGCATTTTCCTTCATTTTGGTAAGAAGTTTTGGGACATCAAGTAATTTCTTCATAGATTTTACTAAAGCATCAATGTCATTATCTTGAATAATAAATCCATTTTTACCTTCTTCTATTAATTCTATCGCTCCTGCCTTATCAGTAGATATAACCGGTAAACCGTAATACAATGCCTCATTAACAACAAGACCCCAAGCGTCATTATGCGTTGGGAAGACAAAAAAATCTGCAATAGAAAAATATTTTTCTTTTTCTTTGTCTTCTATATATCCTATAAATTTTATGTCAATATTTTTTTTAGCTAAATTTTTAAGATTTTCTTCTTGATCTCCAGCTCCAGCAATTAATAATACCGCATTACTTGAATTTAGCTGATTAAATGCTTTAATTAGATTATCAATTCCTTTTCCTTTAATTAAGTAACCAAGGGAAAGAATTATTTTTTTGTTTTTAAATTCTAGTGGTTTAGATATTGTAATGGGCTTTGCCAAAATAGATTCAGGCATGATTTGAAAAGATTTTATAATCTTCTCTTTAAGTACACCTTCTTTTTTTAGATAACTCTCAGCGGCGCTACTAAGTGGAAGTAAAAGGTCCGACTTAAAAAAAAGATATTTTCTGTAGGTTTTTAAACCTGCTTTAATAAAGTTATATAATTTATTTTTGAAAAAGTTACTGGATGTTTTAAGGAATACGAGTTTATATACTTCATCGTCTATTCGTTCGTTCCATAAAATAATTTTTTTTTTATTTTTCTTGGCAATAGCGAACATTGTTAGAATAGAAACAGCATTTTCAAAATTCTCAGCAACGATGAAGCAATCAGACTTATTTTTAAACAATTCCTTTAGTAAACAAAAATTTAAGACCAATGGACCTACATTCAAACTAGCAAGTATTTTATATTTAAAAGTGTAATTTGTTAAAGAAGTATTCCACATTCTATCTTCAGCCTTTGATTTACAAAAGTAAACATCTAAATCATATTTCTTTGACAACTCTTCAAATATAGGTAGTCTATAAGGGGTTATTGTATTATGTAAAATCATAATTTTTGGTTTATTTTTTTTCATTCCTCTAAAACTTCCATAAAATATTTTATTAGTTTCCTTCGCTTTTTTATCCCAGGTAAAACTTTCTTTTACTCTTTTGTATCAATTTTTTACTAGCTTTTCAGATAGCTCTCTATCGCAATTTTATACTCCTCTATAATTAGTTAAAAATGTGGTGTAATTCAAATTATTTTCATTTTTCATTTAGAATACCCATGATTATTTCTTTAGTTTTTTTAGTTTGTTTGTTCCAAGTGAAGTCTCTAACCTTATAAAGACCATTTACAATTAATTTATTACGTAGTTTGTTGTTTTGAATCAAATTGTATATACCTTCTGCAAGTTCTTTTGGAGAGTCTGGTTTTACCAAATATCCATTTTTTCTATCGTCTACTATATGTGGTATGGGACCAATGTTTGATGATATTATAGGGACTAAACTAGCCCAAGCCTCGAGAAATACAGTAGGAAATGCGTCATTTGCTGTTTTAGGATAAGTTAGTAAAATTTTAGCTTTTCTAAGAAAGCTATATTTATCCTTTCCGAATTTAGCTCCAACAAATTTAACATACTGTCCAATCTTCAATTTCTCTACAACCTTCTTATAATGTTTCTTGTAATCTCCATCCCCTACAATTAATAATTCAATATTTTCGTTAAAATTTTGAACATACCATTTAACTGCTTGGATTATATCATCAAGACCCTTCCACGAATGTGCTTTATCTAGGCTTGCTAGAAATATTATCTTATTATTTTTTACTTTTATTTTTGTTTTTGATAATATATCTTTTTTTGAAATCGAATTGTATATTACATACATTTTCTTTCTTAAATTCTTAGAGGATTTTATTTTAATAAATTCAGATACGACTATTATTATTCTCGCTTTTTTGATTGTATTTCTTTCAATTAATATTTTGTATAAAAAGATTAATATATTAAAGATTGGGTTTTTATATTTGTATAATGATGCTGCGTGATAGGTTAAAATAAAAGGCAAATCTCCACAAACTCTTGCGGCAATATCAGAAATAAAAGGGACAGGGGTATTAGCATTTATAATGTCTGGTCTTTCATTTTTTATAATTCTTTTAATTTGAAAAAACCATAATGGGTTTATTGGTGTATTGCTAATTTTAAACCATCTCGGTAATAAATAAATTTTTATGCCATTTATTTTTTTTTCTTTATATTTCTTCTCTTCATGGTTTGAAGTTATAACAACAATCTCCCAATTATATTCTTCTTTTAAACCTTTAGCTATGTTATAGGCATAATTTTCCATACCTCCAATTTTCGGATAAAAATATGGAGCAACTATCATTATTTTCATTCTAAATACACTCCCTCAATTTCATCAACAATCATATTCCAGTCATATTTTCCCGCTAATTCTACACAGGTTTCCTCCATTCCTCTGCTCGAATTATTTATTAAAATTCTCATAATTCTTTTTACAATTTCTTTTTCATTAAGTTGGCAGACAAAACTATTTTTTCCTTCTTCTATAAGATCTCTGGCAGCATTGTCTTTATGATTCACTGTTATCGCCATTATACCACAGGCGTTTGCTTCAATTACAACAATGCCGAATCCTTCTCTAACCGATGGTAACACGAAAATTTTTTATGATTACATTAGGGCATAAACATCATCATGGTTTTCTAAAAAACCAAAAAATTTAATATTTTTTTCCAGGTTTAACTTTCGGGTTAGTTCTTCTAGCTTCTTTTTCTCAGGACTATCTCCGATTATTAAAGATTTAATTTCGGGATTTTTTCCCTTTATTAACTCTATTGATTTAATTAACATATCAACATTTTTATTGGATATCAATCTGCCCATAAAATGACATCAGACTTCTCTTTCGCTGGTTTGTTTTTTGTAATAAGATCAAATTCTATTCCATTGGGAACTGTGTATGTAGGTTTTTTGAATTTAATTCGTTTTTACAACAATTATCTCATAGTCAGAGTTTTTAATTCCTACTGATTCGATATAGATCTTATACAGTTTACGATATTTCTCTGTTCGTTATAAGCTATGATTATAAAGGATATTTTTTTATCTCATTCATATTTTTCTGTCCGGTTTTTCAAATTTATTAATAATTCTTTTGGAAGAACTATTTTAACTGTTTCTTTATGTGACAAGTAATTTAAAATCTTATCTAATAATTTATATCGATTAGCTGTACCAATTATCCAATCATGGAAATTAAGATTAAAAAAATGTTTTGACATTTGAAAATTTTTAATTAAGCATTTAAAAGCATAATTCATTGTTATCTCATTAGATTCTTCTGATGGAAAAGGGTATCCAAATAAATCACAATCTAATGGAGAGTATAGTGGAAAATCTAAAATATTTAATTTGAATATTGGGAATCTGGAATAATTGAGCCAATTAAAGTTCCTTAAAATTCTTAAGTTAGGCTTAATGTCATCAATAATAAGACTTTGATTTAATACTTTATGTATATCTTCCATTAGAATTAATCTTACATTTAATAAATTAAATAAAATATAATAACTGAGGTTAATAGAAGTAATTTTTGATATTGAGATAAGTTTCGAAAAAATATTTTTGGGGTTATAGAATGATCCTTTTACTCTGTGTTGGACATGGGTCTCTTCTACAAAACGAATTTCACGATTACTGCACCATTTATATCCTCTTTTTCTAAATAATTGGTAAATTTTCTCATTATAAAAATTTGGTCCTAAAAGAAAAGGAGCCCTAAAACCAAATAACGTTTTACCTGTCAGAGCTAAATAATTCTTTTCGGTTTTTTCCAATAATTGATCTAGTTCTTTTATTGAGATTTTATTAAAATCTTCATGCATATAACCGTGAAAAGCCATGTCATGACCATTTCTATCTATTTTTTTTATTACATCAGGGTAAACCTCTATTATTTTTCCACAAGTACAAAATACTGCTTTCAAATGATATCGTTTTAAAATTTTTAGGATTTTGATCACTGTTTTTTCTAAGTCATAATTTGTTTTAAAAGGCATACCCCATTTCCCCTCAAAATCAAAAAAAATTGTTGTATATTTCATGTAAAATAAACTCCCTCAATTTCATCAACAATCTTATCCCAATCATATTTTTTCGCTAAATCCATACAGACTTCTTTCATCTTTCGGCATGAATTATTTTCTAAAATTCTCATAATTCTTTGGGCAATTTCTTCTTCATTAAGTTGGCAGACAAAGCCATTTTTTCCTTCTTCGATAAGATTCCTGGCAGCATTATCTTTATAGTCAATAGTTATAACCGGTATACCGCAGGCATTAGCCTCTATAACAACAATTCCAAAGCCTTCTCGTGTTGATGGGAGAACAAAAACTTTTGATGATTTCATTAGGGCATAAACATCATCATGGTTTTCTAAAAAACCTAAAAATTTAATATTTTTTTCCAGGTTTAACTTTCGGGTTAGCTCTTCTAGCTTCTTTTTCTCAAACCCGTCTCCGATTATTAAAGATCTAATTTCTGGATTTTTTTCCTTTATTAACTTTATTGATTTAATTAATATATCAATATTTTTGTGAGATATCAACCGGCCCGCAAAAATGACATCAGATTTTTCTTTCGCTGGGTTGATTCTTGTGATAAGATCGAATTCTATTCCATTTGGGACAGTATATATAAGTTTTTTTGAATTCAATTCGCTTTTAAGCTTATGAGTGGTATGTTTCGAAACTGAAATTATTTTATCTGGTATTAATACAGCTAATTTTTCGATAATATAACCTAAATATCCCTTCCAACCAATATATTCATACCAATAATTTTTACCCCATACTTCATGCCACGTTGAAAATAATTTTTTTCTTTTAATAAGAGAGATTAATTTGCAACTAAACAATGAAAAATAAGGAAACCCACAGCAATCAATCACATCAAAATCTTCTTTTATGAGTTTTATTGAATTAAATCCAAAGTAAATGGCCTGCAGAATCGATCTTCTTCCTTCTTTTGTATAAAGTTTCTTTGCTTTACAGATGCCATGTAAATACATTTCATTCTGTTTGATAACATTTGCCCCTTCCCAAAGCTTCATTCCATAAAGATGCACTTGATGTCCTTTTTTAGCTAACCTTTTGCCAATCTCATAAAATCTTTTTTCTCCGCCGCCCTTTATATATGGATAAATTACGTCATAAACTAAAGCAATTTTCATCTTTTTCATTTTGTATAGCTTTAACCAAAAATTCTTTTTTTTATCAGATGAATCATATTGCCAAGACCATCCTTGAAGGTGCTAAGTTTAACCACTCCTACCCTTGTTCTGTAAGCAATTGGAACTTCAGCGCACTTAAAACCATTTTTATAAACTTCTATTTTTAGCTCTTGTGAAAAGGGCATACCGGAAGATTTAATATTTAATTTAGACCAAATACTTCTTTTAAAAATCCACATTCCCGATTGTGAATCTTTACACGGTAACCCGAATAGTATTTTAGTCATTAATTGAAGTAAAATATTCCCAAAATAATGGGTTCTGCTCATTATTCCTGGTTGTAAATTAGTCAGTCTGTCTGTGGTAATGAAGTCTAAATTTTCATCCTCCATCTTTTTAATTATTTTTGGCAAATCACAAAAAGGATAGGTTAAATCTGCGTCTCCTGTAGCGATAATATCTCCTGTAGCATTAGCAAATCCTGCCTTGTAGGCATTCCCATAACCCTTAATTGGCTGGACGAAGACTTTTGCCTTATGACTATTGGCTATATACCTTGTTTTATCCTTCGAACCATTATCAACAACCATAATTTCTACTTCGTATCCCATTTTTTTTAATTCATTAATTGGTATTTCTTTTATTACGGATCCGATAGCTTGTTCTTCATTTAATGCTGGTATTACAACTGTTATCTTTTTAATATTGCTGATTTCAATGTTTCTCCTATTAAAAATTCTCCTATCCGAAAATCTCCTATCCGAAAATGGAAGGGATAAATGATTCTCGAAATCTAGCTCCGTAGACGTTTCCGTTTCCACATTTGTTGCTGTATTGGTTGCCAAAGAAGTATTATTTAAGTGTAACATTTTGTTTTTTCACTCCTTTCTTAAATAAAGTATCACTTAATAAAATTTATTTTTATATTTAAGACTTGT
>Ga0255374_10128_pt2 | contig 9721 bp, 10 predicted proteins | sample ANMaggSeSYBR01H4_FD_182088 | JGI IMG/M metagenome (GOLD analysis project Ga0255374, IMG submission 182088) | Sediment cell enrichment communities from methane seep in Santa Monica Basin, California, United Staets - ANME aggregate JGI... | ecosystem: Environmental > Aquatic > Marine > Cold seeps >... | reverse complement strand
AGGTAAATCTCTGGCGGAGAGCGTTTTAGGTGTGATTGGTGTTGGTAATATCGGAAAAGCTGTACTGAAAAAAGCGCATGCTTTCGATATGCGGCTGCTGGGGAATGATGTTATATCAATCTCTCAGGATTTTACTAATGAATTTGAAGTGGATATGGTAAGTTTGGAAGATTTATTAAGCCGAGCGGATTTTATAAGTGTCAATTGCGATCTCAATCCTACCAGTCGGCATCTGATCAATGAGAAAGCACTATCACTTATGAAACCATCTGCGGTGATCATAAACACTGCTCGTGGATCAATTATTGATGAAACTGCTTTAATAAGTGCCTTAGAAGATGAAAATATTGCTGGTGCAGCTTTGGATGTTTTCGAAATAGAGCCGATTCCAGATGACTCACCCCTGCTTTCAATGGATCAGGTTATGCTTGCTCCACATAACTCTAACTCGAGCCCACTCGCGTGGGAAGCGGTTCATTGGAACACAATTCGTAACTTATTAATTGGTTTGGGCATACCACTTGATAAATTTGATGCTATTAAAAAAGAAAAAATGAGAATGTAGGGATAATGAGTACAAGAAAAAAAGTTGTGTTAATTACCGGTGCTAATGGAGGAATTGGCCGAGCGGTGGTTGATTTATTCCTTAAAAATGGATGGCAAGTTATCGGAGTTGACCGCTGTCAAGAAGAGGTGAAACAACAAGAAGGTTTTCTTTATATCGAAGCGGACATCTCTGATCCTGATCAAATTAAAAAAATCTATGCAGAAACCAAGCAGTTTAGTCCTATGCTTGATGCTGTCATCAATAACGCTGCAATTCAGATATCGAAACCAATTCTGGAGACATCCGTGGAAGAGTGGGATCAAACTATGGCTTCTAACTTGCGTTCCGTTTTTCTAGGAGCAAAACTTGCGCATCCATTTTTACAGGCAGCAGGAGGGGGGTCAATTGTCAATGTGAGTTCGGTTCATGCAATTGCCACGTCTGCAAATATCTCTGCTTATGCAGCAAGCAAGGGAGGATTATTAGCCCTTACCAGGTCAATGGCAATCGAATTTGCCCCAGATAATATACGTGTAAATGCTGTACTCCCTGGTGCTGTAGATACTCCAATGTTACGGAGAAGTATGAAAAGAGGGCAATTCGGTGAAGAGTCGATTCAGACACGGTTGGATAATCTGGCGAATAAGACTGTGAATGGGCGAGTTGGAACACCCCAGGAAATTGCTCAACCAATTTATTTCCTGGCAGATAACACTCAATCATCTTTTATGACAGGGCAAGCGCTGATTGTGGATGGCGGAGCTACTGCGCGCTTAAGTACTGAATAAATATGGAAAAGAACCGAACATTAATCAGCGATGGTATTCTTATGTTAAAGAATTCGTGGGATTTCATCAATCGTTTGCCTGAGTCAATAGAAGCAAGTCTTCACCCATGGAGGTGGGATAGCATTAAACGTATTCGCTCATACCATAATAAATATATCGGAAAGAGATGTTTTATCATAGGTAATGGCCCCAGCTTGCGTAATATGGATCTGAAAAAATTAGAAAACGAATTTACTTTTGGAATGAACAGAATTTTTCTGATGTTTCCGGAACTTGGGTTTAAAACAAGTTTTCTTGTATCAGTAAATGACCTTGTGATCGAACAATCAAAAGATGATTTCAAAAAGTTAGATATCCCTGCCTTTATTTCTTGGAGAGCAAGGAGGTGGTTGCAACCTCGGGAAAACCTTTACTATCTTTACACAACCTACACCGGAAGAAAATTTGCAAAAGATGTAACAAAACGTCTATGGGAAGGTGCAACTGTTACATATTCTTGTCTGCAATTGGCTTTCTATATGGGTTTTACGCAGGTGATTTTGATTGGTGTGGATCATAGCTTTTCCACGAAAGGAAAGCCAAACACAACTATAGTTTCTAAGGGTGATGATCCAAACCACTTTCACCCAGGCTATTTTGGGAAAGGGTTTAGATGGCAGCTTCCAGATCTGGATACATCAGAAATTGGATATCAGTTAGCCAGGGAGACATTCCAGAAGGATGGACGAGAAGTGGTTGATGCAACTGTACATGGCAAACTCACCATTTTTCCTAAAGTTAGCTTCGAATCACTTTTTTAATGAAACCGAAAATTCCACGTATTTCAATAATCACACCTTCTTTCAATCAAGGTCAGTTTCTGGAAGAGACAATTCGTTCAGTTCTCTTACAGGATTATCCAGCTATTGAATATATCATTATCGATGGGGGCTCAACAGATAATAGTCAAGCTATTATCAGGAAATATAAAACAAAGCTGGCATGGTCTGTTTCTGAATCAGATAATGGCCAAGCAGAGGCGATAAACAAGGGTCTAAAAAGGGCAACTGGTGAGTTTGTGGCATGGATAAATTCTGATGACATTTACACGATTGGCGCGATTTCGAGTGCTGTAGATAAGTTGAAATCAAACCCCGATTGTGGAATGGTTTATTCAAATGTACTTTCCATAGATTCGAATTCATCAATTTTTAATACAATGTTGTATGGTGACTGGGGAGTACGTGAATTGATGCAATTCAATATCATAGGGCAGCCAGGTGTATTTATGCGGAGAGAAGTTCTTGAGGACGTGGGGTTTCTTGATCCAAGCTTCCATTACTTAATGGATCATCATTTGTGGCTAAAGATTGCTTTAAAATATCCTATCAAACATATAGATGAATTTTGGGCAGCGGCTCGTTTTCACCCGGCCGCAAAGAATATTGCTCACGCAAAAAAATTTGGCAAGGAAGCATTTCGGATTTATAAATGGATGAAAAGGCAGCCCGATTTCCTGCCGCTTTTTCAGGAGAACAAGAAAACGATAAAAGCGGGCGCATATTTATTAAAGGCGCGATACTTATTGGACAGTGAAGATAATTGGGCGGCATTCAAAAATTATATAAAAGGCGTTACACTTGATATTTGTTCTCTCCCTCGAGAAATCAACCGAATTGCTTATTCCTTATTAAGTGATCTGAAACCGCTTGAAAAACTCAAGGAAAATTATCTTCACAAAAGAACAGAAATGATCAAGCAAAGAGGTTATGATTATTTAATTGATTATCTTAAACAAGATAAAAAGATTTAGAAAAATATATATTGGACTGGAAAATGAAAAATAGCCATTGGCTTTGGTACGCATTGTTAATTCTCGTATTTATGATCGGTTTGGTAATCCGTGTGTCAGATCTTTTTGATGCCCCCTTAGATTTTCATCCAACTCGGCAGCTTCATTCTGCGTTGATCGCGCGCGGTATGTATTATCAAACCCTAGATGATGTTCCTGATTGGAAACGAGAAATGTCATATAAACAATGGCAGGCTGAAGGGTTGATCGAACCGCAGATAATGGAGCGATTAACTGCATTAACCTATCAGTTGTTTGGATCTGAGCAATTATGGACTGCCAGGTTGTGGGCAATCCTTTTCTGGATGATCGCGGGGATTTTCTTATTTCTAGTTACTGAGAAGATTGCGGGTTTTGCTGCTGGAACTTTTGCTGTTATCTTCTTTATGCTGTGGCCGTATGCTGCTGCAGCCAGCAGAGCCTTTCAACCTGAACCGCTCCTTATCGCTTCCATGTTATCCGCAATTTGGGCGGTTGTGAATTGGATGGAAAAGGAAAACATATTTTGGGCTATTTTGTCTGGCTTATTATGTGGAATTTCAATATATGTTAAATCGACAGCGGTTTTTTTCCTTGCTCCAGCTTTATTAGGAGTGATCGTCCAGAGATTTGGGCTGAAGGATGCTCTTAAGAAACGCCAAGTCTGGATTATTGGTATTTTATCAATACTTCCATATCTGGCATTTTTGTTTTATGGAGTAGTGATCCTTGGAACTCTTGGCGGGCAATTTAGCTTTCGGTTCTTCCCTGTCCGTTGGATAGATCCATTATTTTATTTACAATGGGTGTTGGAATTAGATTATTCGATTGATATGGCTATTGTCCTGGCAGCAGTTCTTGGAATATCCCTTTTCACAAAGAAAAAATATTTCCTTATGTTGATTGGTTATCTAACCGGGTATATTTTGTATGGGTTTATGTTTTCTTATCACATCACAACACATGATTATTATCATTTGCCGATGATGATACCAGTTTCGATTGGCATTGGAATCTTATTAGGTAAGGTCTTTAATGTTTCTGAAAGAAATCGTACTATCACAAAGGCTGTGTTCACATGTGCCGCACTAATATTCATCGGAATCAATACATGGGAGATTCGTTCAGAGCTCAGCAGGTCAAATTTTAAGGAAGAGACTGAAAAATGGGAGTTGGTAGGAGAATATTTAGGGCATGAATCCCACGTAATTGGATTATTCTCAAATTATGGATATCGCCTTGCGTATTGGGGGTGGATGCATGTCTCTTCTTGGACAACCTCGGGCGATGTTACTTTGCGAGAACTAGCAGGACATGAAATTGACCTGGAAGGTGAGCTTTTAGATCGGATATCTGGTTATGATTATTTTGTGATCGCGGACCAGGAAGAATATGAAAACCAGGAGTTCCTGAGGGAGTATTTTGAAGGAAATTTCTTGAAAACGGAAAAGATAGAAGACGTTATCATTTACAACTTGCGTGCGGAAAACTAATAATTTTTGAAACACAAAATGGTCTAATAAGATAGAAAGTCAATACCATAAGATGAACATATCCATAATAATCCCGGCATTTAATGAAGAACTGCTAATTGAATCGACAGTTGAATCTATTTCTGAATTTCTTGAAAAAAATTTTAACGATAGTGAAATAGTCATTGTAAATGATGGAAGTACAGATAATACTAAAACTATTATTGAAAATTTGATTATGAAAAACAATGGAAAGATCAATCTGAAATTAGTAAATAATAAACGGAATCGGGGAAAAGGGTATTCGATCAAGCAGGGTATGACCCAATCTACCGGGGAAGTACGTGTATTCATGGATGCCGATCTCCCTTTTAGCACAGAGGTTATTAAGAAAATTTTCAAGAGAATTATGAATGGCACCGATATTGTTATCGGTGATAGAAACAATCCGCAATCTGAATTGGTGAATGTACATCCTGTTAGAAAATTGGCTGGTAATGTATACAGAATTTTTGTGCGGTTAGTAGTCTCGGGTGGAATTACTGATACGCAATGTGGTTTGAAAGGGTTCAGCGATGAAGCTGCGCGATTTATTTTTTCACGAACCACAATTGATGGGTTCGGTTTTGATGTGGAAGTTCTGCGAATTGGACAAAGAAAACTGTTTTCTATTTCAAAGTTACCTGTCAGGATGATTAATAATCGTTTAGATAGCAGAGTTCATTTGATTAAAGATTCCCTAATAATGCTCTGGAATCTGGTTGCAATAAAGAAAAATGAAATAATTGGGTTATATGATTGAAAGATTGTTAAAATGCATATACAACTAGGAATAATCAATAGTTGAAAATGAATTTAAAAGCACACACACACCAAAAGGACAACCGAGTTCAGGGATTGCCTGTGGTTATATTGATTGCTGGTTCTATTTTGTTTTTCATTCCAAACATCTTCTTTGTAATACAAGGGTTTTCAATTCGATATTGGGCGGATGATTACTGTTTCTCGGGTTTTCTCAGGGAATATGGTTTTGCTCATGGATTAATTAAGTTTTATTCCACCACATCTAACCGCTTTTCTGCATTCATGTTTACAGGTTTTAGTGAGTTATTTGGAGAAAATGCGATCAGAATGATTCCACCTATAATCATTATTGCCTTCGGTTTTATTGTATACAAAATATATAGCGAATTATTAGCCAAACACCATGTAGAACAAACAAAAATAATATCTATCCTATTTTCACAGATACTATTATTCTTTTTTTTATTCCTGGCACCCAATATCGATCAGAGTGTTTATTGGCGGGCAGGACTTTCTCATTATTTTCTTCCTATCCCAATTCTTCTTTATTTGATCCTGACGATTTTTTTCCAGAGAAAAATTGAAGAAAAACACCAAATAAAAAGCATTTTTCTATTCGTAGTATCTGTTTTTTCAGAGGGATTGTCAGAATCGTATGCGGCTTTGCAAGCAGGATTATTGGGGATAGCGCTATTGTTCGTGATATGTATAGATAAAAGCAGCCATAGAAAACGCAGATTATATTTGATTGGATCTACCTTAGTAGGAACTGCTGTGGCGATGGGAGTAATGGTGGTTTCACCAGGAAACGCGTTAAGGCTGGATACATTACAGCAATCATCAAATCTCTTTTCAATTATATCGATATCAACCGTATCGGCAATCAATTTCATTGCTTTGTCAATAAGGGGTTTATGGCTTCCCTTCGGTATTATGTTTGGGCTGTTTGTTTTAATTACGTATTGTTTTGTGCGGCCGACTGGCTTAAAAATTCAAAGCAGAATTTTATTAATACACTCCTTTTTTATAGCTTTGATTACATTAATGCTGATTATTTGCATTTGCGCACCCACGGCATATGGGATGATGACTTATCCTGAACAAAGAGTACTTATGTTCGCACAAATTGTTTTGATTTGCGGAATAAGTTTGGAGGGAGCGGTTTTAGGCTTTTTATTTCAAAAAATCTTATATACTTGTCAGCCAATTCGTATGGTTGGCTTATTTCTTATTATTATTTTTTGTATGTATCCATTATCGACCTTAGATGTACGCCAATCTGACTTACGTTTTTATCAAAATCGAGCAGCCTTATGGGACAAGCGCAATAAGGAAATAAATGATCAAATAGAAATGGGGAAAAGTAATCTTTCGATATCCGCACTTGATTCATTTGCGGAAATTGCTGAATTAAGAGATGATTCAAGTTATTGGGTAAACCAATGCGCCGCCAAATATTATCAGGTTGAATCCATTTTAGCAGTGGAGGAATAAATGAAGAGAGAGCCCTTGGTCACGATTATTACTCCTTCATATAATCAGGCAGCTTACCTAGAGGAAACAATTCAATCTGTTCTCAATCAGGATTATAGAAACATTCAATATATTATTCTCGATGGCGTATCTACTGATGGCAGTGTTAAAATTATAAAAAATATGAGAAAAGAATTTCAAAATGGATATCTGAGATTGACCAAGGACAGACCGATGCGATTAACAAGGGTTTTTCATTAGCGAAAGGGGAGATTATCGGGTGGTTAAATTCTGATGATACGTTGTTCCCTCATGCAGTATCGGAAGCTGTTCAATTCCTTAATGACAATCCTGCCGTTGGGTTAGTTTATGGAAATGTAAATTATATTGATGGAGATAGTGAAGTGATCGGGAAATTTCCCGCCGCCCAGACCACATTGAAGAAGTTACGATGTGGCTATGTGCATATCCCCCAACAAGCGTCATTTTTCAGAAAGTCTCTTTGGGATCAGGTAGGGCCATTAGATCCCAGCTTCTATTTTGCAATGGACTATGATCTGTGGGTGCGGTTGGCATCCGTGTCGGAAATTAAATACCTGTCTCGACTATGGGCAAACTTTCGCTTGCATGAAGACGCGAAAACCATTTCTGCAGATGACCGGTGCTGGCCAGAGATGCTGCGCGTACATTATCGGGATGGAGGATCGCGGTTTTCTCAGATCGTGTTTAAATATCATCTTCGTAAAATCGCAGCTCCTTTTATTAGCTATCGAAGGCGCAAATTATTTAAAAAATATTGTAGAAAGGATAAAATGATATGAACCAAGAAAAACCTGGAATGCAGCAAAATATGGGCGGGGGATTTGTTTCTGATGTAATCCTTAAGATCCGATTGGTTATGAAGTTGATTCAGGATGACAGAATAGATATTTGGATAAAAGCGATACCTGTGTTTTCTCTTATTTATTTGGTTGTGCCAATTGATCTATTAATTGGTCCAATTGATGATGCAATAGTTCTCTATATTGGGATGGATTTGTTCATTAGTTTATGCCCACAGGATATCGTCAAAGGATATCTTGCGAACCTCAAAGGACAGTCCGAGTCTTCCGTCAACGAAGAAGTTGTTGACGTGGAGTTTAAGGAAAAGGAATGAGAAAAAGCCCCTTTTTCGGGGCTTTTTTCTATATGATTCCCAAACTCTTTCCGGATTGAATAAATTTCTCCAATCCCTGATCCAGGTCTTCTTGGCTGTGGGCAGCAGAAACCATAACGCGAATTCGTGCTTTACCTTTTGGTACCGTCGGATAACCAATTGGAGTTGCGAAAATCCCATTTTCAAATAAGTCTTTGCTCATTTTCTGAGCAAGTGGTGCCTCTCCCAGCATAACAGGTGTGATAGGCGTTTCGCTGTGTCCGATGTCAAATCCGTTTTTCGACATTTCGGCCTTGAAATAAGCAGCGTTTTTCCAAAGCGTATCAACATATTCAGTTGAATTTTCAAGGACATCAATTGCTGCAATGCAAGCGGCAACATCTGGTGGAGTCATTGCGGATGAGAATAAGAAGGGGCGTCCGCGCTGTTTTAGCCAATCAATGATTATTGCATTTCCGGAAACTATTCCACCAATAACACCAAATGCTTTAGAAAATGTACCGATTTCGATGTCGACTTTCCCGTGTAAATTGAAATGGTCAACAATCCCTCGGCCACCTTTTCCTAATACACCTTCCCCATGCGCATCATCTACAGCCAGAAGGATGTCATATCTCTCTGAGATTTCTTGAAGGCGATCTAGAGGGGCAATATCTCCATCCATGCTGAAAACACCGTCTGTTATGATCATTGCCTTTTCATACGCACCTTTATTTTCTTTAATCACCTGCTCTAGATGATTGGGATCACAATGCGCGTAACGTACAATTCTTGCTCCTGAAAGGCGACAGCCGTCAATAATTGAAGCGTGATTAAGTTCGTCAGAGAAGACCACATCTTTTTTGCCAACTAAAGCTTGTATAGTTCCCAGGTTTGCAGCGAAGCCGGATTGAAATGTAATTGCCGCTTCTGCCTTTTTAAATTTTGCTATGCGCTCTTCTAACTCATTGTGAAGGTCCATAGTGCCCGCAATTGTTCGGACAGCGGCTGGACCAACCCCATACTTGTTAATTGCAGCGTGAGCAGCTTCCTGTAATTTTGGGTGGTTAGCCAATCCAAGATAGTTGTTTGAGCAGAAATTTAAAACTTTTTTCCCGTCAACCACAAGCCATGCACCCTGCGGAGAAGATAATGTCCGAATATTTGTAAAGAGACCCTTTTCCTTAAGATTGTTAATCTCCTTTTGCATCCATTCAAATCTTTTCATTTGTTTCCTCCTGTAAAAGTAGTTTTATTAAATTGATTATACTTCCTGCAGTATTTCCGCAAAGTACCCCATCTCCATGAGTGCATCCTCTAATCGGTGGATATTATTAGGAGAAGTGGTTGCGGTAGTGGTATTTATTCGCTCACTTATATAGCGCTTTGCTGGTGATTTCTCTATCTGATCTAGAATATCAGGTGAATCGACTTGAATTATTATAAGTTTTTCAAGATGTATTTGAGATTGGTTTTTATCCCACCTATCGAGGGCTGCCAGAATGTTCCTTGGAATTGGTTTGTTCGCGTATTTTTGGAACAATAATTTTATCTGGTCTATAGAAATATGTTGAGTTTTTGCTCTCCTAAGCGCGGTTAGGGAAATCCTATATCGGTAGTGTTTGCGCTGCGTTTCTTCCCAAACACAAAAACGTGCGATCTGATAATGTAGTTCTCTTTGTGAGTTAATTG
>Ga0255374_10145_pt1 | contig 9740 bp, 8 predicted proteins | sample ANMaggSeSYBR01H4_FD_182088 | JGI IMG/M metagenome (GOLD analysis project Ga0255374, IMG submission 182088) | Sediment cell enrichment communities from methane seep in Santa Monica Basin, California, United Staets - ANME aggregate JGI... | ecosystem: Environmental > Aquatic > Marine > Cold seeps >... | reverse complement strand
ATTACAGAATTAAGATGTCCCAAATGCAGCACTACAATTCAGGGAGAATTCCCTATAAACAAACTTCTTTCTCTCTCTGAAGAAGACAGCAATTTTTTAATTGCCTTTCTCCGCTCCAGAGGAAATATTAAAGAAGTTCAGGAGAGGATGGGCATCTCTTACCCTACTGTAAAAAATCGTTTGGATAAATTACTAATTACCCTGGGATTATTTAGTGAAAGTGAGGGGCTGAAGGAAAAAGAAATTTTAGATACCCTGGAGAGAGGAGAAATTACCGCTGTAGAAGCGATAAAATTAATGAAGGAAATAAAACAATAAATAAAAACTTTATTTTTGTCATTGCGGACTTTATGCGAAATCCATAATAAGTAGGGGCGTATTGCATACGCCCTCATACGCCAGGAAACAAAACAGAATAGAATAAATTCCCATTTTCATGGGAATAACAGATGAGAAAGTACGATGCATTGTGCCAATCTCGTCTAATAACTAAAAACAAATTTAAAAAAGGAGTTTAGAAAAATGAATGAAGAAATTAAAAAAGTTCTGGAAATGCTTAAGGAAGGAAAAATTAATGATAATGAGGCTGCAGAATTACTAGCGGCTTTAAAAGAAACCAAAGAACAGGAGGAAATTATTCCTCTTTCCACAAAGAAAAAGAGATTCCTGAAAATCCGTGTCACCAAAGGAGAAAAACCACAAGTAAATGTCACCATTCCTTTCGGTTTAGTCAATTGGGGATTGAATCTCGCTAGCAAGCTGGGCAAGAATACTGTCAATGTAGAAGGGAAAGAAATACCAATCGATATGGAAGAACTCAATCAAGCGATGAATGACCCGGAATTTTCCGGAAAAATTGTAGATGTAGTAGATGACGAAAAGGGAGAACATGTAGAGATAGAAATTGTATAATAAAAGGAAAATTGTTATATTATAATTTACAATCCGTAAAGAAGGAGAGAGAATGAGAAAAGTTACTCGTGAAGAAATTCTAACCGGCAATCCTTTGAAAGTTATGTTTGTATTAAGTTTCCCGGTGATGATCTCCCAATTCTTACATACTTTATATCATCTTGCCGATACCTTCTGGTTAGGCCATCTTCCTCCGGCAGAAAGCGGTGAAGCAGTCGCCGGTTTACAAATTTCCTGGCCGGTTATCTGGTTACTCATTGCTCTCTCTTTCGGATTTGGAATAGCTGGAGTGGCTCTGGTTTCTCAATATACCGGAGCAGGGGAAAAGAGAAATGCCAATATAATAGCCAGTCAAATGCTTTCTCTTTCCATTATATTCGGGTTGATAGTTGCTGTATTCGGATTTATATTAACCCCTTATCTAGTCCCTCTTGTTACTAAATCAGCCACGGTCACCAGGACAGCTATAACTTATATGCGGCTTATTTTCTGGGGAATGCCTTTTATGTTTATTGCTTTCGCCTTTCAGAGTATCCTCTCTGCAAAAGGTGATACTGTAACCCCGATGTATATAAATCTATTCACCGTTACTTTAAATGTTATACTCGATCCCTTTTTAATCTTTGGGTGGTGGCGTTTCCCTCATTTAGGTGTACTGGGAGCGGCCCTGGCTACCATCATATGCCAGGGGATAGCTGCCTCCATTTCTATTTACCTCCTCTTTAGAGGAACAAAAGGGATAAAGATAACTTTAAATGGTCTAATCCCGGCTTGGGAATGGGTGAAAAAAATCTTCAAAATAGGACTGCCGGCAGCGATAGGACATTCGGCTACTGCCTTTGGATTCGTGCTGGTTATGGCTATCATCGGCAGAGTAAGCAACCCGGAAACAGTTCTTGCCGCTTATGGTGTGGGGGATAAACTTAACTCTGTAATCTCCAACATGGAGCTACAGGCGGGACAAAGGATCTGAATTTTCTTCATTTTTTACCTCCACATTAATATTATTAATGTTATTATTAATAATATTAATATAATAGTTTAGAAAAGTCAAGTAATTATTAAGATTTATTATAAAATAATTTATAATTTTAAGATTTATTATAAAATTATCCTCTTTTAATGTTTTCATTTCTTGTTTAACATTTTATTAATTTCCTTGAAATTATAATTTTTTTAACATAAAATAAACCATACTGAAAGTGAAAAATAAAAAAGTTAAAGTAGGGGAGGGGTAAAGGATTTGAGGATGTCAATTTCCCAGGAAAATTTAAGTACAATTTTAGGAATATTGGCAATACTATTTTGGGGGACTACTATTGCCTTTTCCCGAAGTCTGACAGAGCAGTTAGGACCTTTAACCGCTGCTTCCTGGATATATTTAATGAGTGGTATTTGGAGTTGTATTTATCTGATTAGTAAACCCGGAGGAATTAAAAAAACCTTCCAGCTTCCCATATTATATTTAATAGGTTGTGGAACTTTATTTATTTTTTATATGGTCTGTCTTTATTTGGCGGTGGGATTAGCTTTTAGCCGTGAACAGGTAATTGAAGTAAGCATTATTAATTATCTCTGGCCCGGATTGACTCTGGTCTTTTCCCTTCCTATTTTACACAAGAAGGCGAAAATAACTTTAATTCCCGGGGTAATTCTGGCTTTTTGCGGTTTTTATCTGGCCACTGTAAACAGTGGAATGTTTTCCTGGGAGGTATTTAAAGGGAATTTTCAAGTAAATTATTTTCCTTATTTATTAGCTTTTATGGCCGCTATTTCCTGGGGGCTCTATTCTATTTTAGTTCGCCGCTGGGCTGGTCATACTGAAGGTGAAGCAGTCCCCCTCTTTCTTTTGGGTACCGGATTAGTCTTAATTGTGATAAGATTTTTGTTTCCCGAAGAATCTTGCTGGACGCCACGGGTAGTAGTGGAGCTTTTATATATGTCTGTCTTCCCCACTTTTTTAGCTTATACTTTCTGGGATAGGGCTATGCGGAAAGGTAATATTATTTTAGTTGCCTCTCTTTCCTATTTTACTCCCTTACTTTCTATCATTATCAGTTCCCTATATCTTCAGGTGGTAATTAAACCCAGCCTCTGGATAGCCTGTGGTTTGGTTATTGCGGGAGCTGTTATTTGTAAATTTTCTATTATGGATAAAACCAAAAAAATCTAATTTAAGCAAGGGCATAGGCAATACACCCCTACAATTACAATAATAAATTCCCGTTACCTCTTTTAAGCTTAGTAAATTAACTTTCCTATCCATAGCGCTATCTCTTAGATTTTTTTTGAAAAAAGAAAGAATTTAAGATATTATATAGTATAAATATAATAGGAAAAATTAAAATTTGAGGATAGATAACATGAAAGATAGTGAAAAGGCTAAAAAACAACTTATCAATGAATTGGTTGATTTGCATAAAAAGATTGCCGAGTTAGAAAATGTAAAAGCCAGCCATAAACAAACAGAGAAAAAATTAGCAAAATCTGAAGAACTATACCGTTTAATTGCTGAAAGTACCAATGATGTGATTACTTTGCAAGACTTTAATTTAAAGGCAACCTTTACATATATCAACCCTTCGATGAAAAATGTTACCGGATATGAGTCAGAAGAATTAGTCGGGAAATCTCCTTTTGATTTTATACATCCCGATGATAGAAAAAAATTATTTTCGCTACTAAAGAAATATATTAATGCTAAAGTAAAAAAGTTCCTTACTGGTAAGGAACCTACTATTACTGAGAGAATTGAATATCGTTTTAAACATAAAGAGGGAAACTGGCGCGATTTTCAAAGCACCGGAAATATTGTAGGAAACCAGCTGCTTTTTATCACCAGAGATATTACTGAAAGTAAGAAGGCCGAAGAAATAATAAAACAATCTGAGAAGAAATACCGTACTCTCTTCGAGAATATGCCCGGAGTTTACTATCGTGCAGATAGAAAAGGAAATATCATGATGGTGAATCCTCCCGGGGTTAAATTACTGGGATATAATTCCCCCAAAGAGGTCATAGGAAAAAATCTCGCTAAAGATTTGTATTATATCCCTGAAGACAGAAAAAGTTTTTTAGAAGAACTGAAAAAGAGAAAGGGGAGCATTAAAGGCTATGAAGTAACCCTAAAAAAGAGAGATGGTACCCCGGTTATTGTCTCTACTTCCAGCCATTACTATTATGACAAAGAAGGGAATATTGCTGGAGTAGAAGGTATTTTTGCGGATATTACCGAACGCAAGAAGGTAGAAGAAAATTTACGCAAAAGCCAGCAGGAATTTGCCAGTCTCTTTGAGAGTAGTCCTGAGGCCTTAGTCTATCTGGATGAAAAAGCTAATATCTTAGATATTAACTCCCGTTTTACCAAACTTTTCGGCTATACTTTGAAGGAGGTTAAAGGTAGAAATATTGATGATGGTATGATACATTCTCCTGACAAGATAGAAGAAGGGAAGAGATTAAGTAGAAATGGCTTTGAAGGACCTTTGAGCCATGAGGCAGTAAGGAAAAAGAAAGACGGAACTTTATTTCCAGTTCATATCTCTTCTGCTCCGGTAAGAATAAAAGGAAAAAAGAATGGTTTTATCTCAGTATACCAGGATATCACCGAACGTAAACAGAACGAAAAACTCCAACATGTTTTATACAATATCTCTAAGGCTGCCAATTCCCTTATTACTCTTGACCAACTTTATAAAAGTATCCATGAAGAATTAGGCAACATCACCAATACTACTAATTTTCATATTGCTTTGCTCAACAAAGAAGAAAACAGAATACATTATGATTATTTTTTTGACGAGAAAGATAATAGCTCTATTACTTTGGAATGTGATAATGTTGGTTCACTTTCTGCTCATGTAATTAAAACTGGCCAGCCCCTTTTAGTCAATCGTAAACAGATTAATAAAATGATTGAGAGAGGAGAATTAATTCTGTCTCATTTGGGTACCTTAACCGAAGAGATTCTTTGGTTGGGAGTACCTCTAAAAATAGAATGTGAAGTAATTGGAACAATGGCTGTCTTAAGTTATGCTAATTCTAAACTCTACACCCAGAAAGACATCAAAATTATGGAATTCGTTTCCTCCCAGGTAGCTACTGCTATAAAGCGAAAACAGGACGAAGAAGCTCTTAATAAGAGCCAGCAGGAATTTGCCAGCCTTTTTACAGGCAGTCCGGAGGCTTTAATTTATACTGATGAAAATAGCAATATACTAAATATAAATCCCCACTTTACAGAGCTTTTTGGTTATACCTTAGAAGAGGTGAAAGGTAGAAATATCAATGATGGGATGATTCACCCCCCCCAATAAGATAGAGGAAGGAAGAGAATTAAGTAAAAAGGTATTAAAAGAAAATTATTATTGCGAAACTATCAGAAAGAAGAAAGACGGAACTTTATTCCCGGTAGCCATATCATCTTCTAAAGTTATGTTAATCAAAGGCCAAAAAAAAGGAATAATAGGTACTTATACTGATATCACTAAACGTAAACAAAATGAAAAATTACAAGAGGTCTTATATAATATCTCTAGAGCCGTTAACTCCCCCATCTCTCTCGACCAGCTCTATCCTATAATCCATAAAGAATTAGGTAATATCATCGATAGCACTAATTTCTTTATTGCCTTAATAGATTACCAAAAAGATGAGGTTTACTTTCCTTATTTTGTAGATGAAAAAGATGAGGATTTCCCTGTTATCAACTTTAGTGAAACTAATTCTCTTACTGTCTATGTCATAAAGACTAATCAACCCTTACTGGCTGATTATAAGAAACTACAGAAGATGATTGCTCAAAGAGAATTAAACATCGTTGGAACTATCACTGATAAGTCTATCTGGTTAGGTGTCCCTTTAAAAGTAGAAGATAGAGTCATCGGGGCAATGGCTGTCCAAAGCTTCACCAATCCTAAACTCTATTTTGAGAAAGATATCAAAATTATGGAATTTGTCTCTAATCAGGTAGCTACTGCTATAGAAAGAAAGAGGATGGAAGAGGAACTAAAAAAATTAGCTCATTATGACACTCTTACCGCAGCATATAATAGAGGGTATGGTTTAGAACTTCTTCAAAGACAATTAAAATTATCCAAAAGAGATAAATCCCCTTTATTGTTAGCCTATAGTGATTTAGATAATCTAAAAGATATCAATGATGAATTTGGTCATGAAGAAGGAGATAGGGTTATGGTCCAGGTAGCAAAACTCTTTAAATCTATCTTAAGGGAAGTAGATATTATCATTCGGATGGGTGGAGATGAATTTTTGATAATCTTCTTAGATAGTTCCTTAAACGAAGTACCAATAATCAGAAAGAGGTTAAGCAAGGAATTAAACCGGGTAAATCAGATTTCCAATAAACCTTATAAAATAGAGTTTAGTACAGGATTTTCTAATTATGATCCGAACAATCCTCAATCGATGAATGAATTAATCCGTATTGCTGATCAGATGATGTATGAAGAGAAGAAGAGAAAAGGCAAGGGAAGATAGCAAAATAGTCGTTAGCGAACAAATCTAGCGTGGAGCGTATAGTGTTTAGCGTATAGGTGCGGGTTATAAGTGTAAAAAAAATACAAAAAGTGCAAGTTAAAATATAAAATACAAAATGCAAGATAAAATAGTTAACTGCTTTAATACTAATAATTCATTAACTAATTAATTAGATAACCATCTTACGAGATAACCAGCTAACTCAAATTCCCCTTTCCTTATTTTCTTATAGCCCGTCCCTAACTAATTAACCAAATAACCAACTAACCAAGTAACTAATCTAAGGAACAATCAACTTTAAACTTTTTGGCAGAAGAGTTATGATAAATTCCTTTTGACCTTCAGTCACTTCACCGCTTACTTGTGCCAGAACAGGTTCTGAAGATTGAATAACTATCTCTTTGGCTCTATAAAAATTTATCCCCTTAATACTTTCATGCGTACCTTTAAATACTTTAGGGATACTCATAAGATATTTGAGTCTTCCCATTTCTTCAACCGCACATATTTCTAACAAACCATCATCTAATATAGCTTCCGGAGTAATTTTAAACCTACCTCCGTAGAACTTTCCATTACTAATAGCGATAAATAAAATTTTAGAATGGATTTCTTGCCCATCAAATTTTATCTTTACATCATGGTAACCAAAAGGAGAAAGAAGTTTTTTTATGGTAGCGAAGATATAAACAAATGCGCTAAGAATGCGCAAATTGGGGTGTTTGCTTTTCATTTGATTGGCGAGCTGGGCTACTTCTGCATCAAATCCTACCCCACAGATGTTAGCAAAATATATTTGGCCATTAATTAATCCTATATCTATTTTTTTAGTCTCACCTTTAACTAAAATTTTACAAGCTTCGATTATATCAGAGGGAATGTCTGTGCTTTTGATAAAATCATTAGCCCATCCTAAGGGGATTATTCCCAAAGAAGGATCATTTTTTGATTTCATAATTCCGTTTACAATTTCATTAACTGTTCCATCCCCACCAATTGACACGATAAGATCTATTCCTTTATCAGCAGCTTTTCGGGCAAGTTCTATTGCCTCACCATGATGTGAAGTATAGGTGATTTTAAAATTAAATCCATTTTCTTTTAAATATTTAAAAATTGTTTTTAGATGAGGGCGGGGTTTCCCCCCACCGGCTGTTAAATTAATTATGAGTTCTGTTTTCAAAATTTACCTCCCTTAGTTGATTTAAATTAATGGAATATATTTTTATTTTATTTTTTGTATCAGAATTTTATAAGTATCTGGCTTTCTATTTAAGATAGTATTGGTATGGGGGACAATGTCTTTGTTCCGAGAAAGTAAAAGATTAAGTGAAGAAAGGCTGGCTTGCTCAACTTTGCCTAGACAGGAGGTTAATATTTGTCCCGAAGGAGAAGCTAAGAGGCTATGACCATTGCTTTGATGAGAAATGGAATTAGAACAGGCAATAAATATTTTATTTTCCGCTCCTCTGCTGCGGCAGATATTAATCTGTCTGTCATTGCTAAATTTACTAGGCCAGATAATTAAATCTGCCCCCTTAAGGGTTAGGGTACGGGATATTTCCGGGAAAATTCCTTCATAACCTATCATTACTCCTATGTAACCGTAAGAAGTTTTAAATACCGGAAGCCCTAAATCTCCAGGAGAAAAAAGATTTTCTTCTTTTTCCAAATGAGTCTTTCTGTATTTTCCCCGGAGTTTACCTGATTCTACAAGAAAAGTGGTTTTGTAATAGCACTCGCCTGCTTTTTCAACTAAGGTAATAGCACAGACCGCTTTTTTATCTTTAGTTATTTGTTTGACCTTACGGAGGATTTCTTCTCCTTTTTCGGGGAAGATAAAATCACATTCGGGAAAGATAATAATATTGGCTTCCTGTTCCAATAGATTATTTATGAAGAATTCTATCTTTTGGAGATATTTTTTAAAATTATCTCCAAATTCTATTTGCACTACTGCAGTAAGCGGATTCGGATTTTTAGGGTTAGTCTTTTTTTTCATAATAGAATAGATGGGTAAAGTGTCAGTGGGTTGAACCAATTCGGAATAAAGTTCTGGTCTGCGGTCGTCGATTGTATTTATTTGATGATCAATGGATTTATCTATAGTTTCCTCAAGGGAAATTTCATAAAAGAGAATCTCTTCCTGGCAAGAAGAGGCAATTTTGGCTATCTGGCCATCAGGTGTGAAAACAGCGCTTTTTCCACAATATAGTATACTCTTTGCCTCCATTCCCACTTTATTAGCGGCAATTATCCACACTCGGTTTTCCAGGGCACGTGTTGGAATCATATATTCTACCTGAGGGTTGGTTAGGGTTTCTTTCTCAAATCCTGAAGTGACCCAATTGGTAAGGTCAAGTAAAATGTCCGCTCCTTGCAAACTCAAACAACGAACTATTTCAGGGAGTCGTCCATCAGCACAGATAAACATTCCCACCTTTCCGAATTCAGTCTCAACTACCGGATATTGTTCACCGGCACAGAACCAGCGAGTATCAAAATGCCAGAGGTAAGATTTTCGGAAGCGGCTTATCTCCTGACCCTCCGGATTGATAAGTAAAGCAGAGTTGTAAAAAATATTTTCAATTAGGTCTGTTTCAACTATTCCTAAGGCTATGTAGCATTTATACAGTTTAGCTCTTTGTTTAACTTCGGTAATTAGTTCTAAAGTCGATTTCTGTAATTCTAAGGAATTTTTCACAATAAACGGAGAAATATAATAGGCCGGATAAACACATTCCGGCAAGACCATTAATTGAGGATGACTTTCCGCTGCCTTGTCAATCATTCTTAAGATATTTTCTTTATTTTCGTATTTATCCTCATACTCTCTTGCGCTTACTTGAAGGCAAGCTACCTTTAATTTATTAACCATTAAACGAATCTCCTTTTTAGTTAGTGTAAACTTTAGCGGGGTAGTTAGATAGAAAGAATAATGCTACTTTTTCTATCTTTTCTTTCGCTTTCCAAACTCGTCTTTTAATATACCCATTAAGATTACATCGTAGTATTTTCCACTATAAAATTGACCTTTTCTTAACCTTCCCTCTTCTTTAAATCCGCATTTCTCATAACAACGTACACCTCTCTGATTATAATCAAAAACTCTAAGATATACTTTGTATAAATTCATCTGATTAAAAACATGGTTAAGCAGGATTTTTATGGCATCTGTGCCATAACCCTTACCCCAATATTCTTTATTGCCGATTACGATTCCCAATTCTGCATTCCTATTCTTCCAATCAATTTTATGTAAACTAATCTGACCGATATAATCTCCCTCTTTGGTTTCCATGACCAAATTCTTCTCTGTATCATTATGA
>Ga0255374_10144_pt1 | contig 9758 bp, 4 predicted proteins | sample ANMaggSeSYBR01H4_FD_182088 | JGI IMG/M metagenome (GOLD analysis project Ga0255374, IMG submission 182088) | Sediment cell enrichment communities from methane seep in Santa Monica Basin, California, United Staets - ANME aggregate JGI... | ecosystem: Environmental > Aquatic > Marine > Cold seeps >... | reverse complement strand
TGATTTACCTTTGGAAAACTTCATCCCTCCTTTGCCAAAAGGCACCTTCCCGGCTTGGATTGAAAAGATGGATCTTTCCAACCATTTATTAATTGATCCCATTAGCGCAAACCCACTGCTCCCAGTAGAATTAGCAGCCTCTGGTTATCGCGTCTTAAGTGCACGCAGCAACCCCATTATCTGGTTAATTACGGAAGTTGCAGCCTCAGCACCAACAAATGAGGATTTCTCAACTGTGTTAAATAAACTCTTTAACACCCGGCATGAAAATGCCAACCTATTTGACCATCTTCAAGAAATTTACACAACACCCTGTGCGAATTGCGGAAAAATGATCCAACCAGATGGGTATGTGTGGGAAAAAGGGAAAAAACAACCAACCTCAAAAGTTTATCACTGCCAATTTTGTGCAGATGAAGGCGAAAAAGACATCAGTGATTTCGATTTGAAAAATCTTAGTCGACTTGGGAATTTAGGTATTCACCGCTCACGCGCATTTCAACGAATAGTATCTGGCAGTGATTATGAACAAGCATCTCTAAACGCTGCTCTTGACTGTTATTTACCACGCGCCTTGTATGTTTGTATGCTGCTGGCAAATCGGCTGGAAAGGTTATCTTTGAAGAAGGATCAAGCAAAATATATGCGAGCGATATTGTTATCAGTCTTTAATGATGCACATTCCTTAAAACATTGGCCTCCACGTGATTATCGTTTCCTGCAACTATCTGTTCCGGTAAAATTTTTCGAACGCAATCTTTTTTTATCCCTACAAACTGTGTCTCAACAATGGAAGTGTATAAATACTGCCGTCAAGATCAGTTATTGGCCAAACCTTCCTGATAAAAAAGGAGGTATTTGTTTCTATCAGCGGGATTTAGCTCGAAAGAACCGGTTGATTCCTGATAACACCCCCGCTGCAATCACGACCATTTTTCCACGCCCAGGTCAGGCATTTTGGACCTTATCTGCACTTTGGTCCGGGTGGTTATGGGGAAGAAAAGCTGTCAAACCTATGCGCAGTGCTTTGAATAGAAGGAGGTATGATTGGTATTGGTTCACCAAGGCTGTGCATACCGCATTTAAAAGGATCACATCTTCCCTTCAAGATAATGTATTAGTTTTTGGCATACTTCCTCAATACACCCCTAATTTGGCTTTTGGATTGTTTACTGGTTTACACACAACAGGCTTCGAATTAGAGGGATCTGCTTTTCGAGTATCAGAGGAAACGCTCCAATGCCAATGGAAAAAGCGCCCTGCTTCGAAGAATATTATCCAATCAGAAATTGATCTTCACGAGGTTATTGACCAATTCTTAATAACTCGCGGGGAACCTGCAGAATATCATCGTATTATTATGCAAACAATCATCGAAATAACGCGAGGAAACGGGATACCCGTGAACCTTTCTGAGGTTAAGGAATCTGATTTTTCGCGGCTCCAAAATTTAATAAAACAGTTGCTTACAGAAACGAATTTTCTTAAACCCTTTTCCTCTGATCTCCCAGGTGGAAGCAGATGGTGGCTGATAAATGAAAAGAATATCGAGACTCCCATATCTGAAAAAATAGAGGTAATTGTTCGAAAAATCCTATTACCTAAAAATGAAATTCACTTTGAAGAATTAGACCGAGAAATTTGCAAAGAGTTTTCAGGTGAAAGAACACCGGAGTTCAACTTTGTAAACACAATTCTCCAATCCTACATGTCTCCCAGACTAAATGATCCTTATCATTTTGAGTACCATTCAAATGAATCAAATGATGCCCGTGAAAAAGACTTAGTAAAAATTAAGGCTATGCTTATGAAAATTGGCAAATCATTTGATATGCAGCCAACAGAAAACTCAAGTGTCTCTTGGAAAGATCCAGTTTCAAAGAAAAACTCATATATTTTCTATCCCACTATTTCTACAGAAATATCGCAATTCTTGTTCAAGCAAGAGCCATCCGGGAATATTCAGCAAGTAATTGTTTTCCCGGGCAGCCGTTCTGCCTTAATCCATTATCGCCTTCAGCATGATCCGCGCCTTGCATCTGCTGTAGAAAATGGCTGGCATTTTCTTAAATTCCGCCACTTGCGCCGTTTAGCAAAAAAGGACGACCTTGATTTCCATTCATGGATAGAACTGCTTGATAATGATCCACCGTTATGGACCCCACCAACCCAATACCAATTCTTATAAAAAAGACACGGTTTTCCGTGTCTTTTCTTTATCCTGTTATTTCCGCAATAAAAGGGATTTTTTCTTTTATGAAATCTTGAATATCAGATGGCGATTCCAATTCCAGTGCTTGGTCTGCAATCTCTTTCATATCACGCGTATCTAAACTTCGGATGATTTGTTTGGCAAGAGGAATCATGGGAGGGTTCATGCTGAACTCATCCAATTCCAACCCCAACAAGATTGGAAGAGCAAGTGGTTCACCTGCTAACTCTCCACACATACCAACCCACTTTCCCGCCTTATGCGCATCACGAATCACTTCCCGCACCAATCGCAAAACAGCAGGGAAAAATGCATTAGATAACTCGGCTACCTTAGGATTCGTGCGGTCTGCCGCCATGGTATATTGGCTAAGGTCATTTGTGCCGATGGAAAAGAAATCAACTTCTTTCGCCAGCTGGTCTGCCACCAACGCAGCGGAGGGAATCTCAACCATGATACCAATCTCAATATCCTCAGCAATTTTTACACCTTCGTCTTTAAGTTCAGCAGCACATTCGCCCAACACTTTCCGGGCAGCTCTGACTTCATTTGCCGTCGCAACCATTGGAAACATGATCTTCAGGTTATAACCCACACCTGCCCGCAGCGCTGCCCTCAATTGCGGCTTGAAGATATCAGGCCGAACCAGGCAAAGCCGAAGCGCACGTTGGCCGAGAAATGAATTTGATTCTGCTTCTAAACCCATATATGAGATCTCTTTATCTCCGCCAACATCTAAAGTACGTAAAATTACAGGCATATCTCCAAATACATTCAAAATATCTTTATATACTTGAAATTGTTCTTCTTCAGTCGGTAATTTCGTTCGTTCTAGATAAAGGAACTCCGTCCTGAATAATCCTACACCTTCAGCACCATTCTCAATCGCGCTTTTTGCACCTTCTATATTGCCAATATTTGCAACCACTTCAATCTGTTTGCCATCTTTTGTTATAGCCGGATCCTTAGCAAATTTCATCGCTTCTTCACGAATAGTGTTAGCTGCTTTGATTCGTTGTCGGTATTCGGTAATCAGTTTATTGTCAGGTGCGAAAATTGCAGTGCCCTTTGTTCCATCAAGGATCACTTCAGTGCCATTTTTTAGTGATAAAATCTCGTCTCCAGCGCCAGCCACGGCAGGAATGCCTAATCCGCGAGCCAGAATTGCTGTATGAGAAGTAGCAGACCCTCGTGAAGTGCAAAAACCGATTACAAGAGATTTATCGAGCATGACAGTGTCAGAAGGAGTAAGATCATCAGCCATAATAACAGAAGGTTCTTTTAAGGCAGCGGTAGGAGATTCAGCGATACCTAAAAGTATCCTCAATACCCGGTTGCTCACATCCAAAATATCCGTTGCACGAGCAGCAAAATATTCATCTTTCATTGCCGCCATTATGTTAGAAAAAGATTGTCCAGCTTCCTGCATGGCTAATTCCGCGCTTTTATCCTGGTTCTTAATCTTGTTTTCCACTTCAGCAAACAATTCCGGGTCCTCCAGAATCATCAGATGTGCCTGAAAAATCTCTGCATCTGCCTCACCTGATTCCTTTAACACTTTTTCATAGATGCTTTCAATTTGATCTTTTGCTGTGGAAGTTGCATCATTCAACCGTTTCAGCTCTACTTCTGATTGAATATTTGATCTTTTCTCAATAATTAATTCTTGGCGAACAAACTGGAATATCGGACCTATACCAATACCTCGTGAAGCTGGGATGCCCACTATCTCTTTCATTATTTCTCTCCAAAATTCTCTTCGACCAGGGCAAGCAAGGCTTCCACTGCGGCATCCTCATCTTCCCTTTCTGCCTTAGTTGTTATTTCCATTCCATTAACCACCCCTAGTGTAAGAATGCCAAGGTTTGATTTGGCATTAGCATTCCGATCTTCTTTCGTTTCAGGATCTTGACAATAAACATTAATATCAGATTTGAACTTTGTAGCTGCCTACACAAACAACGAAGCTGGCCGAGCGTGCAATCCTACTTTATTATTCACTATGATTTTTGATTCTTTCATCCAATCTCTCCTGAAAATTTGTTTATGTCCTAAGTAATATAAATACCACATATTTAAAAAATACTTCCGCAAAACCCTTGCGGAAGTTTATTGTATCACGCCTAGAATCCACCAAAATTCATAGTTAAGGAACAGGTGTAGGTGTATTAGTTATCAACGGTAATGGTTCAATGGTTTCGGTTGGTTCTAGAGTATTTGTCGGTTCCAATGTGCCAGTCGGTTCAATAGTATCTGTAGGTGTAGCCGTTTGCGCTGGGGTCATTGTTACTGTAGGTGTTCTGGTTGGAACCATCAAATTCAGGTGAATTCTTTTATCCGCATCTGTATCATTGGTGCTTTCCATAAGAATTCGAAGGGTTATGCGGACTGCATCCGCTTCATAAACATCCCAAGCAATAAGCTTTTTTGGTTGGTCAAAAGAATTTGTTCCCCTTGATAATGTTTTCCACTTACCTGGATTATTTCCAATACCATACTGCAGAGTGTATTGCTTAAAATTATTCGTGGCTGTGATAACCGCATAAATATCCATCGGTGACACATTGACATTCATGCCATCCTTAAGGCCAACAAATACTATTGTTGGGCGCGGATCACTACCTGTGCATTCCCGAGAAGGGGTGAACAAAACCGGTGTAACAAATCCACGATCTTTTGCCCATGATTGGCCACTGCTTTCTTCTTTGATCCATTTAACAGCCCATTTTTCTGAAACATTTAGGGTGAGTTTTTCTTCAGTAAACTCTGAACAAGCTGATCCTGCCTTTAAATTTGTCCAAGTGTCAATTTCCACTTCCTGCCATAGGTCAAACTTTTCATCCAAGGGAGGTTGATCCTTCGTAAAGATCTCTGCTTTCTGGTCAGGGCAATTATCTGATGGTTCTGTCCCAGATAGAGCACAAATGATTTGATCCTCAATTGTCTCTGGTCTTGAAAATCTCGTGGGAGAACCACCCTGATAGGTATTTATCACCCATTGCATTACATCTTTCCAAAGCGGCGCAGCCCCAGTGACACCACTAATATTCTTCATTGGTGTATAGTCAGCATTCCCAACCCACACTCCAATTGCAATATCAGGTGTATATCCCATAGTCCAATTATCACGAAAATCATTCGTTGTACCTGTTTTTACAGCAGCACTGAAAGGCAATTTTAGAACCGAGTTGGCACCGAAAGCCGGTGTTCGTGCGTTATTATCAGAAAGAATATGGCTGATCAAATATGCATGATCTTTTCGAACTATTTGATCGGGTTTTTCTGCTTCATACTCATACACCACATTACCAAAATGATCGACTATCTTCTCAATAGCGTACGCATTTACATCTAAACCAGAATTTGCAAAGATCGCATAAGCATTCGTCAGTTCCAATAAAGACACATCCCCACCGCCCAGTGTCAGGGACAATCCATAATCATCCCTGGTCAATGTCGAGATACCCAAACGTTCTGCAAATGCGATCAACCCATCTTTTTCGGGAGTATTCGGGTCATCATAAATCCCCACATAATCAAGCGTCTTTACAGCAGGAATATTATAGGAAGAAGCAAGAGCGGTACGTAAAAGTACCGGTCCATGAAATTTTTCGTCATAATTTACCGGTTCATATGGAGGACGAGTATCGGTTGGATCACCAGATGGTGGAAAACCACTGGGAACATCCCAGATTAATGTCGATGGTGTCCACCCTTTTTCAAAAGCAGCTGCGTACGTGAGCGGTTTTATTGATGATCCCGGTTGTCTGGGTGCAACTGCCATATTTATCTGCCCTGCTATTTCGTCATTGAAAAAATCAGCTGACCCAACCATGGCTAAAATTTCTCCGGAGTTAGGTTGGATCGCCACTATCGCTCCGTCCGTAGCATTATTTTCCGACAGTTCAGCAACTTGCCTGCTCACTGCAGCTTGTGCATATTCCTGCAGCTCAGGGTCAAGCGTTGTGTAAACTTTGAACCCGGAACGGTAAATGGTCTGGGGGTCAAACCGCTCTTCCAGTTGTGTGCGAATGTAATTAACCCAGTGAGGATACGGCATTGAAAATAGACGCTGTTTGAATTCAAATTCTTCAATTTCCTGAGCAGCTGCCACTGCTTCATCCAAGGTTACACAAACTGAAGTTTGTGTTTGGGCAATAGGAATACAGTCCCTTTCAGAACTAAGCTGGTACATTAAATTTAAGACATCCATCTGCCGAAAAAGGGATGCTTCAGGATTAGAAAAAATGTCATATATGGCAGGCGCTTGCGGCAGCCCAGCCAAAAAGGATGCCTGAGCAAGATTCAACTGATCAGCTGTTGCATTAAAATACGTTTCTGCTGCAGCTTCAACACCATAAGCAAGATTTCCATAATTATTTTCGTTGAGATATAGTTCTAAAATCTCATTCTTATTGTAATTACGCGTAATCTCAGCTGCTAAAACAATCTCCCGCGCTTTTCGCCTGGTTGTGATTTGCATACGTTCCTCAGGAGATAGAAGCAAAGTACGCGCCAGCTGCTGGGTAATCGTGGATGCTCCAGAAACCACCTTCCCACTTGTGTAATTTTGCCAAAGTGCCCGCAAAATTCCCCATGGATCAAATCCCGGATTTGTGTAAAAATCCTTGTCTTCAGTGGCTATTGTGGCCGCAATTAGATAGGTGGATATCTCGTCAATCGAAACATACGTTCTCCTGCCCGCATCCGGATCAATAATTTCATAAATTAAATTGCTATTGCGATCATAAATGCGCGTGGTCTCAAATTGGGAAGCGTAATTTTTCAGGTCATCCACACTTGGCAGATCTGACGCGATCCGAAAATACTGAAAGATTAGAAATGACAAAACGATGATCCCTAAAATGATCCCGATTAAAAGACTGCCTAAGACACCATACACAAAACAGCCTTTTGGGTCTTTTTTAAAAAAATCTATGAAGTTGCCCTTGGGCGGAAATCCGGGCGGTTTTTTGCCATTTCCTTTGGAGAATAGTTTTTTAATCCGTGAAACAACCGGCTCCTTCCTGCGATTATCTTTTCTGCTAGAAACTTCTTCGGTATCTGTGGTGGTTTTTTTTAAGTCTTTTCTATCTTCACGATGAAGATTGGTTTCTGTTTTTTGCGCAATATCCCCTGAATTCAAGTGCTGCGTAATTTGAGGATTTGTGTCTTGAAGTTTGTTTTTTACCAATTTTCTCTTTTCATCCAAAGAAGAACTCACATCCCGTATGATCTGCTCATCGGTCTTGCGAGAAGACAGGATACTTTCTAATTTTTCACTCGCAGATTTATCAGTTTTCTTTCGATTGGGCTCTTGTTTATCAAATGGATGATTCATGCTTCCTTAAACTTTTCTACCTGGTAGGTGTATACCTGTAAATGTTCTTCCCGCCATAGATCAGGCGAGACTCCCATTTTCACACACAATTGGGATAAAAACTGATTGGAATCTGGCACTTTCTCCCATACTTGAGGAAGAAATGTACCTCTTCTCCCATAAGCTTTAATCAAAACACCATCCACATTCTTACGCAATTTGCTAATCAAATCTTTGGGAGTTGAATAATCCATCAGCTGAACAGGTGTTAATCTGGATATTTCGATTTTGATCAACTGTAATTCATCCTCGCTTACATCAGGAAAACGATAATCTTCCATAGCAGCCGCGACTGCATGCTCCTGAACATCCAAAACAAGTGGTTGGTATGCTTCTAATGTACCAATACATCCACGTAATTTCTCTTTTTTGGTCAACGTAACAAATGAAGCACCTGGGTCTCTCAAAAGCTGGGAATATTCCCCTGGCTCGACAATCTTTATTTGTTCATTTCTAACCACACAAGTAATCGCTTCCCGTGCAATCTCAAGAAGTTTCTTCATATCAATTTCGGAGAGAAAAATATTTTTCATAAGATTAGTATCTTGATCCCTGCGCACACCCATTACTGTTAATAATAATCGATTCAGTTATAATCTAATTTACACCAATCTAATTGGAATTATACAGTTCTTTGGACAGTTTCTTGCACCATTAAATCAGAAACTAATTTATGGATACTAATCGAGAAAATAATTTGTCTGCGAATATACCGACAGGGAATATTCAAGACCAAGATGATGTTGTGAAAAAAGAAGATTTCACAATTTATCGAGGAATTCAATCGGTCGTTGCCATTGCGATCCTGACAGCCACATTGTTAACATTATGGAATCCCCGAAAAGTCTTTATGACCCCAAATATTTATGATCTCTTCCAATCAGAAGCAACCCTTGATGCTTATGATAACAACCTCATAGCAGATAATTCACGTATCCGTATAGGGATATTAGCTGGCCATTGGCAAAACCATACTGGAGAAGTATGTGCAGACGGTGTCATCGAAGCAGACATTAACCACGCAATTGCCAACCGGGTCAAATTGGAGCTTGAGGAAAGGAATTTTCAGGTAAATCTGTTTCCAGAATTTGACCTTGATCTCTTAAATTATGAAGCAGATGTATTGGTTGCTGTATATTCCGGATCCTGCCTGCAATCTCCACCGCCGCCAAGTGGATTCAAAATCGGAACAAGTGTGACCTCGGAGAATCCAGAGGAAGTAAACAATTTAGCTGTTTGTCTGGCAGAAAATTACCAGAAGTACACCCAGCTTTCGTTCACCTATGAACTAATAAATCCTAATCACACTTCATATCATATTTTTCGTGATATCCATGCCGATACACCAGCTGTACTAATTGAAATTGGAAAATTATCTACAGATCGGGATCTCATCGCAAACCGATCAAGCTCAATCACTGAAGGAATTACAGCAGGTATTATTTGTTTTGTTGAAAACACAGCAGGAAATAACGAATGAGCACGAAAAGCCAAGAAAAAGCACATCGTGCGCTTGACAAAGCGCAATTGGCTCTCCTGAAAAAGGATGCAAGCGGAGCTTTAAAAAACGCAAAAACGGCTGTCAAACTTAATCCAAAACTTGAAGAAGCGTGGCTCATTCTTGCTTCTGTGAGCAGCCCAAAAGATAGTGTTGAATTTCTCAAGCGTGCGCTTGAGATAAACCCGGATAGTCAGAAAGCGCGAAAAGGTATGCGGTGGGCAGCCAGCCGATTACGTGAAATCCAACAGCAAGAAGATGTCCTTGAAAAATCTAGGCCCTCACAAAAGCACACCTCAGAAAAGAAGAAAAAAGAAAAAGGGAAATTAAAAAAACAGTGGGGGATATCATTATTCGTCACTATTATTTTTATTGGCAGCGTGCTTATGTTTTGGTTAGGATTGCCCGCTTTTCAAGCACAGGCATCGGTACAAAAAGTACCGCGGCCTAAAAATGCGCTGTCCAAACCCACTCTCACTCCAACGCTCACACCCACCCCAACGCCAACGCCTACACCAACTCCAACAATGACGCCTACGCCCACCGCAACACCAGATACAAGCTACTCCTCTTACTACTACCATTCGTGGGATATACCTGAAGAAATATCGGGTACAAATGATTTCTGGGTAGAAGTAGATCTGAGCGCGCAAATGCTATACGCATAT
>Ga0255374_10143_pt1 | contig 9786 bp, 8 predicted proteins | sample ANMaggSeSYBR01H4_FD_182088 | JGI IMG/M metagenome (GOLD analysis project Ga0255374, IMG submission 182088) | Sediment cell enrichment communities from methane seep in Santa Monica Basin, California, United Staets - ANME aggregate JGI... | ecosystem: Environmental > Aquatic > Marine > Cold seeps >... | reverse complement strand
GGCTAAATTTAGCTTCTCATTTTTCTCAAAAGAAAAAACTCTCTCTTCTTCCATCCCTTCTTCTTGGGAAGACCGGGCAACTATCTTTCCTCCCGGGCCTACAGTTATCAGTATATCAATAGACAATTTTGCTACTTCTTTTCCTATCTCCCGGTGGTAAAAGTCAGCCTTTTCTCCTAATTCCAGCATATCTCCCAAGATGGCTATCTTTCTATTTTTTTGCCCGACTTCTACTAAAGTTTTTAAAGCACTTTTTACCGATAAGGGACTCGCATTATAGGAATCATTCAATATTTTAATACCATTATAAAAATTATTTAATTGCATATGCAGATCTAACGGTTTAAAAGAAGATAATCCTCCTTCAATTAAATCCAATTTTATTTCCAGGGCAAAAGCAGCCGCAGAAGCAGCAAGGGCATTATAAATATTATACCTTCCCAGTAAGGGAAAATATATTTCTCTACTTTTGCCATTTTGCACTTTTAGGGAAAATCTCATTCCCTTATCACTGACCATTCTGATATTACCGGCCATAATATCACTCTTATTCTCAATACCAAAGGTATATACCTTCTTATCCTTAACAATTTCTCGCATCCTAAAAAAATAAGGGCCATCTCTGTTTAGAATGGCTATACCGCCTTTATCCAATGATTGTAATAATTCCGATTTAGCCTTAAAAATATTATCCTTTGAACCTAATAAACCGATATGCGCTTCGCCAATATTAGTAATCACTGCCAGATCAGGAGGAATAAAATCGGTAAGAGTTTTTATTTCACCCAAACCCCTCATTCCCATCTCTGCCACCAACAGCTTATGTGATTTATTAAGTTGTAGTAGGGTAAGAGGGATTCCGATTTCATTATTATAATTTCCAGAGGTTTTTAAAAGAGGGAATTCCTGAGATAGGATATGAGCGATAATTTCTTTGGTCGTGGTCTTTCCGTTACTGCCGGTTACACAAATATTAAAAGTTTTAAATTTATCCTTATAATGCTTGGACCAATCCTGCAGGGCAGAAAGAGTATCTTTTACTTCTATGATAATTTCATCTTTATCTATTCGCTTATTCTGTAATAAAGTGCTCGCGCCTTTACAGACTACTGCCCCAACTGCTCCCTTGTTAAAAGCTTCAAAAATAAAATCATGTCCATTGAAATTGGGCCCAATTATAGCAAAAAATAAATCACCGGGAATTAAAGTTCGGCTGTCTATGGAAATTCTGCTTATTAAACAATCCTGGTTTCCTTGAATTATCTTTCCCGAAACAACTTTTATCAATTCTCTAATTTTACAGTTTTCCAACATTTTATCTCCCTGTTAAAATATATTTCACTACTTCTTCATCATTGTGATGGATAGCTCTGTTATGATAAATCTGTTCTTTTTCAGGTCCTTTTCCGGCTATTAAGACTATATCCCCTTCTTCGGCCTTTTCCAAAGCATGTTTAATAGCTTTTACCCGATCAGTAATTATAATGTAATCTTTATCTGTTTTTTTAACTCCCTTCTCAATCTCCTGGGCAATTTCTATAGGATCTTCACTTTTAGGATTATCCGCAGTTATTACTGTGTAATCACTATATATCCCTAAAACTTCTCCCATAGTTGCCCTTACCTTGTTATATTTCTCTCCACCATGCCCAAATACAGTAATTATATTATGGGGAGCAAAATTTCGTAGATTCTGCAATATATTCTCTAACCCATGATAATTATGGGCAAAATCAATAACAATAGTATAATTCTGACCATATTCAAGTAATTTATATCTCCCCGGGGCTCCATAAAATTTACTAAAAGCCCGAGAAATTGTATCAAGGGGAATACCCTGAGTAATAGCTGTTGCTGTAGCTGCCAAAGCATTATATATATTGTATCTTCCGCTAAAATTTAAAAATATTTCAGTGTTCCCAACAGGTGTTTCCACTATAAAAAACGAACTTTTGAGCTCCATTTTTATGTTCCTGGCTCTAATCTCAGCTTGTTTTTCTATCCCGAAAGTAATTAAATTAACCTTATTACAATCTATAAAATCTTTACTGTGCTCTTCGTCAATATTAATTATTGCAAATTTTTTAGAAGCCTCTTTCTTGCTTCTGTTTAAGCTTAAAAACAATTTTCTCTTGGCCTTTAGATAATTAGAAAAGTTTTTATGGATTTCGAAATGTTCCTTGCTGATATTAGTAAAGATGGCTGCATCAAAATCACATCCTTCTATGCGGGATAATTGTAAGGCATGGGAAGATACTTCCATCACTGCATAATCATTCTTTTGTTCAACCATTTCCTTGAGGGTTTTCTGTAAATCTACCGATTCCATGGTAGTCATTTGAGAAGGGTTAATATCATCACCGATTATATTTTGAGCAGTGCCCAGAAGTCCGGTTTTAAAACCTGCTTCCTGAAAAATAGCTCTTAGCATATAAGTGATGGTAGTTTTACCGTTTGTTCCGGTTACTCCAATTAATTTTAATTTTCGCGAAGGGAAACCATAAAATTGATTGGCTAAAATGGCTAAGGTTTTACGGCAATCATCTACCCTTATTATAGTAATGCCCAGCCGGGGAGGAATTTCTTTTTCTACTATCAGTGCAACAGCTCCCCTGCTAATGGCTTCATCGATAAAATTATGTCCATCAGAAGCAAAACCTTTTATGCATATAAATAAAAAATCTCTCTTTATTTCCCGAGAGTCATGATAAATTCCTTTGATATCTAAATTTAAATTACCGATAATTACTTCAGCGCCCAAATTTGTTATAAGTTCACTTAACTTCATAAAAATACCTCAAAATTATAAATAGCGTATAGCGCACAGCGTTTAGCGTATAGTATGAAAAATAAAACGTTTGTCCTCCAGCTAAATCCCGTATATAGTATATCTTATTGCATATTGCCTTTCAATTTAATCTCATATTGTGTTAAAGGAATCAGGATTAGGTGTAAGGGCACAATGAATTGTGCCCTTCTTTTGTAATTCATAGACAGGCAGGTCTGCGATTAACGGGCACGATACATCGTGCCCCTACTATTTTTCAAACTTGCAACTTACAACTCAAAATTTATTACTTGTTACACATTACTCATCACTCATTACTGTATTTGCTATGTACTCGATACTTATTTCTTCACGCGATACTAATTTATTTGGACTACTGATTTCTGTCTTTTTCTCTTAACCAGCTAACCAGGTAACCAGGTACCCAACTAACCAACTAACTAATTCTCTACGCTAAACGCTATACGCTCCACGCTATTAATTGGTTGGTACCGATAAGTAAGGAAGAATCTTGGAAGCAATCTCCTGGAAAACCGGAGCAGCCACTGTCCCACCGTAATAACTTCCCTTAGGTTCATCTAATAAAACCAAGATAGATATTTTAGGATTCTCTGCGGGAACATATCCCACAAAAAATGAACTATACTTATCTTCGGAATATTTACCGGTAGAAAAATCAAATTTTTGAGCAGTCCCGGTTTTTCCTGCGGCTTGATACCCTGCAAGCTTAGCTCTTGTACCAGTTCCGTCATTCACCACTTGTTCCAATATTTTACTCATAGTTAAAGCAGTATCAACCGATACAACCTGTCTTACCGGCTTTGGTTTGAATATTTTAATTTTATTTTGCGCAGAATCTATTATTTCCTTCACTATCATCGGTTTCATCAAAGTTCCCCGATTAGCTATCGCCGATACAGCCATTATCAGCTGAAGGGGAGTTACAGAAATTTCTTGACCTATAGATAAAGAAGCCAAGGATATTTTTGACCAATCCTTTGTGCTTCTTACCAGGCCATTTGTTTCACCGGGTAAATTTATTTCAGTCAATGTTCCAAACCCGAACCTTCTAATCGACTTTTCAAAAACCTTTTCATCTAATTTCGTTCCGGTTTGAATTACTCCTATATTGCAGGAATTTTTCACTATATCGGTAAGATCTTGAGAACCATGTTGATGTATATCGTGAAAAATAGTCCCATTGTATTTTATCCACCCCATACAATAAAATTGGTCATTTAAATTGGCTACTTTTTCTTCCAGGGCAGTAGCTATGGTAATAATTTTAAAGGTCGATCCCGGCTCATAAGCATCAGTTACTGCTCTATTCCTCCAAATATCACGGGGATATTGATTAAAATAATTGGGGTTATAGGAAGGTTCTACTGCCATTGCTAAAATTTCCCCGGTTTTAGGTTCTACTACAATAGCAATCCCTGTTTTGGCTTTAGATTTTTGGAAAGCTTTATCCAAAGCTTCTTCAGTGATATATTGGATAACTTCATCAATAGTTAATACAATTGAATGCCCATCTTTGTGACCGGTTGGTTCTTTAATGCTTAAAGGTACCTTGCCTCCTATAGCATCTCTTTCTAAAATTACTAAACCAGGAAAACCTTTTAGTTCTTTATCAAAGAATGATTCTAAACCTTCCAGTCCTTGGTTGTCTATCCCCACAAATCCCATTAAATTAGAAGCCAAATAATTCTTGGGGTAATATCTTTTGCCCTCATCCAAGAAATCAAATCCCTCTAGGTTTAGTTTTTTAATCTCTGCCACTTCTGTTTCTTTTAACTTTCTCTTTATCCACACAAAAGATTTTTTCTGGTTTAATTTTTCCAGTACATCTTTTGTTTTTAAATTCAAGATTGAAGATATTTTTTGAGCAGTTTCTTGAGGATTTTCAACTTTAGAAGGAATGGCAAATAAAGATTGGACATTAACATTCACGGCTAATTTTTTATAATTTCTGTCATAAATGTTACCTCGTTCTCCTTCAATAGAAAAAGAAGTGAGGTGTTCTTGTTGGGCAATTTCCTTAAATCTATTACTTTGAATGATCTGAATGTTATATAATCTATAAATTAATGAAAAATAAAGAATTATAAATACTATAAGTAAAAAAATAATACGTTCTTTTTTCTCTTTGGAAAGCAACAATTATTTCCGCCCTCTTCAACCTATACTGCTACAAGTATATTATTTTAATGCCCCTAAAATCAAGTCATTTATCTTCTTTAGGTCAAAACTAGCCCAAAAATTCTTTTCCTTTTCATAATTGTTACTGATTGCTCCGATATCATTTCCGGAATTAATCTCAGGAGCGGGATTTAAAGCAATAAATTTAACTTCTTTTGGTCTAATCATTCCTAAATGATTACAAGCAATTTTTTCAATTCTATCTAAAGCAGAAAGAGTCTCTGCGGTAAGTTCAAGTTTTTTATTTTCTTCCCCCAAGGCTATTTTTTCATTTTCTAACTTTATTAATTTGTATCCCAATTCAGTTAATATAATGTTATTAGAAATATAAAAAATTACTATAGAAGTGACAAAAATTACGAAGATTAAAAATGACCCAAAAACAATTATGGCATTCTTATTTTCGTAATTACCGGTAGCTATAACACTGCTCCCTCTCATATTTTATCACCCCTTTACTTTTATTATTCTCTCTGACACTCTCAATTTAGCACTTCTTGCTTTAGAATTATCCCTTACTTCCTCCGAAGAAGGTCTAATTGGTTTTTTGGTTATAATTTTCAATCCGTAATTCTTTTGTTCTTTCCCTTCTCTTTCTACTTCCTTAAATAGGTGCTTAACTATCCTATCCTCTAATGAATGGTAGGAAATAACACATATCCTTCCCTTATCCTCTAAAACTCTAATTGCCTGATGAAGCCCTTTTTCCAAGGCCTTAAGCTCCTGATTTACTTCAATCCTGATAGCCTGAAAAACTCTGGTTGCAGGATGAATTCTCCAGGTGTGCCTTTTTTTAGTTTTGGGAAGAGTTTTTATTATTAAATCGGCTAACTGTTTGGTGGTAGCAATGGCTTTCTTTTTTCGTTCTGTTACAATTAAACGGGCAATTCTTCTGGAAAACCGTTCTTCTCCGTATTTTTCAAATATTTCAGCTAAATCTTTTTCCGAATAACCATTAATTAAAATATCGGCGTTAAATTTTTGGGTTAGGTCCATCCGCATATCTAAATGGCTGTCTTCTTTAAAACTAAATCCTCGTTCTTTCTCTTTAAGTTGGTGGAAGGACACTCCTAAATCAAAGACTATCCCCGAAACTGTTTCAATCTTTAAATCTGATAGAATTCCTTCTAAATTTTTAAAATTACCTTTAACTAATTTTACTTTATCTGTATAACTTTTTAGTTCTTCTTTTGCTACTTCAATTGCCTCTATATCCTGGTCGATACTGATCAATAAACCATGGGGATAAATGTTCTCCAAAATGGCTTTGGAGTGTCCTCCACCTCCTAAAGTGCAATCGATATAAACACCTCCTTTTTCTATGTTTAGATAACTTAAGATCTCTTTTGTTAACACAGGAATGTGAAAGGAATTTACCATAGATTACCCTTCTTGCTCATATATTCTTTCGGCAATATCCTCATATGAATTTTCAACTTCTTCAAAATATTTTTGCCATACATCTTTGCTCCAGATCTCTACCCTATCTGAAACCCCGATAACCATAATTTCTTTATTAATCCGGGCATAATCTCTCAGATATTTCATAATAATAACCCTGCCTTGATTATCCATGGTACAATCAGTAGCCCGGGAAAATAGTATCCTCTTAAATGCTCGGGCATCTTTCTGACCCAAGGGCAGCAACTTCATTTTTTCAGATAAATTTTTCCATTCTTCCAGAGGATATACAAAAAGACAAGTATCAAGACCGAAAGTGATAATAAAATTATCACCCAGAGGTTCCCGGTATTTTGCCGGCACAATCAATCTTCCCTTTTCATCGATAGAGTGTTCATACTGTCCTAAAAACATAAAATCTCCTTTATATTATATCCTCCACTTTACTCCACTTTGCTCCACTGTCTATACTATACTACATCTTTTTGAAAAACCCTCTTTTTTTTTGAAAATAATTTGATTTTTTTAAAAAAAATTAAAAAAACCACACATTTAGCGTCTTTTCTATAATAGATACGCTATTTCTCGGTGAATTTTTGAGAAAAACAGAAGGGTAAATTTACAAAATGGTTTTTAGAGAGGGGTATTTCGATGGAAAGAATAAAAAAAGACATACAATAAAATATCTTGTATGTCTTCATATCTATTTATTTTGATAAGTAGATCGTATAAGCCGAGTTCTGTCCCCTTATAAATTAATTAATTAGTTAGTTAAAAGGTTAATAAACTATTAGTATTTAAATAGTTAACTGGATAACTAACTAACTAATTTATAAGGGTGGTAATCATCTATCTGGGATGTAAGTTACCTTACACCTCTAGCGACCTACCCGAAGATTCAGCGGGCCACCACAGCTCTTCCTATTTGGTCTTGCTCCGAGTGGGGTTTACTAAGCTTGTTAGTCACCTAACAACTGGTAGGCTCTTACCCTGCCTTTTCACCTTTACCGAGTACTCAAATTGGGTGCCCGGCTGTGTATTTTCTGTAGCACTTTCCTTAAGGTTACCCTCACTGGGGGTTACCCAGCACTCTGCCCTATGGAGCTCGGACTTTCCTCGGAAGAAATGTTATTTCTTCCGCGATTACCCAATCTACTTATCAAATATTCTTTTTTCAATTTTAAAATATCATTTTAGCACAATAAAGTCAATTAGTTTAAAAGAAAGTATCAAGTATATAGTATCGAGTATCGAGTTAAGAAAAAGAAAGAAAACAAATTAAGATAAAGTAGGGAGAAGATATAAGTATAACCTTTTTGCCTAATTGCCCTACTGAAGTTTACACTAACCGTTAATCTTTCCAAATTAGGATTCGGCTACAATTAGGGCAAATTATTATCTTTCGATTCTTTTTTAATTGATAAATAACATCACTGGGAAGATCGAGATAACAGCCTGGACATATGGAACCATCAACTTTTATAATGGCTTTTCCACCCTTCTCTTTTCTTAAAAGCTCATATTCTTTTAAAAGACGGTTATCGATGATCTTATTTAATATCTCTCCTCTTTTGATATTTAAAGAATTCATATTCCTTTCAATTACTAACCTTGCTGAATCTATTTCCTCTTTGCACTTTTTGAATTTTTTCTCTTTGCCTTCCAAATCTTCATCAAGATTACCAATCGATTTATTAAGGTCTTCCATCTCTTCCATTAAATCTAAAACAACTTCTTCAATACTATCTTTTTCTTTTTTATAATTGGCTATTACCTTTTGTATCTGTTTAAGCTCCTTGATATCAGATATCTTTCCTCCGTATAAATCTTCCTGATGTTTATTAATTTTATTAGATTGCTCAGCTAAATCCAATTCTTTTCTTTTTAATTTAATCTGTAAATTCTTATAATTTTCATTTTTCTTTTTTAAATTATCTTTCAGCCCCTGAATTTTTTTGGTAATCCCTTCTATTGTTAAAGGTAAACTTCTCTTCTTTTTCTTTTCTTCATCAATATCAATATCGATTTTTTGTAATTCTATAAGGATATCATATTGTTCTTCTATCAATGATCTATTCCTCCCCTCTTCACAGTTGTAAAGGTCATTAAAATAAAAAAACCTTACTTCTTATATAGAAGAAGTAAGGTTTTTTAAAAAATTCTCTGGTATTTTTATAATTTCATGCTTTTCCATAAATTCCACACTACCTGCATTATTAACAAAGTTAACAATTATCAATTGTTTGGTGGGCCCACCTGGATTCGAACCAGGGACCGACCGGTTATGAGCCGGTTGCTCTGCCAGTTGAGCTATGGGCCCGTTAGCCAACATTATCTTCGTTAAAAGTATATCAGATATGCTTATAAAGTCAAGAAATTTATTCGTATATAGTATGTCGTATATCGTATATCGTAAAAAATAGAATTTAGGAAACAAAGGATAAGGTAATATCGAATATACATTTAATTAGTTGGTTAGTTAGCTAGGAAAATAAAGGGAGGGAAGACAGGATTCAGGAACTGAACTAGTATATATATTTAGTATTTTGCAAAAAAAATAAAAGAGAAAGAGAAGAAATCAGGAGCCATTTTGTTATTCTTGCGAAAACAAGTATAGGGTATCATGTAAGAAGCAGGGACGCATTGCATACGCCCTTGTAACTGATAAATAAAAATCTAAAAACCGAAAACTGTAAACTGATTTCTTTATCTAGCTACCCCAATAAAATGTAAGTTATAGAATGATCAATATTTATTAAAATCATTTTAGATGCAGACTCTTTAATTGTCCGCAGGCAGCAGAGATATCATCACCCTTTGATATTCTTATAGTGGCTGGAATCCCCTTGGTCGCCAGTTTATTTTTAAAAGATTTAACCTGAGAAATACCGGGTGCCTGCAGTAAGGAATCGGGTGCAGGGTTAAAGGTAATTAAATTTATTTTAAAATTAAATCCACCAATCAGTTTAGCTAATTTATCTGCATAAATCAGTGAATCATTCACTCCTTTAATTAAAATATATTCAAAAGTAATCTGCCTTTTAGTTTTTTCCGCATAATTCTTGCATGCTTCTATCAGATCGGGTAAGGGATATATATTATTTACCGGCATTAGGTAAGACCTTAATTTATTTTCCGGAGCATTCAGAGAAACTGATAACTCTACCTGCCAATTATACTCTTGTAGCCTTTTTATAGCCGGTATCACTCCACAGGTAGAAATGGTAATCTTTCTTGCTCCGATATTGAAAGCATCTTTAAAATTCAATATACAAATGGCTTTTACAACATTATCATAATTATCTAAAGGTTCACCAATACCCATAAATACAATATTATTGAGATTAGATTCAATTTTTTTCTTTACAAATAAAACTTGATTTAAAATCTCGCTAACT
>Ga0255374_10140_pt1 | contig 9840 bp, 7 predicted proteins | sample ANMaggSeSYBR01H4_FD_182088 | JGI IMG/M metagenome (GOLD analysis project Ga0255374, IMG submission 182088) | Sediment cell enrichment communities from methane seep in Santa Monica Basin, California, United Staets - ANME aggregate JGI... | ecosystem: Environmental > Aquatic > Marine > Cold seeps >... | reverse complement strand
CAAGACAAAACTGGTGACGGGAAAGTTGATGTAAATGATTTAGAGTGGCATTACCTTGAAGGTGATGGGGATTTTAGAAGTAACGAGATAAAAATACTCCGTGATGAATCCGATATGATCATTACTAATCCGCCATTTTCGTTATTCCGTGAGTTTTTGGCATGGATTATGGAGGCAGATAAGCAATTTGTGATAATCGGTAGTAAAAATGCCATTACTTACAAGGATATTTTTCCATTAATAATGGGTAATAAAATGTGGGTAGGCACAACTAGCTTTAATAAGGATATGTTGTTCATATCGCCAATAGAAATAGACCCGTCACAAAAGCCAAGCACCGCAACGAGAACTGTAGATGGAATAGTTTATCTTCGCTCGCCATCAGTATGGTTTACTAACCTTGACCATGGAAGACGCCATCAATCATTACCGTTGATGACTATGGCAGATAACTTAAGATACAGTAAACATAAACAGATAAAAGGCAAGAAATCATATGATTCTTATGAAAATTATGATGCCATTGAAGTTCCTTTTACCGATGCCATCCCCAGTGATTATGATGGGGTGATGGGCGTACCAATTAGTTTTCTCGATAAGTACAGCCCTGAACAATTTGAAATTATTTGGCAAGCAAGTGGGAACACACGTGCATCAGCACCAAAAGAAATTCTAAAGAGATTGAATTATCGTCAGCACGCAGAAGATAGGGGTGGCTGTACAATTGTAAATGGAAAGCGGACATATGGTAGAGTTTTAGTCAAACATAGGAAAACTTAAAAATGATTACAACTCTGAAAACCGAAATCACAGTCAAAGATATTTGCGAAGGTTTTGTTTATAACGAACTTGAAGGAAAGGGCTTATTTGGCTTGTCTGGCAAATTAACCATTCAGCCGGAGTATCAGCGTAATTATATTTATGCATCCGATGGTGGTAAAAAAGAATTAGCGGTGATTGAATCCCTTCTAAAAGGATACCCGTTGGGGTTGATTTATTTCAATAAGGTTAATGAGAACACACTTGAAGTTTTAGACGGACAACAACGCATCACCAGTTTTGGGAGATTTGTAACGAACAAATTTGCCGTCAAAGATGAAAATGGCATGGAGCAATATTTCAGTGGTATTGCGGCTGATAAGCAATCTAAGATATTGAAAACGAAATTACTTATTTATGAATGCGAAGGGACTGAGAGTGAGATAAAAGAGTGGTTCAAAACGATCAATATTGCTGGCATACCACTTAATGATCAGGAACTGCTGAACGCCGTGTATTCAGGCCCATTTGTGACACTTGGCAAGTCGGAGTTTAGTAATAGCCAGAATGCCAATATCCAAAAATGGAGCGCGTATATTAGAGGCAGTGTCAATCGACAGGGTTTTTTTGAACGCGCTCTTGACTGGGTGAGCAAAGGTAATATTGGCGATTATATGAGCCGTCTTCGATACAATGCAAACATAACAGAGCTAAAGACGTATTTCAACAGTGTCATTGATTGGGTTTCTAGTGTATTTATCGATGTGGAGAGTGAAATGCGCGGTTTAGAGTGGGGACGATTGTATGAAGAGTATCATAATACACCTTATGACCCGATTAATGTTTCAAAAGAGGTGCAAAAACTTTACGGTGATTCGTATATTAAAAACCGTAAGGGTATTTTTGAGTACATTCTTGGCTGTTCAGTTGATACAAAATTATTAAATGTCCGAGTCTTTGATGACGCAACCAAAAATATTGTTTATTCAACACAAACCGCTAAAGCCAAAGCCAATGGTAAATCAAACTGTCCGCTTTGTGCTATAGGACATGATGCCAACAAGAGTAAAATCTGGAAGTTGAGCGACATGGATGCCGACCATATATCAGCATGGAGCAAAGGTGGCGCAACAAATATTACTAACTGTCAAATGTTATGTAAGACGCACAATCGAGCAAAAGGAAATCGGTAAAGTAGGTCAGCGGTAGAGCACGCAGCTCAAAACCGCTTGCTTTCGATAACTTAATCTTATAATAAGGAAATATTTGAGTAGGGGAAAATGAACAGATTGTTAATAATAGGTACAGGAGCTTCTCTAGAGGAATGCAAACGGTCAGGTAAATACTCTAGAGATAATAAACGATATTTACCGCTCATCTCCAATTTCTGTAATAAGCTTTTCAATCCAACTTCGAAGGCTTTACTATTATCTACTGCTTCATATTTAGACTATCACGGTATTCAATATGATTCAAAAATACTCAATATAAAAGCAGGAGATCAATATTCAGGATTAGACATAGAGAATGGGCCAACAGGAGTTTTTCTTCAATTAGAAAAAGATGATCCTAAAACACATAACATTGAAAGACTTTGTGAATATGTCTGGAAAACATTCAAGGCCGACGAAAATTTTTGGGATGAATTTGTATATGAAGGTATCTATATAAAACTCTTCGTTCTTTTTACTGATCAATTTGGTGCAAATCTTGGAAGGCCCATGAAAGCAAGTGCTCGAGTAGCAAATAAATTAATACCGGGTGATGTCGTAATTAATCTTAATTATGATATTGTTTTTGATCTTGCATTAAAACAGGCGAAAATAAATTTTTGTTATTCTCCACAATATGATAGGAAATTGATTAATGTTTTTAAACCGCACGGATCTATTAATTTATATGTAAATAATAAAAACGGAAATTTTTTCTTTGAAGAACCGGACAAAATTTACGGATCCATAAATATATCCATTCCATCTTGCGGAAATTTTTCTCCTTATGGTGGTATTCTTCCACCACGACTCAATAAGAATTATAATCAACATCCCATTGCTAGTTTTATTTTAGATACAGGTCGCCCCTTTCATCCGAAGATTATTACATTTTGGGGAATAGGTCTTACTGAGAGTGATATCGATCTCAACACAATTTATAAAGAAGCTGCCTTAGGATCAGAAACAATCGAGTTCATCAATCCTGATAAAAACGCATTCATTAAAGCCGTTGACTTGCTAGGGAATCGAATAACCCATTACCATACACTTGACGAGTGGTTTGATGCAAATAATATTGTTTTGGATTAATAGAAAATATTAATCTGGGTTTGCCACTCAACAGGATTTTCGTTATCATTCGCTTGGTCGCGGACGCTATTATAAAAAATTTAATCCTACAATAGCCAAACTGCTTTCCGCTAGGTTTATGGTTCGATACCCTGGCGCGTCAAAAATTACCTTATTTATGGTGGTGTTTTCATTTTGAATATGAATCGCCTTTCCCGGTGCAATTTCGGTGCAATTGGAATGAAACAGGGTGGAAACAATGGACACAATGGACAGTTTTTGCATAACATTGTGTACTGTGTGGACACAATGAACGCTTTACTACGCTGTGGACACAAAGAGCAACTGACTCTTAATCAGTAGGTTCAGGGTTCGATTCCCTGGTGCGTCATCATTCTTTTTAATAAAGCAACCATTGTTAGCTAATCCCAGAATACCTTCCAACTATCCACAGGATAGTCGGAAGCCCCGGTGCGTCATCATTCTTTTTAATAAAGCAACCATTGTTAGCTAATCCCAGAATACCTTCCAACTATCCACAGGATAGTCGGAAGCCCCGGTGCGTCATCATTCTTTTTAATAAAGCAACCATTGTTAGCTAATCCCAGAATACCTTCCAACTATCCACAGGATAGTCGGAAGCCCCGGTGCGTCATCATTCTTTTTAATAAAGCAACCATTGTTAGCTAATCCCAGAATACCTTCCAACTATCCACAGGATAGTCGGAAGCCCCGGTGCGTCATCATTCTTTTTAATAAAGCAACCATTGTTAGCTAATCCCAGAATACCTTCCAACTATCCACAGGATAGTCGGAAGCCCCGGTGCGTCATCATTCTTTTTAATAAAGCAATTGTTGTTATCGAACTTTAATGACTATTTCAAACGATTCACAGGATCGTTTGAAACCCCGGTGTGTCACTTTGCTATTTCATATAAGTGAACGAAAAAACCCTCTGATGATTTTTCATCACCTGAAAACACACTAACAAATTATTTCACGATCAGGGTTTTCAACAGGCTCACATCCCATGTATCCAGCTGGCAGTCATACACCTTAAATTCGGAACAAAGTTCCCAATAGAGCCAGCCAATATTTCGTTTTTCGGCTTCGCGCGTGACGAACTCTGTCCATTTTTGACGAGAAGTCTGATCGGCTGTGGCTATAGAACCAAATTCACCCATTATTATGGGGATTCGACTCTTTGCTGACCACGAGGCCGCAAGATCCAGTTGATCAACAATTGCTTGCTTCTCTTCAGGAGTACCTTCCCAGGTTGTGCCGATCCAGCTGCATGATCCGCGGACCCAGTCAGCGCCTTGGTGGGTAAACTCAAAGGGCATGTAAAAATGGAAAGTAGCTATCAGGTTTTTATCAGATGGAAGCTGTAGCCGATTGAGCGATTCAACGCTATTGAAATTAGTTCCACCAATCAGTATTTTACGCTCCGGGTTGCTTTCTCGGATCAATTGAACTGTGTCCTTCACCAGGATATTCCAGGTGTCAGAGTCCAGCTGTTGGGTTGGCTCATTTAATAATTCAAAATAAAGGGTAGGGGGTGCATCTTGATAATGATTTGCCAGTTGTTTCCATATGGCTTGAAATTTCTCGCGTTGGCCAGCAGGGTCAACCATTATCTCATCATAATGATGCAGATCTAAAATGACAGTAAGGCCAGTTTCCAGCCCCTGGTTGATTATGTTATCGACCATATTAAAAAAATTCGGTTCGATGCTGTATGGTGTGGTTTGACTGGTATGGGCAGAGAAACGTACAGGAATGCGCACATGATTAAAACCGGCGTCGCGTATTGCCTTAAAATATGTTGGTTTAATGGTCACCCCCCAATTGCCAGGAGCTGGCGCTTCCAGAGCGTTGCCCAGGTTAATACCGCGTAGTTTTGCGTGCCTGTCCAAAGCGAGGGGAGGTTTCATCGCGGAATTAGAGCCTGGGAGTATGCTGCAACTGCTGACAAGAAAAGAGGTGGACAGCATTATTATTAATGCAACCATGAAAGTAAGCCTCACTTTTTTCGAATCACCGTTTTCCACCATTTGAAGATTATTTTTCGCAAATCTCTAGTGAAATTTATGTTATCTTGGTTAAAATGGCCATAACCGCTCTGCTGCCGGTCAAAAATGAAATTCAACAACTGAGTGTTTTGTTCTTTGGATAAATCCTTGAATTTAAGAATGATTTTCTTCCCCCATGAGCGGCTTCGGAAAAAGATACCCGGCAATTCTAAACAGCTGGTTTCGCTGGATAGCCTTACATTGCTTCCAACATAATTGTCCGCGTTTTCAATAGAAACCAATGGTGCGACCGCACAACCTATCATGGAGATATCAATTAATTCGACAGGGATCACCTGGTTATCTTCAAGTATAAGTTCCATCGGCTCCTGTAAAGAGAATCGTTCGGCAGCGCGGTAGCGCTGTTTTTCAAAACAGATGATTATGGCGATAAGTACTCCCATCAGGTTATAAAGCAGCCAAAAAAGATTAACCAGATACACAGGTATCATGTAATTGACATCGGAAATTAACTTGGAAATACCAACTCCCAATGCGATCAAACTGAGCACTGCAATAATCAGATGAGGTAAAGCTACCTTCCAGGAAAAATGGGTTTTATTGAAGGCAGGGCCCTTGGGTGTAACAGAAAACTTGACTTTTTTGGAAAAGAACAGTTCTGATAATGCTGAAAGGAATAGGTAAGGCGCCAGAGCGCTCTCATAGATATGTGCCCAAACATAGGTGCGGTTTTTGTGATTAAAAAGCGCGAAGATCAGTGAAGATATGTAATAAGTTGGCGCAAAGAAGAGCAGCATTGTGAAAACATCGGCATAAAAAACAGGAATACTTGTCAGCAGAAAGAGTATGGGACCGATAAAGTAGATCAACTTCTGCAATCCAAAGAACCAGTACAACACACCATCAAAATAGATCAGCCGTTGTATGAGACTAAGGCCGGGCAGCGTGAGGGGGTTCCATTTCTTGAGTACTTGAATATTCCCGCGGCACCAGCGATCACGTTGGATAACATAATCTGAAAAGGTTTCTGGTGATAATCCCATCGCCAAATTTTCGTTAATGAAGATGGTTCTATATCCCTTTGCCTGAAGAAGCATGCTGGTTGCCATGTCTTCAGTTATGGTGCCTACCGGGATCATTCCAATCGTTTCTATGGCGGATCGGCGGAAAACCGCGTTGCTGCCCACATTCAATACGGCATTAAACATTCCGCGCCGCGTTAGTACTTCCCGCATAAAAAAGTCCTGCTCGTTGGGTATCGCGTCATATAATTGCAGATTATTTTGGAATGGATCAGGGTTGTAAAACACCTGGGGCGCTTGCACGAGCGCCATGTTCGGATCGATAAAATAACCCACCGTCCTTTCTAAAAACGTTGTTTTTGGGATCATATCCGCATCCAGAACAACAAAAAGTTCTCCGCTTGCGTAGTGCTGCAGGCAGTTGTTAAGATTTCCGGCTTTGGCATGGATATGCTCATCGCGCACTGCCCAGACAGCACCGTATTCTTTCGCCAAATGGCGGACTTCTTCGCGCTTTCCATCGTCACAAATATAGACAGTAAATTTATCTTTCGGATAATTCTGACTTACAGCGGCTGCTACCGTGTTGCGTAAAATGCTGATCGGTTCGTTGTAAGTGGCGATGAGAATGTCCACTTTGGGAAGTTCACTCAAGTCTTTCAGTGTCTTAATATCTTGTTTGTAATCTTTCAAAAACATCACGCGGTGCGTGGTTGATTGGATCAGCGCAAATAGTTCTGCTAAAAATAAAAGCACACCAAAAATAAAACCTACCGCATTCTGAGTGGGAATAGTGAAAAGTAAACGCCAGGTCATATAGACTATATGTACCACCATGGCAAAAGCTATAAAGTATTTGAGTGCTTTTTTGTTTCTCCGCACTACCAAAGCAAAGATAGCAATAAAAACCAGAATGCCCGCCAAAGCCAGCATTTTTTGGCCAATTGCCATTAAGTCGAAAGTATTTCCAATCATAGATGATGCCTTTATCTATTTTATGCGTCTCTGAAAGAGTGATAATAACGAAAGGATTAATAAGATAGCGCTGATAGAAATGATAACGAATAGTGCACGGTTTTCTGTTGCCCATGTTTCAAAAGCTTTTGATGATTGGTAATCTGTTGAATCTACAAACTGGGTTGGTTTATCAGGGATTTCCAGAGCAATTTGCTCCTCAGGTGAAGATTGACCATTATCCAGAACGATAGTGAATTCCTTTGTAATGCTGTTTCCCTGTGAGGGATAAGTTGCAGCCAGGATTACACTGCTGCTCTGGATACCGGCAGGAATGATAAGGTTGCCTATACCATCTATCTTGATAAGGGGATCATATGGTTGGCGCAGCGACCAGATTGCACTCACCTCCTCAGAAGTATTTTTAGCAAGAGAGCTGAGGAAGGCGGTATATTGTTCGCGATGTTCGCCGGAAGGCGGGACCAGGATACTTTCTACTCCTTGAATTTCCAATGTTTTCATTTCATCAAATGCTAAAACCTCGATATCATCAATAGTAAAGGTACTCGGAGAGTTTTCGCTGATATTCACCGCGATGGCATAGGATTCGATCCGAGCAAGATTCATGATGCAGTCTCCGCGCGCGGTGTTCCAGTCAGGAACAGTAAAACTAAAAAATGGGATAACTACAAATCCCTGATAGTTGGCAGGAATAGGTAGATTGCCGTATAAAATTTCCTGCTGCAGCAAATCACCTTCTTCACTTTGCAGAAAAAACACACCACTGTTATTTATCGCCCAGTATTCGTTGAATTCCTCCTTAAAGTTAAAAGAGAGCAGTAAAGCGTTTTCACTAGCATTATTCACCCAGAAACGAATCTGTGATCCTTGAGACCAGCTGCGCTGAGATCTTGGTAATATGTGATAAATGGAACCATTGATGGATTGGTTGTTGGGGTTTATTGAGACAATCTCAACATCCAACGCTTGTTTACCAGAGTGAACATGGGTGTTTTGCAGGGTAACGTTTAGGACCGCACCATCTTCCCAAACTATATAAGCTTTTTTAATATCGTTGTTATTCAGATATTTCTCAAAATCATCAAAAAACACGGGGCTTTCCGGCTCATTCTGCAAAGGGATAAATGCAAGCGTCGATAATAATCCCAATCCGATACATAAAAAACAAATTGAACGCTTTTTGTTAACCATCTTTGATCCCTTTCGAATCTTATTTTCTTAATTATACACATTGGCAATCTATGTTATTTGACATTCTGTTCTTATTGAATTTTGTCGAATTGATAATCGTTTCTAAGAATCATCAGGCAGGAAAAAATAATTTTTGAGTGATATAGGATGCCACTGTTCCTTTTTTTTCCTCTAAAACTGCATCTATACAAAAAGAAGGTCAGTAAAATCAGTGAGAGAAACGGCGCGAGCCCGGATGACTTTACAAAGTGGGAAGTGGCTAAGATTGCAAAAACCTCACCCCAGCTTGAGGTAAAAAATGCGAATAGGGTGGTTGAAAAGAAATACAGAAAAGATCAGGAGCTATGAAAAAAGACGTGAACCAGTTACGTCAATATCGATTGGAAAAGATGGGAGCATCTGGATGAATACATCAACTGATTTTTCCCACTTTTCGATCGGCTAAACGTTTGTCTAAGAAACGAAATATCTACAGAATAGGGAAATCACAATATGAAATACTTTTCCGCTCTCTCCTTGAGAGTTTAGCGCTAGCCTATTTGCCCGCAAGCCCAAGCCCTTACGGATTCGCTATGCTCAGGCATTGCGTGTAACGGGCTCCCAGTCGCTTTTTCTCCATTACGAGAGCGAAGATAAGTATATGGTTAAAAATGTCAACTAAATTTCTCCCTTAGAGACTGGCTAGACGTTTGTTTATCAAATGGATGTATCGACAGAACAGGAAAACGAGAGATCTAAATATATATTTAAGTGATTCGAATAAGATTGAGAGTGAAAAAACATAATAATAAGAGTGTTTTTATTGTAGAATTATTTTAATGAGGCTGTTGTATATCGGTAGCAGAAGATATTTGTTGGATGGGATTATTTAGTATGTTTAATCCAACGGATAATGTTTTACCTCTTTTTGAGATTGATCAAAATAATCGGGTTAGAGAATTTTTGGGAACAGGTTTCTTCGTAGGAGATGAATCTGTATTTGTAACGGCGGCTCATAATGTTTCATCAAATCAAAAATATTCAGTATTGAATACTGATATTCTATATAACGCAAACATTGCACACATTAATACAAAATGTGATGTTGCATTATTGGAAATTGAAGGCTATCATCCAAAAAAAAGGTTTTCGCTTGTACAAGAAGAAGTTATTCTAAGCAACGAATTTATTGTATGTTTGGAATATGGAAAAACAAAACAATATGGCGGGAATATAGAAGTTATGGAATCTACTCGTATTGGCAATATTACACGAGTATTTCCCGAGCACGAATTATTTGGAAAGAGACATAACGATTTACTTGAATTATCATTCGCTGCCTTAAGAGGTGCGAGTGGTGCACCAATACTGTCTTTTGATGGCTTTCGTGTTTTAGGTATGATTATTGCTAATCATAGTTATCATCTAATTCCCTCTCAAATAGAAAAGTATTTGAATGAGAACGGGGAAACAATTGAAGAAACTAAATTTATGATGCCACAAGCATTAGCAGTTCATGTCAATGAGATAAAAAGGGTTATTGAGCAATACTTAAAAACTTAGAAAGAGTGTTGAGTTCCAATATGAAAAATAAACAGC
>Ga0255374_10139_pt1 | contig 9898 bp, 7 predicted proteins | sample ANMaggSeSYBR01H4_FD_182088 | JGI IMG/M metagenome (GOLD analysis project Ga0255374, IMG submission 182088) | Sediment cell enrichment communities from methane seep in Santa Monica Basin, California, United Staets - ANME aggregate JGI... | ecosystem: Environmental > Aquatic > Marine > Cold seeps >... | reverse complement strand
TGTTATAGGATCAATTGTTATAGTTTTTATCTTATCACCCTCCTATTAATAAGAGCGGCGGGCAGTCCATATTTGTAAAATGTTCCAACTGGATCTACAACCTGATCGATCAACTCTTCAACCTCCTCATCACTCATTTTTTCCTCCCCTTCTACACCAAGGATAGATGCAAGTGCAGATATCATCTTAGCACCCTGATCAAGAGAATTAGGCGTTGGACCACCGCAACCAGTACAGGGCATATTAGCATCCAAACACCGTGCATCGCATCCTCCACGGGTGGCTGGACCCATACAAATGATACCTTGTTCAAGGAGACATTTATCTTCGATTTTGTCAAGTTCATATATCCTTCTTATCTTTGTTATCTTTTTCTCAGATTTTTCAAAACGACATTCATCACAAACTGATTTTAATGGACCGATAACAGATCCCTTCGGCGGCAACTTGTTTTCAACTATTGCACCTACAGCAGTCATTATAAGATCTGGTGTAGGTGGGCAACCTGGAAGATAATAATCTACATCCACTGTTTGATCAAGGGTTTTCACGGTATCATAAAACTCAGGGAGAGTAAGCGTTCCCTCTTTGACTTTCACTGAAGTTTTAGGAACTGTCTTTTTTGGATTATTCGTAGAAGGGTTATCCAAATATGCAACATTAAAAATCTCTTCTTTGTTTGAAATATTTGCAAGACCAGGGATACCGCCGTTAACTGCACAAGAACCAAATGCTATCATAACTTTAGATTTATTACGTAATAGTTTTGCTATATGTTCCTGCTCGGATGTTCGAATAGCTCCATTGAAAAAGCAGACATCAATATGATTATCCTCCATAGCTTCGACATCTTTGTATTTGAAATCCATTGCAACTGGCCAAAACAATATATCAACAGCTGCCACAACATCAAGGATTTTTTCGTCAATGTCAAGAACCGCTATTTCACATCCACCACAGCTTGCAGCCCAATAAAATGCAACTTGCAGTTTTTTGTTTTTGTCTGTTTTAGCTTTTATTTTTTCCTTACTCAAACGATCACCATTTTTTATCAAATCTTAATCTAACTCTATTTTTTGATAACCCCCTTTTCCTTAAGCAACAATGTTGGGTCCACAGTGTGCTCCTCAAAGCCACACACAGATGGATCCAGACCAAGTGCAATTGCTATGAGTTGAGTGTAATAATAGGTAGGTATTTGCTTGTAATCTTTGAACATTTTTTCTGCTTCTTTACCTCGTGTGTCAAGGTTAAACCTGCAAAGTGGACATGAAAGCACCATAGCATCACTTCCCCGCTCAGTTGCGAAATTTGTAATCCTGTGTGCTCTTTTGGAAACCAACTCTTTATTTTCAACTGTATGATATGAACCACAGCATTCAATCTTGAACGGGTTGTCAATAACTTCTGCACCAAGTGCAGAAAGGAGATCACCTAAAATTGTTGGTTCTTCTGCATCATCAATTGCTACCTCACGCGGACGGAGAAGCATACATCCATAATAGGGCATGATTTTCATACCCTTAAGAGGATTTTTTACTTTTTTCTTTATTACATCAAAACCTATTTCATCACGCAAAAACTCAAGAAAATGTAATACCTCCACGGTTCCCTTATAATCATTTTCCCGGTCCATAAATAAGTTAAGTGTTTCAAGATCGCCAGGAATTTCTTTTACACGTAGGTTAGTTTGTTTAAGTGTGTTGCAACACATATCACAGAGTGTTACAACCCTGTTTTCACCAGCATCTTCCACATGTATTAAACTCCTAAGTGGTGCGAGATGATGCATGAGATCATCATCAGTAAGAGATGCAACCACCCCGCAACAGTTCCAATCTTCCATTTCGACCATTTCATGACCCAGAGCGTCCATTATTGCAAATGCAGATTTCTCAAGATTCTTTGCAGACGTTTTGAGTGTGCATCCGGGATAGTACAATAGCTTCATGATATTACCCTACCATATTCATATATATTTTTGTATATCTTAACCTATATTTTTTCTAAATAAACTAACAAATGCCAACTGAGGAATGGTTTCTTTTTCTTTTTTAGAAATTTTTACAACTTTAGTATGATCGATTTTTTTCCTAAGAACTATTTGACGCAACGCCTCCATAATCTTTGTAATATTCAAATCACGAGGGCACCTTTCTGCACAAGTATAACATGATGCACACATCCAAATCGTATTGGAATTCAATACTTCTTTACGATCTAATATAACATATCTAATAGCTTCATCAGGACCTAAATCCATATCATCAATAAACGGACAACCAGCTGAACAAGTTCCACATTGATAACATGCAAACAGATTTTCCCCAGAGAGTTCTTCCACCTCTGCTACAAGCCCTCCTTCTTTAAACTTGATGGCATCAATCTCTTTGTTACTCTCCAACTTTTTTTTCAGACGGTCACCTCCTTCAAAAGAGCCTCTAGCATTACATCAATCTGATTGCTTTTATACCCTTTTTGATCTATCGCACCAGATGGACAAGCACCAGCACAAGCACCACAGCCCTTACACAACGCCTTGTTCACAACCGCAACAGAACGTTCAGGGTTACCAGAACGAGGCTGGATTTCAATAGCAGAATAGGTACATACAGACTCACATGTCCCACAACCACTACAAAGATCCTCATCAACCTTTGATACAGCACCTTCACCCGTCATTGTTCCTTGCATAATAGGAATAGCAGCGCGAGATGCAGCACCCTCAGCCTGCGCAATTGAGTCAACCAAATTTTTTGGATAATGAGCTGCACCACACAAATAAATACCATCAGTTGCAAAATCCAAAGGACGAATCTTTGCATGAGCCTCCATGAAAAAACCACCAGCATCAGCCGGAATTTTAAGCATATTCTCCAAAATTTTAGTCGAAACTTCACCCTCAGTATTAATTGTAAGAACCACCATATCAGCAGAAATTATTAGTTCTTCATTTAAAATATCATCAAATACTTTTACTGTGACAGAACCATCCTTGGGATTATCTTTGCTAAGAACAACCTCTGGTTTTTTATCACCATCATAGCGAATAGTTGTAACATGATAATCTTTCAAAACATCTGAATAATACTCTTCTTCCTCTTTACCAAAAACTCTCATATCTCTATACAATATGTAGACCTTGGAATCTGGGAATCTCTGACTGACTAGTTTTGCATTCTTAATTGATACGCCACAGCCAACACGGCAACAATAAGGACGTTTTTCATCCATTGCACCAGCACAATTAATGAAAACAACATTTTTTGGTTTCTTTTTAAAAGAATTGTTTTTAATCTTTTGTTCAAGCTCAGTTTGAGACAAAATATTATCGTTTTTACCATACTGATACTCACCATCAAGATCAATTTCTTTAAAACCAGTTGCCATAATAATTGTTCCAAACTCTATTTTTTTCTTCTTACCATTTAGTTTAACAATTCCTTCATAGTTTCCTATAAAACCATCTACATCGATTAGTTCAGCATCAGTCATAGTATTAATCATTTTATTTTTCATAACGTCTTTAATCAACGGGTTAATAATATCCTCGGTTTTCGTATTAGATGGAAACATTGAATGAAGCTCTCTAAGCCTTCCGCCAAGTTTTGAATTTTTTTCAAGAAGAATAGATTTAATACCCATATTAGCCAAGGCAAGAGCGGCTTTCATACCTGAAATTCCGCCACCAATGATAAGTGTTTTTGGAATAATTGAAAATTCTTCCTCAGTGAGCGGTTCAAGCAGACGAACCTTCGCCACAGCGGCCTTCATCAGGCCTGTTGCTTTTTTAGTTGCTGCATCCCAATCATCAGAATGAACCCAAGAACACTGATTACGTATATTAGCCATTTCAAAAAGATACTTATTTAAACCCGCCTCCAGGAGTGTATCTCGAAATAGCCCACCATGAGTGCTCGGCGAACAAGCAGCAACAACAACTCTATTCAGCTTTTTTTCTTTAATCGTTTCTCTAATTTTCTTACCACTATCCTCAGAACAAGCAAACATTACATGTTCAGCATGCGTAACATTTGGCAGTTTTTCGGCAGCTTTAGTAACTTTTTCTACATCCAAATAGCTAGCAATGTTTTTACCACAATGGCAAACAAAAACACCAATACGAGGTTCTTCACCCATTACATCAATTTCTGGTGGAAAATCCTTACCAACATGACGTTCCCGATCCTTAATTGGTTCAACTGCTTTTGCCGCAGCACCACTTGCCATAGCTACACTATCAGGAATATCCTTAGGGCCTTGAATACAACCAGCTAGAAAAACCCCTTCTTTTGTTGATTGAATTGGATTATTCAACAAAGATTGTTGTTTGAAAAAACCATTTTCATCAACATCTACCCCAAGTGTTTCACCAAGTCTTTTATTATCGCGGTTAGGGATTATCGCAGTGGATAACACAAGTAGATCAATGGCATCTTCTTTTACCTCACCAGTAAGTGTATCCTTATAACGGATTGTAAGGCTTTTATCCCTATTTTCATAAACTGAAGAAGGGCGTCCACGAATATATCTAACGCCAAGATCTTTAGCATGATCATAATACTGTTGGAAATCCTTACCATAAGCACGAATATCCATATAATAAATCGAGATATCAATGTCAGGGTTTGCTTCTTTAACAATAGATGCTTCTTTGGTTGCATACATACAGCACACACGTGAACAATAAGGAAAACCTAGCTGTTCACTACGTGAACCTACACATTGAATCCAGCCAATGGTTTTTGGTTTTTTACCATCAGAAAGCCGCACAGGTTTTCCCTCAGTAGGACCAAAAGAAGACAATAATCTTTCGAACTGCATTGCAGTTATCACATTTTCATATTTACCATAACCATATTCTTTTCTCATCTCAGTTGGTTCGAATACTTCAAAACCTGTTGCAACAATAACACTGCCAACATTAACTTCTATTTCTTCAGATATTTCAAGAAAACTTATTGCTTCAGGTTCACAGACACGATCACAAGCCCCGCAACCTGTACAGTTTTCATAATCAATTGTATAAACAATAGGAACTGCCTGTGGAAACTCAATATAGATAGCTTTTCGTGTTGTAATTTTCTCATCAAAACTACTTACCACATCAACGGGACAAACTTCTGTACAGTCATCACAGCCTGTACATTTATCAGGATCAACATACTTGCTTTTCCGCCATACATTTGCTTTGAAATTACCCTTTTTACCTTGCAAAGAGTTTAGCTCCGCATAAGTGATAAGCTCAATGTTGGGATGACGTGAAAGCTCAACCATCTTTGGCGCTGCAGTACAAATACTACAATCATTTGTTGGAAAAGTCTTATCAAGTTTAACCATTGATCCGCCAATGGTTGAAGTTTTATCAATAATTACAACCTTGTAACCTTTATCTCCCGTATCAAGTGCGGCTTGCATCCCTGAAATACCAGCACCTACAATGAGAACATCAGCATTTATCACCCTTTTTTCTTTCTTTGTTTTTAGTTTTTCAGAAAGTTTTGCCTCACTTTCTACTCCTTCCATCTGGTTTGTTTCGATGATTTCCTCTGGTTCATCATAAAAATAATCATCCTGAAGGGGTATTCCCAAATCATGATCTATTTTTTTATTGTAACTCTTTTCTGGCATTCTTACCTGCCTCAAGTCCTTTTTCGAAGGCTTCTTTGTTAAGCTCAATAAACTTTTTTGGCACACTATCAAGTACTGCATCTCGTACAGCATCATGCTTTAACACATCAAAAATTGCTGTAGCTGCACCAACCATAACAATATTTGTAACAATCTTATTACCAAGTTTTTCAGCAATTTTCTGAGCATGTATCTTGTAAACTGGTCTTCCAATGTCATGTTTGGGGACCAAATCCGGGTCAAGGACAATTACTGTGTCTTCACGAATATCTTTCCGATAAGTATCAAAGGACTCCTGTGACATGGCAATAAAAAAATCAACACTTGTTGGTCGAGGGTAACCTATTCTCTCATCAGAAATAATCACCTCAGATCTGGCAGCTCCACCACGAGCTTCAGGTCCATATGACTGACTTTGAACAGCATTATAATCCATAAAAACAGATGCTGCTTTTCCAAAAATGAAACCTGAAAGAATTACACCTTGACCACCGAAACCACAAATACGCATTTCTTTTTTCATTTCTTCCCCCCTTTACCTCTTTTGTCTTGTAATCCTTTAAGAAGCTTTTCGTATTGTTCAAAAAACCCTGGTTTTTCTATATCCTGAAAAACACCGATTTGCATTTTATTTTTGGTTTTTTCTTTTTCTTCATCGGAACCATATTTCATAATTTTATTATACTCCTCAATAAGAATCGTGTTATCATCATACCATTTCCAATGTTTTTTGATATCACCAAGTTTATTACGCCGGCCATATGCAGTTGGACAAGGCGAAAAAAATTCAATAAGTGAAAAACCTTTTTTCTCCAAACCGGCCTTAACAGATTTCATCGGCCGATATGGATGAGAAACAGTCCAACGAGCAACATAATTAGCACCAAGTGCTTTTACAAGTTCACATATATCAAATGGATGCTCAATATTTCCATAAGGTGCTGTTGTTGCAATACTACCAAGAGGAGCGGTTGGTGAAAGCTGACCACCAGTCATCCCATATGTAAAATTGTTAATCATAATGACAGTCATATCGATGTTTCGCCTGGCTGCATGAATAAGATGATTACCGCCAATTCCTGAACAGTCACCATCACCTGTGAAAACTATAATGTTTAGATCAGGGTTTGCAGCTTTTATACCCGTGGCAAACGCAATTGCTCGCCCATGAGTTGTATGAAGCCCATCTGCATTAATATAACCAGGTAGGCGAGATGAGCAACCAATACCTGAGACAAAAACAGTTTTATCCATGTCTAAACCTAGTTCTTCAATTGCCCAAAACGTATAATCAAGAACTACCCCATGGCCGCAGCCGTTACAAAAAATAGTAGGCCACATGTCCCCACGAAGATACTTTTTATTAAGTTTATCAGCCGTTTTTATATCTGGCATTTATTTCCCCTCCAGATATTTATACAGTTCATGCGGTAGATGCATCTCACCACCTATCTTCGGAGCACTGACCACCTTACATTGACCTTCTACATATTCGCGGACCGGGTGAACAATTTGACCAAGGTTCATCTCTGGAACAATTATTTTATCAACTTTGCTTGCCAGTTTTTGAATTTCTTTAAATGGAAACGGCCATACAAGTTTAAGACGAAGCATACCAATCTTTTTACCTTTAGCTCTTGCCATCTCCATTGCTGACTCAGCAGGTCTAGCAGATGCACCATAAGTTACAAAAACAGTTTTTGCATCATCTAAATACAGTTTTTCAACATTAGTGAGTTTATCAATATCATCAGTTATTTTTGTAGTAATTCGTTTAACAAGTTTTTCATGATCTGGTTGTTTATCAGTTGCTGGGAAACCTTTCTCATTATGAGTAAGACCAGTAACATAAGTATGGTAACCTGTTCCAAATGTTGGGAAATCTGGAACCTTACTGTTTCTAGTTTGTGAGTTGGTAAATGGTATAAACTTATCCTTATCAATTGTAGCAGGGACTCGGTTAATTATTTTCAGGTCTTTTTCATCAGGGATAACTACTCGTTCTCTAAGATCCCCCATTTCTCCATCTGCCATAACACAAACAGGGTTACGATATTTTTCTGCAAGATTAAATGCCTCTACTGTGAAATCCATACATTCCTGTACAGTGCTAGGAGCTAGTGCTATTGCTTCAAAGTCACCATGTGTACCCCAGCGTGCTTGCATCATATCACCCTGAGCACCAAGAGTAGGCTGCCCAGTTGATGGACCTGTTCGCTGAATATTAACAATAACACAAGGAGTCTCTGTCATTACGGCATAACCATAGTTTTCCATCATAAGTGAAAAACCTGGACCTGATGTAGCAGTCATTGATTTTGCTCCACCCCATGCAGCACCAATAACAGCAGCGATACTACCTATTTCATCTTCCATCTGTATATATGTGCCTTTAACTCGCGGTAATCTACGTGCCATACCTTCAGCAACTTCTGAGGCGGGAGTTATTGGATATCCGCCAAAAAATGAACAACCTGCAAGCAACCCACCATAAACGCAGGCTATATCTCCAAGTATAAATTGCACTTTTTTACCTAACACCTCTCTTATTAGTTCAGGATCTCGTTTATACATCATTTGTTTTTTCCCCCAGTTGGACTTAGAAGGGTTTTTTTCATATCTTTTTTAACTTCTTTATCAGGAATAACGGTTATTGCAAGATCGGGACAAATTAGTTCACAAAGTCTGCAAAAATTACACTCATTTTTTTTCCTTTAGTTGAGGTGGGCGAATACCTTTCTTATTTAATCTATCTGAATCTTCAAGTGCATTAACAGGGCATCGTTCTATGCATATGCCGCAGCCTTTGCACCAGTCATCTTTAATTTCTATCATTACTTCACCGTTTTTAGAATATATCAAGTGCTCTAGAAATTGCCATCTCACCACGATATTCAGGTAGCAATATTGGAGCTGTTTTCTTTTGCTTAATATCTGCTCTTTCCACCATTTCATTATATTTATCAATATGATTAAGTGAGAGTTTTCCAATCTTGGCCCCTTTAACATATTTAGCGGCAAATATGCCTGCACGTCTGCCAAACACATTGTAGTCAAGCAAAGAATTTCCCATCAAACGATTCTTACCATGGACACCGCCAGTTACCTCACCTGCTGCAAAAAGCCCAGGAATTTTGGTTTCACATTTTTCATTAATTTCAACTCCACCATTCTGATAATGAAGAGTTGGATAAACTAAAATTGGGTGTTTTGTCATATCAATTCCAAACCGTTTGAACTTACGAACCTCCCCTGCCAGCTTTTCCTCAGTAGTTCCCTCGCCATGAATAATATCTATCATAGGCGAATCAAGCCAAACACCAGGCATACCAGTTGGAGTTTCAATTCCATTGCCTTTTTTACATTCATTAATAAACGCTGCTGACTCTACATCACGCGGCTCCAGTGGAAATACAAATGGATCGCCGTTTTTATTAATAGGTATAGCACCTAGCCCCCGGATTTTCTCAGTAGATAAAATCCCAACAATAGGTTCAGGAAATGCATCACCTGTTGGATGAATCTGAATGGTATCAAGATCCAAAAGATTAGCGCCAGCATGATAAGCCATCACCAGACCATCACCAGTTGCACCATAATGATTTGTAGTTGGATAATTAGAAAGATGCAACCGCCCGCTACCACCAGTTGCAAGAATAGTTGCTTTAGCACGGATTACATAATACTCATATGTTTCTAAATTGAATGCTATACCACCGGCAATCTGGCCTTTATCATCCATCAAAAACTCAATAATTGGGCAGAATTCTAAAACAGGAATTTCCAGATTCCTAGCCTTATCCCTAATATTTCGAAGAAGTTCCATGCCAGTATAATCCTTACAACTATGCATACGATTACGACAGGTTCCACCACCTGAAAGTTCCTGGAACTCACCATTTTCCTGCCGGTCGTACATTACACCTAGTTCTTGATGCCAATTAATTATCTTTGGTGCATCAAGCGATAGAACCCTGGCAAGCTCTGGTTTATTTTTAAAGTGACCACCGCCATAAATATCAAGATAATGCAAAGCAGGGCTATCCTCTGGTCGATCTGCCGCTTGTATACCGCCTTGTGCCATCATGGAATTAGCATCACCATGACGAAGCTTTGTCGCAATCAAAATTTTGTCTTTTTTAACGCCATCATCATATGCAAAGAGTGCAGCAACAGTTCCTGCACCACCTCCACCAATAATAAGCAAATCAACATCATAGTCAATTTGGCTAAGATCAACATCTTTCGGGTTAAGAATAGATCTAGT
>Ga0255374_10136_pt1 | contig 9969 bp, 2 predicted proteins | sample ANMaggSeSYBR01H4_FD_182088 | JGI IMG/M metagenome (GOLD analysis project Ga0255374, IMG submission 182088) | Sediment cell enrichment communities from methane seep in Santa Monica Basin, California, United Staets - ANME aggregate JGI... | ecosystem: Environmental > Aquatic > Marine > Cold seeps >... | reverse complement strand
TTTGAGACAACTTACGAATTCCTTATCACGATGGCCACAGTACTCTTTCTGATCGGGCTAATATCCATGGGATTAAGCATCTTCATACTGGCTAAACAAGCAATAGGCAAGAATTTACAAACTATTGCTGAACAAACCACGAAACTTGCCGAAAAGGGAATAACAGAGAATATCTCTGGGCTTGTTGGCAACGCTTCATCATTGATCAACGCCCTCGATAATTTATCCAGATCAAGTACAGGTGTTGGTGTTTTCCTTGTATTCTTAAGCTTGGTTCTGATAGGCGCAGCTTATTTCCTCATTCAGCAAATAAATTTTCCACTACCATAGCCTGCACAATTTATAATCTCAAGGGACAAAATTATGAGCGTGGATGGATTCATTAGCAAATTGCAAGCACTCTTTGAACCTTATGATTCAAAAAAACTCATCCGTTCATTACGTCAAGACCCATTGGTTTGGCAAGCGTTGTCGAATGCTGATCTCCAACAACGTTTTATCGATTGTGCGCAAGCCCAAACCGATAGATGGACCCCTGGGTGTCTCGCTGCCCTGATGTTAGATGCTGAGCTTTTGACCCTCCAAGGTCAATTTGATATGTCCCAAGTGTTACCGGCAGATATCAGTAAGCAAATGTATCAATCTTATGAGACTGTATGCAGCACAGGTTTACCCCCTGACACTCTGCCTCGGGCAGGTTTGCTGGCATTGGCGCTGAGGGATCATTACATCGTTAAAAGGTCTTGGGAAGGTATCAGCAAAAAATTACTGGTAAGGAACAATCAACAAGCCTACGAAATGCTTTATAAGATCTGGCGTTCATCTTTTGCCTGTCTCCCCTCGCTTATTCCTGATTATATATCTCTGAGTATTACTTTAATCGGTGAGGGCAAACCCAGTCTCACGCCCCATTTCATCCCACTCATCATCCACGGTCTGCTAAGCACACCCCAATCTGAATCAAAGCTCATAGACGATTGTTTTAATATCTTTAGCCACACGGATACAGATGCACAAATATTGAGTTTGAAATATCTTGTCCAATCTGGATATTCTGAACCGGTAAAAGGACTTGCGGAAAACTACCTTAGATTAAAAGAGAATTTGTCAAGTTTCTCAAACACCCTGGTTATGTTTGAACAATCTGAGCATAACCCCAAAGATCAGATAACCTTTACTGGTACAAATGCTTTTGAAAATGTTCAAACGCTACAAAGATTGGCAAACCTATATCATTTTGCTGGTCAACCGCAAAAGTCTAGTGAGATATTCTCCTATGCGGTTGAAACTTTAAAACAAAGCCAGTCCCTGCTTTATTACAACATTGCGCTTGAATCCTCAAGCTATGATCCGCTCAGTGCGAAAAAAGCCTGGTTGAACGCTATCAATAATGATCCCCAAAATAGTCAATTAAAATCGGGATTCGCCAAATTCTTAATTGATCAAGAGTGCCTTGAAGAGGCGAATGATTTATTGGCGCAGATATCAGATTCAGCTGCTGCAAAATTCTTGGCTATACAAAACCCCGACCTGATCTACCTAAAAGAATCAATTGAGGTGGACACCGCGGCTATCGTTAATGAATACCTCATCAGTCAAACAAATACAAACTCGGCATCGGTTAATAAGCTCAATAAAAAACCAACTTTACTTACAGCCATCTCCATTTTGAAAGAATGTAAGGAGCTTCGCTCGGCATTAAACCTCATCAATAAACAATTAAGTGATGATCCAAATGACATCGAGCTCCTTAGTCTCGCTAGCGACCTGAATAAACGCTTAGGCAATATGGATCAGGCAATTGATCAAGCAGCACTCATTCATGCGCTTGACCCACAAGATCCTGCGAGAAAGAAAGAACTAGCTTCTTTATACGAACAAACTGAACAATGGAAAAAAGCGTTCAAACTGCATAAATCGTTGATCCTGGATTCACCTGCCCCACTGCGCAAGGATCTCCTGGCTTATGCAAATACTGCAGTTGCAGCAGGAAGTCCTGATATTGCCATTCCGATCTGTCAGAATTTTCTTAATCAAAACCAGCTTGACGGCGAAGCCCTGGTAACCCTCAGTAATGCATATATTAAACAAGGCGAAGAGTCGAAAGCCATCGAGCAGATGGAGCGTGCTGCCTCCATTGCCCCAGAAGAACCCAGCAGCTGGTTAGCATTAGCGAACACCTGGAGCCACTTAGGTTTTCACGACCGTGCTTTGGATACCTTACACAAAGCCCAAAGTGCCATCCCCGAACATCCTCAAGTTCTCCTCGCATTAGGTAAGGCATATCTAAATAACAACTTGGCTGCAGATGCACTCCCAGTTCTGAAAAAGGGCTATAAATTGGACCCTAACGATCCTCAGATCAGGACCTATCTGGCAAAATCCTTCCACGCACTCGGTGACATCAAAAAAGCCTGGTCTGTCTTAGAAGGTCTGGAAGATCATTTTACCGAAGATCCGCGACTTGCACTAATCCTCGGGCAGGTCCTGAGAGCCTTGAATAATAATTACAAAGCGCTGCCTATCTTAAAATTCGCGTATCAGACCACCCATAATGAAGAAGCACTTCTGGAATACATATATTTACTGCTTGCCACCACGACAAAAGCACAGGTTGTGGACGATCCCGAATTCAGAGTTCGAGATGAATTAGAAAAGCTGCTTCTTCCACTGGCTGAACAGTGCAATACATCCGAACAACCTTTCAAATTACGCCTGCTCCTTGCAGATGTCAAGTGCGTTTTAGGATCCATGCAAGAAGCTCACGCGGGTTATTTGGAATTATTAAATGAACCCAATGCAAAAGCACCAGAAACTTATTGCCATATTCAATTTGGCATTGGCAAGACTGCGCTTGCTCTGAAACTCAACGAAATTAGCTTGGCAGCCCTGCAAGAAGCAGTCATGATCAAGCCAGATAAAGTTGAGATCCGCCATACCCTTGCAGAAACTTATATGATGTCGGAACTCACAAATGAAGGTTTAAATAGCGCAAAAGCTGCCTTGCAAATCGCGCCAAAGGATTTGGGAAATATACTCTGGTTCACCCAGTTTATGATCAAAAATGGTCAAAACCAACAGGCAATACTATCACTGAAAAATGCCATCCGTATTGCACCGGGGCAGCGTGAGCTCTATATAACCTTAGCCAAAACTTATGTGTCATTAGGAGACCATGCAGCCGCAAAATCCATCATTACCGAATTGACCAATTCCGAGGATATCTCCTCGAAAGACATGCATAATGCTGCTAATATTCTCTACCAATTAAACGATGTCGTAGAAGCAGTTAAAGTCTTGAAAGGCGCTCTTCTGAAAGATCAGCAACCTGAGTTTGCAGTACTGCATGACCTTACCCATTCCTTACAAATGATTGGCGAATCAGATAGTACTTTAGAGCTGATTAGAGAATACGAAGAAAATTTCATGAAAGACCCTCGCTTCCCAGCTTTAAAATCAGATATTCTAGCGCTAAATCTTCAATATGGTGAGGCCTTGGACTGCCTTCATCCCATATTGAAAAAGATGGAATATACAGATGTCCTTTTCAATATTGAGAACGCTTCGCAAGGTGATCTGCGGGATCATGATAATGCAGATTACTCCCATGCAGGTATATATTGGCGTGCAGCTCAGCTAGAACGCGCTATGGGGGACCTCCTTCAAGCACAGAAATACGCTGAACAGGCATTAGGTGCTTGCCCCACGCAACTTAAATACTTGAAATTATCTGCTGAACTCGCATTTGAAATGCTTCAAAAGGAAAAATTGCAGTCCCTCATAGAGAGAATGATGAGTGCGATAAATGAGCTGCCTGCCTCGCAAATCGGACCGTATACTGAAATCATTTGTATGCGCTGTGAATTAGCCGCATTGGAAGATGATCATGAGACTGCATCTAAACTTTTCGACCAACATTTATCAAATCTCCCATCGACACCCCGCAGTTTAGCGCTGCAAGCCCAATTGGCTAATTATTATAATGAAAAGAAAATCGCTGATACCTACTTCCTGGAAGCGCAAGATATGTTCACATCCTTGACCGAAAACCAAAAAGGTTATGCTGAATCTATTTCTGAGCGCTTCACATCAATCTGGAATGGACTTGCACTTGCCGAAGCTGCAATGAAGCTACAGAAGTGGAACACCTCATTTGAGAAGTTCCAACAAGCAATATGCGTAATTCAAGTAAATCCTTTGGCCAACATGCTTTTTGCCAAAGCAATGCTGACTTCTTTTCAACATCAGCATACTTGCCAAGCACTAAAAATTGTTAAACATGCCCCAGGTGAAGGCCTTCTAGACCAAAGCTGTCAAAAGCTCTTCGAAGAGCAGCTCTCAATTGCTGGTCGTTTCATTGAACCCAAGATCATAGATCCCCTTCGAATCAAAGCACAAGCAACCTTCGCCGGACATTGGCCTGATCATAATAGAGTGGAAGAATTTGTCAAAGATCCAAAAGATGCCGCGGCTATCTTACCACTACTTGAAAACGCAAATGAGATTTCCCGGATTCTTGGTGCTTATCCAGATGACTTTGACGTATTGCTCCAATATGCGATTATCCTTATGGGTACCGACCAAAACAAGTGTAGAGGAATCGTAAGAAGGCTCATCGAAATCGATACGGCATATCCACCTCTCCATGCCCTCCTTGCTTTATGTAGTCCAGATGATAACTTCATCGCTACCAACTCCATTGAAACTGCACTTGAACTCTGGCCAGCAGAACCTGAGTGGCATGCATTCGCTGCTCAGTTATATGTTCAAGATGGACAATATAACTTATCTGCCCAACATTTGGAAAAAGCTCTCGAGATTCAACCTAATGAGCCATCTTATTGGGAATTATTAGGCGAAGTTAAATTGAGAGAAAAGGATTTCAATGCAGCCAAGACATATTTTTCCAAAGCTTGTAAAATCTTTCCAGATAATCCTGAAGCCTTATTATCATTAGCTCAAATCAATAAAAAACTTGGCGAATACCAAAGCGCAGTTACCTGCTTAGAGGAAGCAAACGAGTTGCAGCCTACCAATATCCAAGTCACAGAAATGCTAGCGAACACACTGCTCGAAAAAGGTGATGCCGATGGCGCTATGCAGAAAGCCAAAGAGCTCCTCAGTATGGATGTATCAAATGTCATCGCATATTTAGTCTATTCAAAGGCGTTGCTCCTTAATAACCAATCTGATGAAGCTCAAAAATTTATTGAATCTGCATTAGTAAAATTACCAGGCTCGATTGAATTGAAGATTGAACAGATAAATTTTATCCAAAAGACCCAAGGCGTCAATGCAGCACTACCCCATTTAGTTGAATTGACCAATCAGCATCCTGATGACCCTCTAGTGCTCTACACCCTTTCCTCATTGCTAATTGAATCAGGCCGCACAGATGAAGCTGCAAGAGTCATCCATCATTCGCTGCAGCTAGATCCCGATCAACCCCAAGTTCATCTCCAGCAAGGACGCCTGAATAGGAGAAGGGGAAATCTGGACCAAGCAATCGCAGATTTAAGCACTGCCATTGCACTTGACCCAAGTCTGGTGAATTCATATATCGAGTTAGGTAAGACATATCAAGAACGCCGAGAGCATCCTCAAGCAATACAAATCTATAAACAAGCTTCTCAGGTGGTCTCGGGTGACCCCCGACCCTATTATCACGCAGGTTTAGCCCTAAAAGAGTGTAAAGACTATAAAAATGCTGAAACGATGCTCAGGCAAGCTGCTCGATTAGCACCAAAAGATGCAAACGTCCGCCGCCAATTAGCTGCAGTGGTTGCATTGAATCTTGTCCACAACCTTCAGGAGGCATCACAAACCAATGAAAAATCCTAACGTATCATATATTGATTACAATCATGCCGTAAAACGTCCTTCATTCCTGAAGATCGTGACTACAGCCCTTGGGGTCAAAGAATACCAATTCGCACGTCAGGCTTGTTTGAGCTGGTTAGCGAATTTTCCTGGGGATTTATACATCAGTTATCTGCATGCAAGGTCTTTAGCCTTTCTAAAAGAGACAGATTCCAGTATTACCTTATTGGAGAAAATTTGCAACTATGACCCTGAATTTATTGAACCCCTCTCTCTGCTCACGAAATTAACTAAAGACGAAAGTAATAAAACCAACAACACCCAAGCTATGCTATTTTACCTTCAAGGCCATCCTTTGCAAACAGACATGCCTTCAGATTGGTTAAATAATCTCCCACAGGCACGTCAAGCCTATGAACAAAACCATCTCTCTTTGGCAGAAGATCACATCCGCAAAGTTCTAGCCTTTAACCCTACAACACCTCTGCCAGCCGTGCTTCATCTGCAAATCGCTTGGAAAAAAGAAAACCTACCTCTATTCACTACAATTGCATCAATTTACTCCAAGAAATGGCCTGACTGCATTCAGGTCAAAATACTAACAGCATTGGCGCTCCTCCAATCGGGAAATGATACCGCCGCGGTAGAAAACCTCCATTGGTGTGCCGCATATGATACATCAGCGCAGGTGATTACACGTTTGTTAGGATCTGCTCATCGCTTTAAACCGCTTTGGCCTGAAATCCTCCAAATTTACTTTGATCTACCGGTCCCTGGAGCTGTTGCATCCAAACTTGGCTGGAATCAACTTCAAGCTGGTGATGAAACTAATTCTGGGCGTGATCCGCTTCAACGCATTTCTCGCCCTTATATCACTTCCACAAACCTGCCAGTGCCAAGACAAGCAGCTTCCAAAGAAAAGCTCACGGAACAAGCAGCTTCCCCTGCTATTCCCAAAGCTGCAGAAGAGGTCTTGATATCTGAAGACACTGCACGAGAATCAGTTAAAATATTAGACGAAATCCAAACAGAATTTGACCGCTTAGCAAAAAGCATCAAGAAACCAGCTCTGTCACGTGCGGATGGGCGTTTTCCGGTTTATGTGCTCTTATCCTCAAAAACTGCTCTGGTAAACAAATATGGCGCCAATACAGCCGCTGTTATCGATCAATTGCTTCAGGAATTGACTGATAAGATCGGAGAAATGCCAAATTGGAGCAGCCTTCTATATTATCCAGATAACCCTGCCTGCACAACTGCGTTGGGAATTGCACCAAACCTCGCAAACGATGCCTGGAAAATAAAACTTTCGCTTGTAGATCTAGATAAAATCTTGGCAGTCCGCGGTGAAATGATCGGCGCCTTGTTGATAGTTGGCGGAAATGATATCATCCCCTTCCACCGGCTGCCAAACCCAACCGATGATTCTGACCCCGTTGTGCCCTCCGATAATCCATATGCAACAACTGATGAAAATTACTTTATCCCACAATGGCCAGTCGGTAGGCTGCCAGATGAAAAGGGATCAGACGCAGGGTTTCTGCTTGAACAGTTGCGTTTCATGAACGCCGAATATCAATATAAACTAAAGGCAAAAGGTTTTCTAGCAGGTACTTTTATAGCCGATATCGTCGACAGAGTATCAAACTTCATGCAACAGATCGCGATGAATTTAAGTATTAGAGAAAACCTTGGCTACTCCGCAGAAGTTTGGCGACAGACATCTGCGCTTGTATTCGAGACAATCGGCAATCCTAAAAAGATGGTCCTTTCTCCACCAGCTAATTTCCAAAATATCAATTTGAATGGCCATCATTCAAGCAAATGCGCTTACTTCAACCTGCATGGGCTGCAAGACGCACCAGAATGGTTTGGTCAAAAAGACTTTACCAAACAATCGAATGAATCAGATTATCCTGTCGCTATAAGTCCATCACAGTTTAATCGAGGACATCCCGCTCCCGAGATCGTATTCAGTGAAGCTTGCTATGGTGCCTTGATCGAAGAGAAAAAAACTGAGGAAAGTATGGCACTAAGCTTCCTTGCATCAGGCAGTCGCTGTGTAATCGGCTCAACATGTATAGCTTATGGTTCTGTCACGGAACCCTTGATCGCTGCTGACATGGTCGCTCGGAACTTTTGGAAACAAGTCCTTGCTGGTTATCCGGTCGGATATGCACTCATGCGCGCGAAATTAAACCTTGCACGTGAAATGACAAATCGACAAGGATATCTGGATGGTGAAGACCAAAAGACCATTCTATCATTCGTGCTTTATGGCGACCCCTTAGGAAATCTTAACAATTTGAACCAGCTCTCCAAGCCACTTTTAAGACCAAAATATCTGCCAAAACTAAAAACGATCAGCGACTCACATGAAGAACTCCACCCTAAGCAGCTGGCTATGCCCAAAGAAATATTGAAAGAAGTGAAGAAGGTCGTCAGTGAATATTTACCGGGGCTTGGTAATGCAGACCTTTCAATGAATCCACAATTAGCTAATTTTGCACCTTCATACAAATCCGGTAAAGGAAAGCGTGCTAAAAGAGGAGCCTTTAACGGTAGTCAGCGCTACGTTGTAACCTTAAAGAAATCTATTGATATATCATCGCCAGGTCATTTTCAATATGCTCGGATTACCTTTGATCGTCAAGGACGCATGATCAAACTTTCTTCCTCCAGATGATTACCTATTGCTAGAACTCTTTTTCACACAGGTTGAAGTCCCAACGAGTGGGGCTTCAACCTATATTGTGTCTAAACGCTTTATGTTATAATAACAAAAATAGATCATATCTTCGAGCCTTTAGTCCTAAGATCTGCAAATTATGGACTCAAGGCCGTTAGGGTGAGACTGGAAACGCTCTCGCCTCCCGTGCTTGGAAAGGAGATATGCCGATGAAACCCACCATCAGTCAAATAAGGGTTATCCTTTGGCGCTCCTTCCATAGAGGAGCGCTCGCTATTTAACAGATGCGTATGAAAAATAACACCTTTTACTTCACCACAAGGGATTTGCTCATTATGGCTATCTTGGCAGCCTTAGGCGGCATCTCTAGCAGCTATATCAACACCATTGGTGACACCTTCCAGGCTATGCTCGGCATACCAGGTGCAACACAGTGGGCGGCCGGATTTCATATTCTTTGGTTGATCCTCTCTTTTGGCATCATCCGCAAACCAGGCGCGGGGGTTGCTACGGGACTCCTTAAAGGCTGTGTCGAGCTCCTAAGCGGGAACACACATGGGATTATTATCCTACTTGTTGGCCTTGTTGCGGGCCTCGTGATCGATATTATTTTCTTCATCTTCCAAAATCGTAGTTCTTTATGGGTCAATATCGTGGCAGCCGGTTTGGCATCCGCATCGAATGTGTTTGTCTTCCAAATCTTTGCCACACTACCCTCAGACAGCCTTGCCCACAGTGCGATCTTGTTGTTAGCGCTGGTCGCCTTTGCATCGGGGGTGATTTTTGCAGCGTTCCTTGGCAAATCCCTCCTCGCTGCTTTAAATAAAGCAGGAGTGATCAAAGAACCTGTTTATACTGAGAAGAATAAGGAGATCTTGCCACTGGCTTTTGTATGCATAGCACTCATAAGCATTGCGCTTGCCATCTTCCTACGTATCAATTTACAAGGTCCAACCACGATCACCATATCCGGCGCGGTTGAGCATACCCTCACCTTCCCTGACAAAGCACTGGAAATAGAACATGTCATAATGCCAGCCGCTCTGCGGGACGTTACTTCTACGTATACAGGTTACCCCATAATGGACTTGGTTCAATCGGCTGTACCATCCCAAAATGCTGCCTATATATTGATCAAAGCAGTAGATGGATATACCTTCTTTATCAGCTTTGACGAGCTTAATACAAATGACGCCATCTTGCTTTCCCCACAGGGAAAGGGCAAAGACATTTCTTTTGACGTAGTGGGACCCGAAAGCAGTAAGGCCTGGATACGTGGAGTTAAGGAAATCCAGGTCATTGCCAAAGCACCTCTGATTATTTCAGGAGCAATTGCTGAAGAATTTGAATTTAATCCCGATTTTTGGCAAGCAAATATGGACAGTACAAAGCTTGATATTGGTAATGGCTCCCAAAAATATCAGGGGGTCCAACTTCAACTTGTGCTGCGTTCTTTAAAG
>Ga0255374_10109_pt2 | contig 9969 bp, 9 predicted proteins | sample ANMaggSeSYBR01H4_FD_182088 | JGI IMG/M metagenome (GOLD analysis project Ga0255374, IMG submission 182088) | Sediment cell enrichment communities from methane seep in Santa Monica Basin, California, United Staets - ANME aggregate JGI... | ecosystem: Environmental > Aquatic > Marine > Cold seeps >... | reverse complement strand
TGCTGTATTTCGTTGACCCGCAGGTGTGTGATGGTCGCCTCTCTTTGAGCACTGGCGTTCCTGTTCCTGATTCAGATATTTCCTCTTCTGCTAATGTTTATTTCATGCCTTATTTAGGAAATCGTGTTGCTCTCTATGTGCAGGACTACGGCTGGCGCATTTATTCTTTCTCGGAACTCACTCTTGATGTTTCGGGTATCGCTGATGGAAAAAATATCGATATTTGGATATATGATAATGCTGGTACTCTTACCCTCGCCTACACTGAATGGTCAAATGACATCCTCCGCGCCACTGCCATTGTTCGCCAGGATGGTGTTTTTGTCAAATCTGGCTCACCATCCTACCGCTACTTAGGCTCTGTGAGGACTTCCAGCGCGGGTGTCACTTGCGATACTTTATTAAAGCGTTTCTGTATTAATTATTGCAACGCTGTTCCCCGCATAATTCAGGTTAGAGATGCCACAGGTTCTTGGAATTACTCAACTGCTTCTTTTCGTCAAATGAGAGCTCAATCATCAAACAAAGTAGAATTTATTATTGGTGTAAGTAAGTTTCCTGTTAGAGCAATATCTACAATTCGCGTCACTCTTAGTAATACTGAATCTTGTCAGTTTACCATCGGTCTTGATTCCACATCTTCACAGGCTGCCGATAGTTTATCTACCAATTTATATAATGCTTCTGGAGGCACAATCAATACTATGTTCTCTTCACACTATAACGGTTTCCCCGGTATCGGCTACCATTATTTAGCTCCTCTCGAAAGAGTAGACGGCGGTACGGTCGATTGGGCTGGTGGTTCTAGACAATTATTTGAAGGAGTTATTTATGGCTGAAATTAACACAAGAAAATTACACAAGGAATTATTAAAGGCTGGAATTGAAACTTGCGGCTGTGATTCTAATGGTATTGTTTGGGACAAAGACAACAACGAAATCCAAGATCATAAGGATGTGGTTGCTGTCATAGCTGCGCACGACCCCTCCCCTGACGCTGATTCTGTCCTGCACGAAGAATATAATAAAGCAGGTATCAGCACTCAGGATATGATCTTTGCCCTTTGGAAAAAGGTCATGTCTGCTGACAGCGCTGACGCTGATGCCTTGCAGGTGATAATTGATCAGGTGAATTCAGTTATCAGTTAATAATTTCCATTCCTGCAAATATGCCATCAACAAATTTATAAGGGCTGCATTCTTCACATGTGCAGCCTTTTAAAATGACCGTTTTTGGAAAAAGATATACTAAGATGAGTTGACAGGCATAATAAAAGCTAACTATAATTCATTTACAGAAAAATATTCAAAACCCATGCGAAAAAAATTACTCAGATATCTCATTTCAGCCATGATCTTAACCTTTTTGGCAGGCTGCTCGGGCGGACAGACTGAAGCGGTTTTGACACCAGAGGGTGATGATGGTTCCGTGAAGGAAGCGCAATTGACGGAGACACACGAAGAAGCAGCAGGCGTTGAAAGCGTCCCATGCGACCTTCCGCTGCCTGGCCCTGATGATTGGGAGGTGGTTCTGTGTGAGCAGTTTGATGACAACCGCAATGAATGGGAGATTGAAAGCCAGGATAATCCGTACGCACGATACACAAGCGCGATCGCGGATGGTAAATTTGTAGTCGATTATACGGCGAAAGGATTTGCGGGTTACCAGCGAACCACGCTAACCTGGTTCACGATCGGCGAGGAAAAGGATTTTGCTTTATCAATCAAAGGGTTAATGGACAGCTCTTTTCAGGACGTGAGCTGGGGGATCGCTTTTCGCGGGAATGGGGACAACTTTTTTCTATTCTCGATCTCGAATGACGGCACATATAAGTTTGAAATTTTAGAAAATGGTGTGTGGACCCTACTGATAAATCCGAAGAGCATCAACAGTATTCGGCTGGGGAAAGAGAACACCTTACGGATAGAAGCGGGTGGGCAGGATTTTTACTTCAGCATCAACGACACGATGGTCAACCAGTTTAGCGGGGCATTATTAGAAGGGAAAGAGATCCTGCTGATCGTCAGCGCAAAAGAGGGTGTGAGCGCTGTGTTCACGTTCGATGATGTTGTCTTGCAAAGATAACAGGAAAATGTCATTAATATTAAATTCAAATGCTCTTCAAAACTCCCTATCTTACGGATATACGGGGGACCATTATTGAAGTCTACAATATATAGAGCATGTTATAGAGTTTCCAGATTTTTGAATTCAGTACAAATCTTTTACCCTGAAATTGTTTTTAGTTTTATATAAATAAATTTTATAAAATGAATCCGAATTTTCAAATGACCCCAGATAATCAAACTTGTTTGAATTAAAATTTATTATTTCTGATATGGAAAAAACATACACATTATTATTATCTGCTAGATTTATTAGGGATTCAGTATTCAATTCGAGATTTTGAATAGGCTGAGGATTTCTATCGGTTACATAAGCAGAGCCTAATTCTGCAACAAATATATAGCATCTACTTCCCCAACTATCAAAATAAAACTTCCAACCTTCATTTTTTTCTAATTCATTTGCTATTATTTTTCTAAACGATTTTTTATATTCAAGCGGGTAATTAGTTTGATAACCATCCAGTGTATAAAACCCATTATATTGGGCGATTCCAGGATGAAGACCAATACTTATTACTCTGTAAGTTTCTTGAGGATAATCGACAAAGTCTTCAATTTTTGAAAATAAATTTTCCGAATAAAATTGTTTGTATGTAATAATCTCATTTGCATTTTCATTATGTATAAGATTCACTTTTATGGTCTTAATAAACTCATCATTATTAATAATTATAAAGAAAGATTGAAACAAAATAAAACAGGAAATCAATAAAATCCTGAATTGATTATTGTCGGTAAGCGTATTTTTGATTATCGCGAGTGATAATGCAAAGCAAATATACCAAAGCGTCGGCGAAATAAAATAAAAACGCATACCTATGGTGTTTATCAATGGTATGCGTTTTTTTATAAATATTAACCCCGACCAACCCAAAAAACCATATATCAATGAAATAAGAAAACAAATGAATACAAATAAAATTAATTTTTTTAGGTCAAACTTGTTCTTTCTTCCTAGGATTATTGATATTGGAATGAAAAACAAAATTATCATATTATGAAGGCTAGCAGCATGGTATTGCCCAGAAATAAAAAAATTAATAGATCTTATAAATGCATGATAAAACGATCTGCTGTTTACTTCGAGCCATTTAACCCATTCTGTTCGATGAGAAATATAATATTGACTAGTAAAATTTAATGAAATAATTGCATGGTCAATAAACAGATATAGCCCAAATAGTAAAATTATGCAGGAAAATAATTGCCAATTCGGTCTTTTTATTATCCATTCGATAATAAACCATATTCCTAAAATAGCCAGAATAAATGCACCAGAATATATTAATGAAGAATAAAAAGCAAATAAAATAATAATTAGGACATTCGGGAGAACTTTTATTTTTGATCTAATATTCAATATCCCATAAAACAATAATGGCTGACCAGCCACAGACAATCCAAAAGATGAGTAAAAAGGTAAAATTGAAAAACAGAACGCCGCGCCTGAAGCTATGAGGTTGTTATCTTTTATAAAGTGAGTTTTCAATAATAAATACATGCCAATGTAAGCAAGTATGTGAATGATTATGTGATTAATGAGATATGCAATAAACGGTGGAAATAGCCAAAATAGAACCGTAACGATGTTATAACCACTTGGGATCACACTTCTGGGAAGCCCATTCATTAGTTGATTAATAACAGCGTTGCCAATAAACATAGTTTTTGACTCTTTCAGAACCACATTCCAGGGAATCAAGCTATCTAAATTGTCGTGAATTGTGATATAAGAATTTTCTTGAAATATTACTAATGGAAGAAGGTACAAAATAAGTAAGAATAAGAAAATAAAAAAGTGGTATTTCTTAATTAATTTCTCAAGAAGTAAAATAATACTTCGTATTTTTGTTCCTTTGTTAACAATAAACCTGTTGTTAAATAAATTCCGTTTGGTTATCCGAATACCCTTTTTTAGCAGGGGAGTCAATAACTCGTTTTTGGATAAATATCCCAAGATGGAAAAGAATAATCCGAAAATAATCAAGCCTATTTGCATCCAACCTAAAGAAAAAGGCCTACTTCTTAAAAAATCGATGGTAAAACCAAAAGTTATAATAAATGCACTAAGACAAAATAGAATGATTTCCGGTAATCGTTTTTTCATCGCGATGTTCTTGCAACTTTCTGAGGGTTAAAAACCCCTCCTGGTTTTTTCCATCTCAACCTTTTTTCCAGATACCAAGTATGGATTTCCCTATTTTGTATCTGGTTAATTTGTCCGTATATTTTGAAATAGGAATAACAACATTGTCCCAAAAGGCAATTTGTTCTGGAGTGGGCATCTGGTTGTGCAATAACAACTTGTTGCCCAGTGATAACACCGAACCTGCGCTGTCAAGATAAATCAATTTTGAACATATTAATTGGGGCGGAATAAGCTGACCGAGAGTTTTTTTGTTATAACGACGGAAATGGCCTATCTGTTGATCAAAGGCGGAAAACAATATTTTATGGGCGGGTGATAAAACAATGAGATATCCATTATCTGCTAAATGATTATATGCCCTCTCAATTTCTGCCCTGTCGTCTTCAATATGTTCAAGAACATCAATATAAACAATACTGTCATATTTTTTATCCGGGTTCAAATCGTTCGTTTTTCCATTAATAACCTGGTGCCGGTCAGGCTGTTGGCGATTTAGTTCTCTAATCACATTTTCCAGAGAAACCACCAATTGTGGATCAGGCTCAAGACATGTCCATGACACCCAATTTAAATCTACAAAAACTAGTGTCGTCAATCCAATTCCCGCACCCACTTCCAGAACATCTTTTTGTAGATTTGGTGCAATAAATTGTTTATAGTAAGCTTTCCAGTGATTAGCGCGACCGAATATTTCTAGTTCGGTGCCAATGTATTTATAATCGGTCATATATTCTTTAAGTATCCGTGAGTAGTATTTGAAATAAAATAATCGTTTATTTCGAAAACGAATAATTTATAGTCCCGAATAGGAATAAAGCCGGATGTGCTCCTCTGACCTAAAACCAGGAAAGAAAAAATAATTGTAATGATAAAAAGTTGGCAGATCAGTACTATCAATAATCCTAATGAATATGTTGCCCACCCCGGGATATGCGCATTTGAAAATAAACGGATACAAACGACCACGCATGATACAATAAATAATACACCCATCAAGAAAAGTGATACAAGGATAGCTCTTACTCCCACTATGTCACTATATATTGAAATAGAACATAAACCGTGGATAATCAATGATTCAAAATTCATTTTTGATTGTCCAGCATATCTTTTTCCACGTTCGCATACGATCAGATTTCTTGGGATATTTGATTTTTGTAAACCAACCGAAAAATGATTCCAGATCTCTGACATGGTTACAATTTGTTTTAACCTTTTGTGTGGGATCAGGCAAAAATTGCCACTCCGAATATTTTGCCCGGTAAAAAAACGGAATAGGGTTTTATAGATACGATATTGAAACTTAAAGAAAACACTTTCGTGTCTTTTTCCTCTTATTGCAATAATTACGTCTCCAGGATTTTTTTCCCAAGCACCCATAAATTTTAGAATGTCTTCAGGTTTGTCCTCTCCATCTGCGTCCATAATAACTACCGCTTGATAATTATAATTATCAACCAGATAAGAAAGGCCAATTGAGATTGCTCGTTGGTGGCCTAAGTTACGAATTAATTGTATTATTTTTACTTTTTTTAAGGCCAGATAAGTCGGAAGTACGTATTCTGGGGTTGGTTCAGTAGTTGAACCATCATTTACAATCCAGACATCAATATTGATATCATTGGAAGCCATCAATGTTTCCATTTCAGCCAATAATCGGTTCACACATTCCCAGTCATTATAAACAGGTAACAGTATCGCGATTTGTTCCATTATTTTTTTCCTAAAAAATTAGCGATTAATGTAGTACCACCAAAAATCATGGCTTTCACATCGTCAACAGAGCGAATGGAAGCTAACCTTTTCATGATTACTCGCGGACGATAATAATACCGGGAATAAGCTTTGCGGTGAATACTTAATAATTCGTTTTGAGTCATTCCATCGGGGACGTATAAAGCCTTATCCGGGAAGTTAAATTCTGGTAATATGAACTTTTCATAGTAATAGGGATCAAAATCCCCGCTTTGTTGCGCTCTTTGATATTCCAATGTGCCTGGAAGCGGGAGTAATAATGTAAATGAAGCCACTTCGGCATCAAGTTCAATGGCAAATTTTATCGTCTGCTCGATTTCTTCTAAGGTTTCTCCCGGAAAACCCATCATAAAATAACAACGCATTGGAATACCCACTGTTTTTGTAAGGGCAACTACCTCTCTGATTTTATCTAGTGTTATCCTTTTGTTCATATAGTCCAACATTTTTTGGCTACCACTTTCAACCCCATAGGCAATATAGCTGCATCCGGCTTTTTTCAAGGTTTTTAGAACTTCCAGTGATACACAATCCACCCTCGCCTCGATGGAAAAAGGTATGTCAAAACGTTTTCTGATGAGTTCCTCGCAAACATTCTGCACAATATTAGGATTACTAATAAAGTTGTCATCATAGATAGCAATCGAACGAGCTTTATATTTATCCCGCAGTAAAAAGAACTCTGACACAATTCGTTCAACACTGAAATAACGGACTTTAGTCCCAAATGTTGCCTTTGAACAAAAAGAACATAAACCTGGGCAGCCGCGCGAAGTAAATAATGAAAGGGAAGGTTGTTTGATGTCTCGCGCGATAGAGCTGTGATATAGGTTCATGGGCAGGAGATCGTATGCGGGCATGGGTATCAGATCTAAAGGTTCAATCCTTTTGCGATGCCCAGTAAAGACATATTTCCCCGCTTCAGAAAAGCCAATACCTTTTATCTTATACAGCTCCTGTGAGTTCCTGGTTCCTCTGGCGAGGTATTCGATCAATTTCAGTGCGGTTATCTCTCCTTCGCCAATGACTACGAAATCTGCTCCATATTTTAATACCGATTCTGGAAGTACTGTGCTGTGGGGACCTCCCACTATAATGCTTGGACAAGGTACCAGGTTTTGTTTTAAAGCAACAATTAATTGCATGGCACGAAGCACAGAGCTGCTCACCGAAGTAATTCCGACAACGTCAAACGATGCGGCCTTTTTCACTATCTCATCGATCGTGATACTCTCAGCGAATCCGTCCAATATCGTACAATTGTGTCCCTTCTTCATCAAAAACGCCGCAATATATGCCAAGCCAAGCGGAGGGATAACGCTGGCAGATTGTTTAGAGCCACGTGTAAACAACTCGTTGGACGAAAGGGGCACTTGAACTAATAATATATTTGCCATAGCGAAATTATACTCATATTCTGCTAGTGTAACAATCTTTCTGTATTTTCAAAAAATAGTAAATCACGGTATCCTTTCAGAAGTCCAATATGCTTTATATAGCCCGCTGCAATATCGAATCTCAGTAAAGTCCTATTACAGTACCTCAAACGGTTGAATCTCCGGTTTCTGCACCACCAGGTTTACGCGATCACCAGCGATAGCAATGGCTTTCCGTATTCTGCTTGGTTTAGGTTTCCTAGTGCTCCGCATCATAGTTAATCCCCACAACTGGTTCAGTTTTTGCAATACCTTATGGTTGATCATCTGGACATGCTCTCTATTGAGTTCATGTCCTACCCGCCGATAGCCGTATTCCGGGTGTGTCAAGGTAATTTCCTCCAATACAGGACGCAAATAAGGATTGTGTAACATCTTTTCTGTAAAATTGATCACAGATCCTTTCTTTATTGACTAATATTCTAACCGGTCTCCATTCTCAAATACAATCTGCCATATTCCCACTCTTCGCTAACCTCCATCAGAATAGCTGAAATCAAGCGCAGGCATGACTGCTCATTAGGGAATATCCTCACCACGCGAGTGCGCCGTTTGATCTCCTGGCTGAGACGCTCCAGATAATTGGATGTGCGCACACGTCTTTGATGATCTCTTGGAAAAGAGAAAACGGTGAATCCTTCCGGGATATTTACCTCCATCCAGTCTGCCAGCTTGGGAGCGATAAGCGCGTATTTGTTTACTGCTTTTTTTAGATACATCTGTGCTGCCTCCCGATCTGGTGCATTTAAGATAACGCGGATATCCTCAGCCACTTCTCTGCGCATGCTCACATGCGGGACATACTGCATTGCATTCTGCTGCAGATGAAACTGGCAGCGCTGCCAGGGTATACCTGTGAATACAGCTTTGCGGGCTGCTTTAAGCCCACCATGATTATCGCTGATAATTAGCTGTACTCCATGCAGGCCGCGGTTGACTAATGTCTCCATAAATACCCGCCAATGTGTTTGTGCCTCACTCAGGGACACAGAAATACCTAAAACAGAGCGTTTTCCGTCCTTTTTGACACCGCTGGCGATCAAAATAGCTGCATCGCGTACACTGCCTGCCTGCCGCACTTTCTCATAACGAGCGTCCAGATACAGATAGACCACTTCTCCCAACGGTCGATTACGCCATGTTTCAAGGACTTCATCCAGTTGTTTAGCTGCCCGGCTGACTTGGATCGCGCTGACACTCGTACCGCATAAGCGCTCGGTGATGGCAGCTACTTTGCGCGTGGATACTCCCTGTACGTACATCTCCGCCAGCGCCAGCGTGAATGCACGTTCACTACGCAATCCTTTTTCCAATGCTCCTGGATAGAATCCGCCTTCCCGCACCTGTGGGATATCAAAGGTTACTTCACCTACTCTGGTCCTGACAGTCTTGGGTTTATAGCCATTGGCATACCCTGATCGTTCATGGCTGCGTTGATAGGGTTTCGCATTGAGATACTTCTCTCGCTCAATTTGCATGGCCTCGTTCACGAGTACGCGAATCATCTCGGGCAAGCTCTCCAAGCCTTCTGTTGTCAGTTGTTCTAAATATTCTTTTGGTAATGTACAATCATTCTTGTAGATCATGGTTCTTATCCTTTCTGTTGTTTAATTGACTTCTGAAAGGATACCGTGATCTACTCTTTTTTGAAATTACAGAAAGATTGTTACACTAGCGGCAATTAGGGCGGGCAACAAGCACTATCTCTCGTGAAATATATCGGAATAGCGGGAAAACTGGATACAGGGCCTTTGGGGCTAGGAAACGAGCACAAATCGCAGCATCCTCAAGACGGGCAGGAAAGAGTAAAATAGCGAAGAACAAAAGGCTGCGGGACTATATTCATAAGTCAATTGAAAAAGAATGGTCGCCAGAAGAAATATCGGAACGGATCAAAATAGAGTATTCTATGGATATGGCAATGCGAATATCCCATGAAGCGATCTACCGATACATTTATGTTCTACCCCGAGGCGAGTTGAAACAAACACTTATCAAGGCACTTCGCCAAGAACATAAGTATCGGCGGAAGCAAAAAACGGGAAAAAACGAAGAAAATCGGGGCAAAATAGCAAATATGCTCTCGATTGAGGAACGTCCTGCAGAAGTTGCAGACCGATCTGTAGCTGGACATTGGGAAGGTGATTTGATTTTAGGTAAACATAAAAGAAGTGCTTTAGGAACCTTAGTTGAACGGACTACCCGATACCTCATATTAGTACCGCTGGGGAACAAGAAAGATGCTGTCACAGTACGGCAGGAATTTGCAAAAGCCTTTCAAACCGTTCCGGCAGAGTGTCATTCACCAGTGAATATGTCACCCCTATCCACCAATGAAAATGTCACCCTGATTGAACCATTTCCTTTTGATGAATGAGTTTACCATTCAAGCGATAACCATAATTCTGTTTCCAAGGGTGGTCCTTCCCTGGCGAATAATTACTGATTGACGTTTGTTTATTCATGTCCATCCGGTCTTTCCTCTTTGTTTGCACCTCT
>Ga0255374_10003_pt1 | contig 9977 bp, 4 predicted proteins | sample ANMaggSeSYBR01H4_FD_182088 | JGI IMG/M metagenome (GOLD analysis project Ga0255374, IMG submission 182088) | Sediment cell enrichment communities from methane seep in Santa Monica Basin, California, United Staets - ANME aggregate JGI... | ecosystem: Environmental > Aquatic > Marine > Cold seeps >... | reverse complement strand
CCTGCCCCAATACCTAAAAATGTATTGTAATATCCATCATTCCCTGCTGTATAACTCAGATTCGTCCCACCATCTCCATATATTAAACTCCCTGTAAAACTGTCTTCTGCTTGTGCATTGTAAACTGTTTGTTCTCCATCTATACCTATCTTCCCATTTATATCCAAAGCATAGCTAGGAGTGGTATCACCTATCCCCAATCTATTAGTAGCATCATCCCAGAACAAGTTAGCATTATCCTCTGTTACTAGACTACCTGAAGTAAATAGTAATGATCCTGCTGTGTATGCTGCTGGAGTGTCTGTAAGAGCTAGGAAGGTTGTGGCTCCACTATCATTACTCCAACTCAATGTTCCACTACCATTGGTAGAGAGTATTTGTCCATTTGTCCCATCTGCTGTTGGGAAGGTATAATTCCCATTGAAAGTAATAGCTCCTGTATTTGATGATTGTATTCGTATATTACCCTGACCATCTGCAATGATTACATTATTACCTAAAGAAGGTGCCAACCCTATTACATCAGCTCCAATTATTGTATTGTAGTTTCCTGTCGAAATTCCTCTTCCTGTATTGAAACCTATTGCTGTGTTTTGGATACCTCCTGTTACATCACGTAGAGCATAACGACCACTAGCAGTATTCTGAGAGCCTGTTGTAGTAGAGTAGAGAGACGCATAACCAACGGCTGTATTCTCATCTCCTGTTGTATTAAGACGAAGAGCTGCTGAACCAATAGCAACGTTCTGAGACCCTTCTGTGTTAGCATAAAGAGAGCGTTGACCAACAGCTACGTTGCTATCTCCTATTGTATTAGTATAGAGAGATAGTTCACCAACAGCTATGTTGTTATCTCCTGTTGTGTTAGAGTAGAAGGATTGGTAACCAGTAGCTGTATTGTGATATCCTGTGGTATTAGTAAACCCAGAACCAATACCTACAAAGGTGTTGTGCCACCCCTCATCTCCTGCTGTATTACTTAGATTTGTTCCACCATCTCCATATATTAAACTACCTGTAAATCCATCTTCTGCCTGTGCGTTGTATACAGTTTGTTCTCCATCTATCTTTATCATCTGTGATATATCTATATCTCCTCCACTCTCTATCTTTAGCCTCTCCGTATTGTTTGTAAGGAAGCTCAAAGCAAAAGCATCCGTATTACCCAATGTCCTATCTGCTCCCCCTGCTTCTCCTCCATCGGAATATTCTGCAGATCCTGCTGAACTTGACCACGTTAATGCTCCACTACCATCGGTAGTCAATACTTGATTGTTTGTACCATCGGATGTTGGGAAGGTATAAGCTCCATTGAATGTAATAGCTCCTGTACTTGATGATTGGATTCTTATATTACCTGCACTGTCTGCAATGATTACATTGTTACTTAAATCTGCAGTTAATCCTGTTACATTTGCTCCAATTATTGTATTGTAATCTCCTGTAGTAATACCCCGTCCTGTATTGTAACCTAGTGCTGTATTTTGGAGACCTTCTGTTACATCGTAAAGAACATCATAACCACTAGCTGTATTACGATCCCCTGTAGAATTTGAATGAAGTGAACGATTACCACTAGCGGTATTATAGTCTCCACTCGTATTAGAATAGAGAGCACTTGGACCAGTAGCAGTATTTCCATACCCTACGGTATTAAAATAAAGAGTACTATTACCTATAGCAGCATTCGAGTACCCAGTAGTATTGGTGTAAAAGGAGTCCTCACCAACTGCGGTATTGGAGAAACCTGTGGTATTAGCAACTCCAGAATCAATACCAATAAATGTATTATAATAACCTTCAGTTAATATCATATGAGACAGGTTCGTTCCACCATTCCCATATATTAAAGACCCTGTAAAACCGTCTTCTGCCTGTGCGTTGTAAACAGTTTGCTCTCCATCTATCTTTACTGTCTGTGATATATCTATATCTCCTCCACTCTCTATCTTTAGTCTCTCCGTATTGTTTGTAAGAAAACTCAAAGCAAAAGCATCTGTATTACCCAATGTTCTATCTGCAGTTCCTGCTTCTCCTCCATCTGAGTAATCTCCTCCACCTCCCGCTGCTGACCAACTCAATGCTCCACTACCATCGGTAGACAGGATTTGACCGTTTGTTCCATCTGCTGTTGGGAAGGTATAAGCTTCATTGAAGGTAATAGCTCCTGTACTTGACGACTGGATTCTTATATTTCCCTGCCCATCGGCTATGATTACGTTGTTACTCAAATCAGCAGTAAGTCCTGTTACACTAGCTCCAAGGATCGTATTGTAGTCCCCTGTGGTAATCCCTCCTCCAGTAGCATGACCTATCGCTGTGTTCTGGAAACCTTCTGTTACATCGGGAAGAGAGTAATAACCAACAGAGGTATTGCGATACCCAGTAGTATTATCGTTAAGAGTTTGGTAACCAACGGCCACGTTACTATGTCCCGTAGTGTTAGTATAAAGAGCAAGAGCACCACTAGCTATGTTGGAATCTCCTGTAGTATTGGAACGAAGAGCAGATATACCCGTAGCTGTGTTATAACTCCCTGTGGTATTGGAATAAAGAGAGTCTGCACCCAAAGATGTATTAGAGTCTCCTGTGGTATTGGTATAGAGGGCTCCAGCACCAGTAGCTGTATTGTGATATCCTGTGGTATTAGCAACTCCAGAATCAATACCTACAAAGGTATTGTAATATGCCTCGAAAAAGCCTGTATGACTTAGATTTGTTCCCCCATTCCCAAATATTAAACTCCCTGTAAACCCATCCTCTGCCTGTGCATTGTAAACTGTCTGTTCCCCATCTATCTTTATCATCTGTGATATGTCTATATCTCCTCCACTCTCTATCTTTAGTCTCTCCGTATTGTTTGTAAGGAAACTCAAAGCAAAAACGTCTGTATTACCCAATGTCCTATCCGCCCCTCCTGCCTCTCCACCATCTGAGTAATCTCCCCCTCCTAAATTTACCCAACCACTACCATCGTAAACTTGTAAAGCACTCTCTGTCGTATCATAGTATACAGAACCTGTAGTAGTTGTAATCCCTGTGGAGTTAGCAGAATTATAAAAATCAAAAGAATCTAGAATCGACCCTTCAGCATATTCAGATCTAATAGCATAGGCAGAAGCATTAAGGGTTGTCCTTGTAAAAGTCTCCGTATAAGAACCAGCACCCAAAGGTGCAAAGCGAATTTCAATATACAAAACATCAAACTCACTTATTACCTCCTCTATCGAATCACAAGTACCATCACTACACTCAGAAGTGGTAGTCGGAGAAGCATCAGAACCCAATTTAAGGTTAAAGACACCTCCATGATCCCCTATTTCAGTATTACTAAACGTCTCTGTAAGATACAGCGTCCCTGCTGTAGCGGCACTGTAGTAAGCAACCTGAAAATCACAAGTATCAGCACCTGCAAGTACACAGGCAGGGGTACCAGTAACTACATTGAGACCTTCATGACCAGAATCATTTCTAACAATTTTCCCTTGCAAAGCAATCTCATCAGATCCAACAGCGTAAGAAATACTTGAGAGTGATAAAAAGTACACCACAGATAAAGTCAGAGAAATGACAAGCGAAATGGTTATTCTTCTTCTATTAAGGCAGTTTTGTTGTATCATATGCAGTACTAATTTCTACTTTGGAGTCAACTGAACACAAAGACTCCTCTATATTCATTAATAATACACCATAGGACACTGATAATCAACAGTTTTTCACATAATTAAGCACCTTGTAGTAACTAGACTATAATGTTTACAATTCTACCATCAACATATATAAATTTCTTAATGGTGGCACCCTCTAAAAAGGTTGTTATCTTCTCATTCTTCTCTACAATCTCTCTCACCTCATCTTCACTCATCCCCCTTCCTATTGTTACCCTACCTCTAACCTTACCATTTACCTGTACTGGAATCTCTAAAGTATCCTCTACAAGCATCTCTTTATCGACTTTTGGCCATGCTTGATTATTTACCAGACTATTATGACCTGTTATATCCCATAATTGTTCTGCAAGATGAGGCATAATTGGAGAAGATATAGTAATTAGTGTTTCTAGATCTGCTTTACTAAAGGTCTTGGAGTTATAATTATTATAAAACTCCATAAAGGCTGCTATTGAAGTATTAAACCTCCAATTGATAACACTCTCCTCTATCTTCTTTACTAGCCTATTAACACCAACTCCTACTTCTTCACTACTCTGCTCACTAGACTCCCAAGCATCTTGGATAAAGGCAAACCATCTCTTGACAAACTTATTAACCCCTTCAATAGTCCTAGTATTCCACACTACATTACCATCATAGGGTCCCATAAACATTAGATATGCGCGAGTTACATCTGCACCATACTCTTCTATCAATGTATCAGGACTAATCACATTACCACGAGACTTAGACATCTTCACTCCATCTTCACCAAGCACTACACCGTGTATAGTACGTTTTTGATATGGTTCTGGATCACCAACTACTCCAATATCATACAAAAACTTATGCCAAAATCTTGAGTAAAGTAAATGGAGCGTAATATGCTCAGAACCACCTTCGTAGTGATCAATTCTCATCCAATATCTATCTAATGCTTTACTAATAAGCTCGCTATCGTTGTGAGGATCACAATATCTTAAGAAATACCAACTAGAACCGGCCCAATTAGGCATAGTATTTGTTTCCCTCTTCGCAGGCTCTCCACATTTAGGACATGTGGTATTAACCCAATCGGTAATATTAGCAAGTGGGGACTGTCCATCTCCTGAAGGCTCATATTCTGCTAAAACTGGAAGCTCTAATGGCAAATCTTCCTCTTTAAGAGGAACAATACCACATTTCTCGCAATGAACTATAGGAATAGGCTCTCCCCAATATCTCTGCCTAGAGAAATTCCAATCTCTGAGATGGTATCTAACCTTAACTTCGCCAATTTCTTTCTCCTCAATATACCTACCAGCCTCTTTTTGAGCATCCGTAGTACTAAGACCATCCATAAAGTCCGAATTAAATACAACTCCTTCATCTGTATATACTTTTTCTACGGACTCTATCTCTGATCTATCTCCATTTAGATCCTCAATTACTCTAATTACAGGAAGATTAAACTTCTGGGCAAATTCGAAATCCCTCTTGTCATGCGCAGGTACTCCAACCACCATACCTGTACCAACTGTTGTTAGAACAAGATCTGCAACATAAATTGGCAGTCTCTTTCTACTTATGCTATTTATACAATAAAGCCCAGTAAAGGCACCCGTTTTCTCTCTAGACTCATCTAATCTCTCAATTTCACTCTTATTCTTACTCTCCTCTATATATTCCTCAACACTCCCTCTATTCTCCTCTGGCATTTGCTCCTTTAACCTCTGCAATATCTCATGCTCTGGTGCTACAACAACAAAGGTTGCACCAAATTGAGTATCTGGCCTAGTAGTTGACACTCTTACAACCTCCTCCGCACCCTCTATCTTGTAATCAATATCATACCAAGTCTTCCTACCTATCCAATTCTTCTGCAACGCCTTAACACTGTCTAAATACTCTACACTATCAAGATCATCTATCAACCTATCTGCATACTCTGTAATCCTCAAAACCCACTGTTTAAGCTTTTTTTGCTCTACAGGAGTATTGCACCTCTCGTGCTTACCATCCACTACCTCTTCATTGGCACAACCAGTCTTACATTTCGGACACCAATTGATTGGCATATCGGTCATATATGCCAAATCCTTTTCATAGAGCTTCAAGAATATCCACTGCGTCCATTTGTAATATTCTGGATCCGTGGTATTTATCTCCCTATCCCAATCAAAAGTTAATCCCAATCTTTTAAGTTGTCTTCTAAAGTTATCAATACTTTCTGTAGTAATCTCTTGTGGAGGTCTTTTTACCTTAAGAGCGTAATTTTCAGTAGGTAAACCAAATGCATCCCAACCAATTGGGAACAGCACATTCTGCCCCATCATACGCCTTAATCTCACTACAGCATCTGCCATAGAGTAGTTTCTAGTATGCCCTATATGCATACCAGGACCCGATGGGTATGGTAATTCTACTAATTGGTAGTACTTTTCTTTATCACTAAGCAGGTCTTGGGCACTATACTCCATTTTAGAAAACCACTGCTCTTGCCACTTAGACTCAAAGTCTTTTGGGTTGTACTTTTTACCCATACCACTTTAGTAAAATATTAAATATTATCTATTGTACAAAAAATGCTTTAGAAAGGGAAGTTTTATCTTGGGAAACATTGGTATGAAACAAACACGAGAATGTATACAAAATTTGGACCTGAGGGGAATCGAACCCCTGACCCCATCGCTGCCAGCGATGTGCTCTAACCAGCTGAGCTACAGGCCCATTAGTTATTGGACTCAACCGGGATCGAACCGGTGACCTTCGCATTGCGAATGCGATGTTCTAGCCAACTGAACTATGAGCCCATTATATCACTACCAATTTGTATAGTAAATTGGATTTATCTGAGTACCATAAGCACTACCCCTTCTTAACTCGAAGTGTAAGTGAGGACCAGTAGAACGACCCGTTGAACCTAACTGTCCAAGAGATTGTCCTCTTGATACAGACTGCCCAGTTCTAACATAGATATTCTTTAAGTGAGCATACCATGTGGTATATCCATTACCGTGATTCACCTGGACAGACCAAGCGTATGAAGAACCTCCATATGTAGAACCAAGAGGAGGACAAGTACCGTAACAACCAGCAAAAATAATTGTACCTGAAGCTGCCGATACAACACTTGGTAAACTCCTATCCGCGATATCGATACCTCTGTGATACACCCCTTTGTAATATTGCGATATCCTAGCACTACCACCCGCAACAGGCCAACCTAAGAACCTTCCAACATTAGGATCCGGAGAGCCTACATTTGTACCAGATCCACTATAATTAGAAACATAAGACGAAGGAGTACTTCTTGCTACAACCACAGGTTTTGGAGCAGGCATCTTACCTTCTGGGATAAAGAGGTCTGTACCAGCCACAAGATTAAATGGATAATCTAACCAATTAAAATCGGCAATAGCTTGATCATTAGCAGTATACTTCTTAGCCAGACTACTCAAAGTATCACCCTTTTTAACTGTAATTAACACTCCATCTGATGGAGGGATATCTAATGTTTGACCCGGCTTCACCAAATCTGAAGACAAGCTGTTGGCCCACTTAATCGTCTCTACAGTAACTCCCCAATCTTGAGCAATGCTACTAAGAGTATCCCCTGTTTTTACAATATACTTCTCCACAGCTCTTCTCTCCCTATCCTTCGGAACTGCAGTATTAAGTGTAGCATTCATAACCAAAAGGTCTGTTTCTGGAATATCTATATAATCTAAATCTTCAGCATTGACACTTTGTATATTTGGTGTCCTATAGAAATAAGCCAAAAGGATAACAAAGATTAGGATTATAGAAAGAAACTGCATAGAAGATTTAATAAAGTCTCCTCTACCCCAAAACAGTCTTCTGATAAAGACGCCTTTCCCCTTCTCTAACCTACCACGAAAGATATCAGAGATCACAGAAAGAATAATAAGTGACATTCTAACCCTAGAAGATACATATTTAACAAAATCTACAATAAAACCACCAATACCTTGGTTACTTTCCAATTTCTCATATACTCTCAAGAAAAACTTTCTAATTTTGAAGATTAGAGGTTTTGAGGAGATATCTTCATCCAAGAAAAGCATATCATTATGCTCAGCACTATTTCTAGCTAAACGAATATCTCTGAAACTTAGACCGGATATGTTTTTTGATAAATCTTCCTCTATAGACATATAAAGATAGTTTTAATTTACAACTCTATTATACCAAACTTAGGCTTCGTGCAAAGTTGCTAGAAATTCTTCATTATCTTTCGTCTTTTTAAGCTGTCCTATCAGTACTTCCGTAGGGTTCTCATTTTGGTTCAACATCTCCAACATTCTTCTAATTCTCCAAGATTGATTCAATACCTCCTTGCTAAGAAGAAGCTCTTCATTCCTAGTACCAGAGGATACGACATCAATAGCAGGGTAAATTCTTCTGTTTGCAAGATTCCTATCCAAGTGAAGTTCCATATTACCTGTACCTTTAAACTCTTCATAAACCAAATCATCCATTCTACTACCTGTCTCTACAAGTGCAGTAGCGATGATTGTTAGACTACCACCCTCTTCGAAGTTTCTAGCAGCACCAAAGAATTTCTTAGGTGGATACAAAGCTGCTGGATCAAAACCACCGGACAATGTCTTACCAGATGTAGGCATAGTAATGTTGTATGCTCTAGCAAGTCTAGTAATACTATCCATTAGGATAATGACATCTTCTCCCCATTCAACCATTCTCTCTGCTTTTTGCAATGCCATCTCTGCAACCTTACAATTTTGTTCAGGTAATTCGTCAAAGTTAGAAGCAAATACTTCACCCTTAACAAATCTTTTCATATCTGTTACCTCTTCTGGTCTCTCTGCGATAAGAACTACCATAAGTTTTGCCTTAGGATGATTCTTAGCGATACCTTCTGCAACATCTCTCAATAGCCATGTTTTACCAGCTTTAGGGGGAGATACAAGCATAGCTCTTTGACCAAAACCAATTGGTGCAAGAAGATCAATCATTCTAGTTGAAAGAATGTCGGCTGTTGTCTCAAGTTTAATCTGCTCGTTAGGAAATATTGGCGTCATCTTCCTAAACTGAGGTCTCTTAGGAGCCTCTGAGGCTGGCTTACCATACACGGTATCCACCCTAAGAAGGCTTAAATACTTTTCTTTGTCTTTGGGTAATCGAGCAGGACCGGAGACTGCATCTCCGACTTTAAGACCAAACTTTTTAATTTGTGAACCTGATATATATACATCGTTCTCTCCAGGAAGAACACCATCTGTTCTTAATACTCCATGAGAACCATCTTTCTGAACTTCAAGCAATCCTTCTACAATGATGAAACCATCTTTTTCTGTGTGTTTTTTTAGTACTTCAATAAGAAGTTCTCGCTTTAAAAGCTCCATATAATTCTCAAGCCCTAGTATTCCTGCTTCTTTTCTTAACTCAGCAAGACTCATACTCTCGTAATCGTGAATGTTCTTTGATTTTTGTGCCATATCCTTAATTTGGGAAATTTAAACATTTAGACATGTTGTCTAAAACTCTTTAGTATAACTGAAGGAAATCTACTAAGTCAATACTTTTGAAAAGAAAGGGATCGGTACTGCCCCAACCGACCCCAGTCTCTTTCCACTAAAAGTGTAGTGAAGAGAAATCGACGTGTATCTTTCGATACTCCCCATCTTCTCGTCCTTAGACTCAGATGTACTTATGGTACCCCAAGCCTAGGGACGAAAAGACCGGTCTCTTAGCCTTATCCTTTTGCCCAGCAGTGTTTTTGACACTCCAGACAAAGGGATAAAACTAGGATATCCACATCGGTTTTTAAAGATAGTAATAAATTATACATCCCAAGACCATAACTGTCAACCCTATATAATCCGTCCACATACTCGCATAACTGCCCTCTGATTGTTCCCCCTCTCAGTATTTAAGCATTAGTCTGTCAGCTTTGTTACAATTGTTTGCGTAACTGTGGCGTGTGACGTAAAGGGTGGGTAACTATATCGACAAAAGTCTCTCTACAGCTGCTCACATTTTCTTTTTTAAAAAACTTAAACGAGCTTAAAGTTGTTTTAGATAGGAGATTTTCTTGACCTCCAAATCTTTCGTTTTCTTAATATTGCAACGCCCTATTACAGCGTTTTTGTACCCTACTCTTCCAGATTCTTTGAGCACACCTTCCAAACCCCAAGATCCTCTAATCTCTCCTGTTAGTCCAATCTCTCCAAAGTATACTGTATTTTTATCCAATATTACATCTTTAGAAGCCGATTTTATGGCTGCACATATAGCTAAATCTAATGCAGGGTCTGAGATATTGAGACCTCCCACTACATTTACATATACGTCCTTATT
>Ga0255374_10135_pt1 | contig 10021 bp, 7 predicted proteins | sample ANMaggSeSYBR01H4_FD_182088 | JGI IMG/M metagenome (GOLD analysis project Ga0255374, IMG submission 182088) | Sediment cell enrichment communities from methane seep in Santa Monica Basin, California, United Staets - ANME aggregate JGI... | ecosystem: Environmental > Aquatic > Marine > Cold seeps >... | reverse complement strand
CTGATAAGATAAATACGGAAGAAGATATTTCCTGTGATTTCATCTGTCAAAAGGGGAATATCTTTACAGTAATCCCTGAGATAGTTGCTAATAACGCTTTTCACGTGATGGTGATCGCTACTCATGGACCTAGGGGAATCAGGCAAAAGTTCTTTGGCCCTGATATACTTAAGCTTCTGAAAAAAATCTGTATTCCAACACTGGTTGTTCAGGAGAACAGCATAGTGCCAGGAGAAAAATTCAAAACGGCTATCTTCCCTGTTGGCGGGCATAATGAATATGATAAGATGATTGATGCCATGACCCTCTTTGCCGGATGGGTTGACCCTGAAATTCATATGTACTCGATCAGAAAGGCAGGCTTTGATCAAAACGATAAACTCAAGGAAAATATCAAAAAGGCTGATCAGAAATTTTCAGAAAAAGGCATCAACTTTAAAAGGGTATCCGAAGACCAAACAGTTTTTTCTGTGGGTTTTGCAAAGCAAACTTTGCAGTATGCTGACAAGATTCAGGCAGGCCTGATTGCCATCATGGTAACAGCAACGCGAGAGCACTTCTACTTTGCCGATTCTGATAAGGAAGCCATCCTTACAAATGACAAAGGAATCCCTGTACTTTGTGCAAGCAATGCTGAAGCTAGAGTTTAGTTAACAGTTAACAGTAGGCAGCAAGCACGAGGTGAATATACTATCCAGTATGATGCGTCAGATTTACCCGCAGGGATCTATTTTATCAGCTTAATTGCAGGAGAACAATCTGCTGGTGGAAAGATAATAAAAGCGCAATAATTGTCCATTGCCTGCCCACTCCTGGAAGGTCGGTTTAATTTCTAATTTCTGATATCTGATTTCAGATTTCTTCCGCCTGTAATTCGCACCGGTCATCCTGATCCCGAGTTTTCGGGAGAAGGACCCCCATCAATAAAGCTCCAAGCAATAAAATTGCATGATTGCAACGATTGCACGACGTATAAGATTGCACGAAGTTGGCTAGCCTTCGGATAACTTGTCCTGAGCGACGTCGAAGGATCGAATATCGCGCAATCTCCTCCATCGGGCAACAAAAAAAGCAGCGACATCGAATCGCTGCTTTTTTGTGGGCCCACCAGGACTTGAACCCTTTTGTTATATAGTTGATTAACAGCATCCTTAAAATCACATTGTAAAAATGACTGCTATTTTCACTGTGAAATGTTTGACAGTAAAATTATCGTCAGTTTTGATGTTTATTTCAGAGAAATTATTCAATTATAGGCATAGAAGTAATATTCAATTGGAAGGTAAATCTAATCATCGAGATGATTATATAATTGTCGGGAAAACACGTTGGAATTAATCTTAGAATAACTTTTGTATCTTTGAGTAGATTACAATTGAGAATTAATCTAAGTGGAAATCTATACATGAACGCAAACATAAATATATTCCAATTAAGAATATTTGCGATATTATTTTTCCTTATATCCAGTGTTATATTTAGAAGTTGCTTTGCCCAAAACGAAGCGAGTATCTGGTATTTTGGACACAATGCCGGAGTGGATTTTAGTAGTGGAATGCCTGTAGCTATCACCAACGGTGAGATATATACTAGCGAGGGTTCATCATGTATTTCTGATGAGTATGGAAATGTATTATTTTATACTGATGGAATAACCGTTTGGAATAAAATCCATGATGTTATGGACAATGGTACGGGATTAGCAGGAGGTTCTAGTTCAACGCAATCAGCTTTGATAATTAAAAAACCGGCCTCAGAATCGATATATTATATATTTACAATGCCGACCTATATAATAGCAGAATCCATGTGCTATTCAGTCGTTGATTTGACTATTAATAATGGTTTAGGAAAGATTATAAATAAAAATATCTTTTTACGTACTCCAATGACGGAAAGAGTGACTGCAGTCCACCATTCGAATGATACTGACATCTGGGTAATCTCCCATGAAGAAGGATCAGATGCATTCTGTTCGTTTCTTGTTTCCCCATCAGGGGTGTCCCATAATCCTGTAATAAGTAATGTTGGAATAGTTCACCAGGATCCATTTTATAACATGGGCTATCTTAAGGCTTCACCAAAAGGTAGTTATATTGCATATGCAAATTCTTATATGGATTATGCTGAATTATTTGACTTTGACAATAGTACTGGAGAGGTTTCTAATCCTGTCACATTTTATTTATATGGTAACCCATATGGAGTTGAATTTTCATCTAATGAATCTAGACTTTACACTAGTTTAATGGATGATAAAAGAGTATTGCAATATGATCTTACTGCAGGATCAGCATTAGAAATTATAAATTCTAAAAAAGATATTAGCGGAACTTTACCCAGACATCCTTGTGCATTGCAATTAGGCCCTGATTTAAAAATATATATTGTTCAACTTGACTCCTATCTTTCAGTTATAAACAACCCTAATGAATTAGATACTAATTGTAATTTTGCTTTTAGTCAAATATCACTCCAAGGTAGATTGGGACGACATGGTCTGCCTAATTTTTTTCAAAGCTATTTTACCTCCGCTACATATTACAATATAAATTATGAAGACACATGTTTTGGTGACACTACCTATTTTGAAATTAATCCTTTGGATTCAACCCAAACTGTTTTGTGGAATTTTGGTGATACAGCATCAGGTGGGAACAATACGTCGACTTTGCCTAACCCGGGTCACCTTTTCACCGGACCGGGGCTTTTTACGATAACAGCAACAGTTTTAACAGATACTGTTTCCCAAGATTACACCACTGATGTTACAATTGATCCATTACCAGATAGCACAATTTATATCAACGGTACGGATAGTGTTTGCCAGGGAACGAATAATGTTTTATACGAGATTGCTCCTATTGCAAATGCGGATTCGATTATCTGGAGATTAATACCCGATACTGCAGGTAATATTATTGGAAACGATACCATCATTTATATTAATTTCTCGCCATCCTTCTCTGGGCAGGCCATATTGTCTACTTATGGTTCAAATTCATGCGGTAATGGGGATTCTGCAACATATAATATTGATGTTATAGGAACCCCTATTCCTAACGCCGGTCTAAGCGCATTAATATGTCAAAATACAAACTATACACTAAGTGGATCGGCTCTTAATTATAGTGTTACTATATGGGTCACAACAGGGGATGGTAACTTTGATGATCCTTTCATGCTGGATGCAACATATTCTCCGGGATCTGAGGATATTATAAATGGTGATGTTTATCTGTTATTGCGTGCTTTTGCGATAAGTCCCTGTGTATATGCTAAGACTGACACCATGCTTCTTACAATAAAAAAGATGCCATATCAACCTCAAACACCAATAGGTCCGACTTTTATTTTAATGGATACCAGTCTGAATTCTGAATATTACACAAACTCTATTGAAAATGCAATCTATTATCAATGGCACCTTAATCCTGTTGAAGCAGGCGTAATCAACGGTGTGGATACCATTGCTGCTGTTCAATGGAATGGAAACTATACAGGTTTAATGGCTTATATAAATGTTGAAGCGGTGAATAATTGTGGAGGGGTGTCTTCGGATACATTAAATGTTAATCTAAGTCCTGTAGGATCAGAAGTCCATATTGTGAATGAAGCACAAATTATCATCAACCCAAACCCTTCCAGTGGAATTTTCAATATAAGTATCACATCAGCGAATGATGATATTGATCTCACTGTAATTAACTCAAATGGCCTGATTATTCAACAAAAGAAAATTCATATTTCAGGAAATAATAACACTTTCAAACTTAATTTAAGTGATCAGCCATCAGGAATCTACTACTTACGGTTTGTAAGTAATGGTACGGTACAATTGAAAAAAGTATTGGTGAACCGGAATTATTAATAAGTATCAGGTATATATAAAATGTTGTATTTCATCAACTCAATTCTTATCGATTGCCTGCCCACCCCTGGAGTGTCGGTTTTATTTCTAATTTCTAATTTCTAATTTCTGATTTCTGATATCTGTTATCTGATTTCTACTTTCTTCCGCCTGAAATTCGCACCGGTCATCCTGATCCCGAGTTTTCGGGAGAAGGACCCCCATCAATAAAGCTCCAAACAATAGAATTGCACGATTGCTACGATTGCCCGACGTATGAGATTGTGCGAAGTGAGGCCAACTTCGGATAACTTGTCCTGAGCGACGTCGAAGGATCGAATATCGTGCAATCGTATACATCGGGCAATAAAAATCATATCATTTTAATGTCAAATTGTTATACAAACATTAATTATTTAATAAATTGATGTTTGCGAAGGTATTTTTAGTACTTTTAAGGTCAAATTCTAAGCAAACATTAAAAAAGATCAAAATTGATGTCTGAAAAGATGTACCAAATAAATCCAGATAGAAATGTTCCATGGAATGATCTTCCACTGCTTCCAATTCACAACGATTTTTATATTAATACAGAGGTCTTACAAGCATTGGTTAATGCTAAATCAGCGTTGAGCCAATTACAGGGAAGAAGTATTGCCATATCAGATCAAGGATTATTGATAAATTCTATTAGTATACAAGAAGCCCGAGACTCAAGTGCCATTGAGAATATTTTTACTACTGATGATGAACTATTCCGCGCATTTAGTGAGCAAAATTTGTCTCATATAGAAGGGCCGGAAAAAGAAGTCCTTAGGTACAGGGAAGCTTTATGGAGTGGACACAATTTTTTGAAAAATAAATCTGAATTTGATTTCGAATACTTAACAAGAATCTATCAGGAAATAAAACAAACTTCAGATGGTTTTCGGCCTCCTTTTTTACCAACGGTAATTCGCCAGGGAGGGAGTGGTTTGAATGTGGGACAGGTAATTTACACGCCCCCAAGAGGCAAGGGTATAATTGAAGAAAAGCTCAATAATTTATTGGAGTTTATTAATAATGATAATAAGTATCAAATTGATCCTTTGGTAAAATTAGCCATAGGGCATTATCAATTTGAAGCAATTCATCCGTTTCGTGACGGAAACGGCAGGGCTGGCAGGATTTTTAATATTCATATTTTAACGGAAAAAGGATTATTAGAATATCCCATATTGTATCTAAGTAAGTACATTATCGATAATAAGAACGATTACTATAGATTCTTGCAGAATGTTTCTCAAAAAGCACAATGGAAGCAATGGATTATTTTTATACTGAATGCTATTGAAGTTACCTCTAATTTGACGTATAAAAAAATTAACCAAATTATCTCCATAAAGGATATCATTTTGCATGAACTAATTAACAATACTGACATTAGAAGACCTGAAGCATTGACAGAAGCTATTTTTGTTCAACCGTATACAAGGGTAAAACATCTAACGGATAAAAAGATATATGCTGAGAATACGGCCAGGTTGTATCTCAATAAATTGTCTGAAATTGGCATATTGGAAAAACGAACAATTAAAGGACATCACTATTATCTTAATCTGGAATTAGTGAAAATTCTTTCAGAATAATTTTTAGTGGTTATTTGTCATAAAGTGAGGGATAAAATCAATGTTTTTTGTAACAAAGTGAGGGATAATTTGATATTTGAGTTTATTTTGTTAGAATTGACAATATTTCAATAGAATTGCGCGATTGCAACGATTGCGCGACGTTTAAGATTGCACGAAATTAGGCTAACTTCGGATATCGAATATCGCGCAATCTCATACATCGGGCAATAAAAAAAGCAGCGACATCGAGTCGCTGCTTTTTTTGTGGGCCCACCAAGCGGATATTTTACACTTCAGTCTTTACAATTTAGACTTTAGACTGTTTTTTTCGATCCTTCGACAAGCTCAGGACAAGTTGTGAGAGGTGTGACATTTTTATGTTTTTGGTATTAATAGATAAGGGTGGGGTTTTACTTGCCGAAAGAGAATAGCTGGGAGGTCCTTCGTCCCCCGAGTACTCGGGGTCCTCAGGATGACCGGTAGAAGAAACTAGCCGTATCAGTTATGAGACCAGATCAAAGACATTACGTTTATATGATGAGCAATAAGCATAGGAATGTGCTTTATGTTAGTGTTACAAATAACCTAAAGAGAAGGGTATATGAACATGAAAACGAACTGGATTTTGGCTTTTCGAAAAAATATAACTGCCATAATCTTCTATACTTTGAGGAGTTTCGAAGCATTAATTTAGCCATAAAAAGAGAAAAGGAAATTAAAGGCTGGCGCAGAGATAAAAAAGATGCATTAATAAAATCAATAAATCCTCAATTTAACTTCCTTAACGATAAACTAAAAAGCATGTAAAAACTACCGGTCAAATTAATCACAGAAGTCTGTTACTTCTACCGGTCATCCGGAGGAGCGGTAGCGACGAAGGACCCCCATCAATAAAGCTCCAAACCCTCAAATACCAAAATCCAAATATTGAAAATTAACCAACACATTTCAAATTGACAACACAGAATACAGAATCGACAATAAAAAAGAACGCCGCTCTCCACCTTCGTTAAAACTTCGGCGGACAAAGGAGCGGCGTTCTTTTTTGTGGGCCCACCAGGACGAAGAATATAAAATTCTGTATTTGGAATTTGCTCCCCCGCCTTTGGCGGGTGTATGTATAATGTGATTTTCGATTGCCTGCCCGCCCCTGGAAGGTCGGTTTTATTTCTGATTTCTGCTTTCTGCTATCTGATTTCTACTTTCTTCCACCACCACCACCAGGCCGTCTTCCCTGTCCACCGCCCATCTTCTTCATAAGATCAGGGTTGTCCTGGATAAACTTCATCCTTTCTTCCTGGGTCATGTTCATGAGTTTTTCGCGCATTTCTTCCGGCGTCATTTCAGGCTCTTCCTGCTTTACATTGTTTTTTTCTGCATCCAAACGTGCAAAATGATTTACAATGGCTGTATCCAGGGGAACAATGCGGTATTCATCAGCAAATTCAGATGGAACAAGGTAGATTTCCTGGCCTTCTTCAAGGCCGGCACGGATGATGATCTCATTTTCATTGCTTTTGCCAAGGATTACCTGCTGCTTTGTCCTCCCCAGGTAAACATACGTCATGCTGTCGTTGCTGTGCAGACATTCAATGGGCACATACAAAACACTATCAATCACATCAGTAACGATCATATTTTTACTTGTCATGGCCGGCCGCAGGATTGAATCAAACTCATTCACATCAATAATAACCTCAAAGACCTTGGCATTGGAGTTTCTCATTTGTTCACCGATGTTGGCCACCTCGGTTACCTTGCCGGTATACTCCTTATCCGGGAAAGCATCTATACCTATGATCACCGACTGTCCGACTTTTACCTTGCTGATATCGATCTCATTTACGTAGGTGCGTGATTTCATCTCAGTTAGATTGGGAAGTTCCGCTACAACAGGATCCCAAATATTTATGGTAGCACCGATCCCCTGTTTCTGGCCATCCCAGCTTCTGCGATAGATCACCATTCCGGCTTTCGGGGCGTAAACAGTAAATTCATTCAGAAGGTCGATCATTTCCTGATATTCTCTATTGGCTTTTCTTAGTTTGGTATTTACCTCATCCATGTTGGCCCTGGCTTTTTCCAGCTTAAGCTGGTAGTTTACAATAGCCTGGTCGTGGGCCCTTTGTGCTTTGTCGAGATCTATCTTTGTCTGGCGCTGTGTTGCAGGTGGTTCATAAATCGACTGGTCAACAGTGATCTGCCTTTCTTCAAGGTTATATTCAAGGTTAACCAGCTCGTCACGGGCATTTCGCAGATCCATGGTTGTGTCAAGTTGCATTTTGGTAAACTGTGTCTGGAGAGATTCGAGGTCCAGCTCATTATCCTTCAGTCGATTGGTTAGTTCTGAACGATCAAGTGTTGCCACATATTCCCCTGAGTCGACCACTGTGCCGTCAGGAATGATATCATCGATCTTGATACTCCATATCCTGAAATTCCTGAGTCCTGAGGGCCCCAGGATCTTCTCGGAATTTTTGGCTTCCAGTTCACCGGTAGTGGAAACCTGGATCTCAAAAGTGCCCATCTTTACAGGTACCTGGATGGTTTCCGTTGTTTTTTCGGCAGAGCCCCAAAATACATACAGTAGAACGATCACCAACACTGCAATGCTTAATGCGATATAAATCCTGTATTTTTTCATGAGAAGAAATTTATTTTATTTATTCATCATTTCCTGAACGATCTTTTCTACAGTAAAACCTTCTGCTTCGGCCTTGTAATTTCTAACTATACGGTGTCTCAACACGGACACTGCCACAGCCTTCACATTTTCAATATCCGGCGAATATTTCCCATGCAGGGCAGCATGGCATTTTGCACCAAGGATCATGTATTGCGACGCCCTCGGGCCGGCTCCCCAGTTTATATATTCATTGGCCAATGAATGGGCCTTATCCGTTCCGGGCCTGGTCATAGAAGCCAGTTCTACAGCATATTCGTATACATTATCAGGCACCGGAATTTTCCTTACCAGATCCTGGAAATAGATGATCTCTTCCGAAGTCAGTACCATTTCCGGTTCTGCCATTTCTTTATAGGTTGTAGCCTTAACAATATTTATTTCATCCGTGAAGGATGGATAGTCAAGCCAGATGTTAAACATAAACCTGTCGAGCTGGGCTTCGGGGAGTGGATATGTCCCTTCCTGCTCGATTGGATTTTGCGTGGCCAGAACAAAGAATGGCTCACTGAGTTTGTAGTTTTTTCCTGCAACCGTGATCGCTTTTTCCTGCATGGCTTCTAATAGCGCTGCCTGTGTTTTGGGAGGTGTACGGTTAATTTCATCTGCCAGAATGATATTGGCAAAAACAGGGCCCTTTACAAACCTGAAAGTACGGCTTTCATCCAGGATCTCTGTCCCGATGATATCAGACGGCATCAGATCAGGTGTAAACTGTATCCTGTTATAACTCAGGCCAAGTACTTTGGATATTGTATTCACAAGAAGAGTTTTTGCAAGCCCCGGTACACCAAGCAGTAAGGCATGCCCCCGGCTAAAGATAGAGATGGTCACATATTCAACTACCTCTTCCTGGCCAATGATCACCTTGGCAATCTCATCCTTAAGCTTTTCGTACTTTTCTACAAAGGCATCAATCGCCTCAACATCAGATTTATATTGTTCTTTCATCTTGTCAAATTAATCTTCCTGGAACCAGTCATAATCAAATTCACACTCCCTGAATTTGTCATTGATCCTGATATAGGTCTTTATCGCTTTTTTACCCACCCATTCCCGGAAAGTTTGTGACTGCTTATCTGTTAAAGCCCATTCCTGGATCTTATGGTAATCTTCTTTCAGGTTGGCCCGGTGGGGCAGGGTCCTTTTTTTCAAGTACAATAAGCGGTATGCTTCCCTGCCGTCTTCTGTTTCCATCAAGACCGGGCCTGATACTTCGCCAATCTGGAGTTTATCGATCACAAATGAAACTTGCGGATCAAGGTCGGCAACTTCAAAGCCATTGGTTCCTGTCATAGGATTGATCAGTAGCCCGCCACTGTTCTTATTCTCTCCATCGGAATACTTGAGCACAGCTTCATCAAAAGTGAGGGAATCTGTGCGGATAAGGCCTGCAACGGTATCAAGGTATGCTTTTGCCCTTGCCAGGTCGATGGGGGATACTTTAGTTTTCAGGAGGATATGCCTGACATTCACATATTCCCCTTTTCTCTCGATGAGTTGTATAATGTGAAATCCGGCCTGTGTTTCCACAATTTCGGAGACTGCTCCTTTTTCAAGTTTGAAGGCCACAGCCTCGAATTCTATATAAAGTTCTCCCCTGCCATAGAAACCCAACTCTCCGCCTTTTGTGGCAGAGCCCGGATCCTCCGAATACAATATGGCCATGGTAGCAAAGCTTTCCCCTGTCATAACACGTTCACGCAGGTCACGGAGCCTGTCTTTGATCAGGAGTTTTTGCTCCAGGCTCACCGGTGGAGTTCTGATGAGCTCCCCAATCTCAACCTCAGAGTTAATAAGTGGAATGCTGTCGGTAGGAATGTCCCTGAAAAATGACTTTACCTCTGATGGCGTAACGCTAACATGTTCAACAATGGC
>Ga0255374_10133_pt1 | contig 10090 bp, 4 predicted proteins | sample ANMaggSeSYBR01H4_FD_182088 | JGI IMG/M metagenome (GOLD analysis project Ga0255374, IMG submission 182088) | Sediment cell enrichment communities from methane seep in Santa Monica Basin, California, United Staets - ANME aggregate JGI... | ecosystem: Environmental > Aquatic > Marine > Cold seeps >... | reverse complement strand
TTTACTTTGGTACAAGGATAGGAGAAACGAGTGGTGGTAATATTATTGCGATTAACGCTAACGGGACGTTAAAATGGCAGAAAAAAATCTGTGATGATTGGATAGATTCATCTTTAGCCATAGGTGAGGATGGTACGGTTTATATTGGTTCAAGAAGTGAGGGAGGTGGTTTTCTACATGCTTTTGGTCCAGTAGAATCTAATGAGCCACCTGAAACACCAACTATTTCAGGTGAGATAAATGGAAAACCTATGGGGGAATACTGGTATAGATTTGTAGTTGTTGAACCTGATAATAATCCATTTCAATTATATATTGACTGGGGTGACGGTACCAACAGCGGATGGACTCGGGAACATGCTCCACATGATTATTGTTGGTATAAGCATACGTGGCTAATTAGAGGCAAATACACGATACGTGTAAAGGCAAAAGATGTTATGGGTGCAGAAAGCAACTGGGGTACACTTGAAGTCAGTATGCCAAAGAATAAGATAATTAACCCTTTTGAGAGATTCCTGGAGAATCATCCATATATGTTTCCGATACTAAGGCATCTGATGGGAGTGTAATCTGTATACTATTATTCTTATAGTAAAATTTAAGACATGCTACTCTATTACATTATTGGGAGAATTGTTTGTTAAAGAAATATCTATCGTTTGGCGTAATACTTTTATTTATTGGATTAGCTTTATCACCATCTTTATCAGCAAATATTAATAAAAAAAATGTTACTTGTAAATTTTTTACTAATAGCGGAGTAATTGAAATTTCTAATGAAATTACTGAATGTGAAATAGATAAATTGATTAATATAGTTTTAATATATTAACAGAAAAGAGGAGGTATAACGATATGAAAATTAAAAAGAAATTTTGTATTAAATCTATTGCTATAACAACCATGTTAATTCTAGTAGTAGGTGTATTGATACCTGCGGATTGTCTCGAAAATGAAAAAAATTTTACTGATCAGCAATTCAATGAATTTAAAACAAGGTCAACTTTAGGTGAACCTATTGGCGAAAACGACGATAATTTGAGTGAACCAATATCAAGTAACAAAAAAAACGATGTAACAATGACAAAGGATGGAGTAATCATAAATAAACATAACATTACCAGATTAGAACTGGAAAAATTAAGAAATAAGGTTGGTACCTATAATCCAAAAATTAATTATAATGAAATTATTGATGGACATGGAACGGGTTTACGTCCTCCAGCAACTGAAGAGTGGTCAAGAATTTTAAAAGAGGCATATATTGTTGATGATATTTCAAAGATTACTTCTCCTTATGGTGGTCCTGACAGGCAGCCACCATCGGTAGATAATTCGTTAGACATTTGGTTTCCACCAATAGGAACGCAGGATGGTGAGGGATCATGTGTTACTTGGGCTGTTGGTTATTATACCAAAACATATCAAGAAGCAAAGGAACATAATTGGAATCTCTCGGGAGTTTCATGGACTGGAGGATATTATGGAAACCCAGATTCCCAACTAGATAAAATCTTTAGTCCTGATTTCATCTATCATCAAATAAATAATGGTGGAGATAATGGTGCTTATTATGATGATGCATTTAATTTAATTGAACGTATTGGTGCTTGTACTTGGGATGAAATGCCAAATGATCCTACTGATTCCACTACTTATCCTTCTGAATCAGCGTATCGTCAAGCACCGATTTATAGAGCAGATACTGGTTATAACTATATGCCGACAGAAACAGATACTCAACTTGATTCTCTGAAGGATTATCTTGCTGACGATCATCTGACTGTTATTAGTATAGATGCTAATCTCTATCCTTCTTTAATTGATACACCTGATGGTGATCTCTGGACCATTGATACATATGTCAACCCTGACACAAATCATGCAAATACCATAGTGGGTTATGATGACAATTTTGGTCCTTATACGGAGGAAGGTGCGACTCGTTTTGGTGCCTTCAAGGTTGCAAACTCTTGGGAAACAGGATGGGATGGAGATTGGGATTTTGATGGTTTCTTTTGGATTTCTTATGAAACCATGAAAAGAGTAATTGAGTTTTGTATGTTTGGAGATGATCTCGTTGGATATAATCCTGAGCTTATTTCTGTTTTTCAAATTGATCATACTAAACGTGGAGAGTGTGATATTACTCTTGGGATGGGTTCTACAAGTTCACCAATTATAACAAAGCAATTCAACCCTCAGTATTGGGGTGATGGAGATTGGGGTGGCGGATCATCATCATTTCCAAATAATAAAATTATTCTTGATATAACTGAGTTCAATGATAGCGTTTTGAATCTTATTAATGAGAATTTTTTCTTAAACATATATGACACTAATACCACTACAACAGGCACTATAGTCACTTTTTCAGTGGAATATTTTAATGACTATTTTACCGATAATTTAAACATTAGTAAAGTATCAGATGATCCTCCGGTTAACACGATACAATTTACTGATGTATATGCACAACTGATACTGATTATACCAGAACATGATATAGGAGTAGAATCAGTAAATTATCCCTTAGATAATAGTGTTTATTCCCCTGGAGACTATGTTGTTAACGCTACAGTAAAAAATAATGGAAATAATACTGAAACATTTGATGTGAATTGCTCCATATATAAACTTACTAGTGGTTGGTTATATTATGATACAGGTGGAGCAGATAATGCATATGGGATGGATGATAAAACATGGGAAACTGCTATCCGTCTTACTCCAGATGAACTTGCTGGTTATAATAATTTTAATATTACAGCTGTGAAATTTTATCACGGTTATGAAGGCGCATCTGAACCTGCACATTCTGGTCAAATTAAAATCTATGAAGGTAATACACCTACATCTCCTGGGTCGATAATTGCAACTGAGTCTTTTACTACTCCCCCCGGATATGGTTGGGTTGAGGTTCCTCTTTCAACCCCTGTATTTGTTGATGATACTCAAGAATATTGGGTTTCTGTTGAAATCACGCAGTATACTGATGAATATCCTTTTGGTGTAGATAATGGACCTGTTGTTTCTGGAAAAGGTGGTTGGTATTCAGAAGGTGGTGTTACTTGGTCTGAATTAGAAGAAAATGAAAATTGGAAAATATGGGCTAAGGCTGAAACAAGCGGTTCTAGTGGACTAGTCTATTGGAATGAACAAACAGTTACTAATCTTGTTATTGGTGCTCAAGAAGACGTAGAATTTATTCCCTCATGGGCTGCAACACCGGGACGGTATATGATAAATATTACATCAAAATTATTTGGAGACGAAGTTGTTTATAATAATGTGAAAAGTATTTTTTCTTTTATAGAAGGATTGCCAGATATATGGGTTAATCCAGATGAATTTCAAATTACGCTGCTAAAAGGAACAACGATAAATAGAAATCTAACTGTTGGCAATAGTGGAACCGGGAATTTAGATTATATTATATCAAATTCTGGATCTAATTTGAATTGGTCTGAGAACTTTGATTCATATTATCTTGGAAGCTCGATGCATGGACAAGGCGGATGGAAAGGATGGCTTAACAATTCAGTCAATACGGCATATGTTACAAATGATCAATCATATAGTTACCCTTATGCAGTTGATGTTTTTGGAAATGCAGATCTAGTTCATGAGTACAATGGATGTACCTCAGGTAACTGGACGTATACAGCTTGGCAGTACATCCCTAATGATTTCTCTGGCGATTCGTACTTTATTATATTGGATAAATACTCAGATTCAGGTGGTCTACATTGGGCAGTTCAAATAGGATTTAATAGTGGCCTAGGCGTAGTGGAATCAGAAAACGACGGTCATCAATTACCTCTCATAACTGATCAATGGATTGAGTTACGTACAGAAATCGATTTTGATGCAGATTGGTTCCAATTCTATTATGGTGGTTCACTATTAGTTGAGAAAAAATGGACAGATGGATTCGATAATGACCATAATGGGCATCTCGATATTGGGGCTGTAGATCTATGGGCTAATGGTGCATCATCTGTTTACTATGATAATCTATCCCTTGTTAAAAATAATGTTGAGGTTGATTGGCTTTCGTTTACTCCCAACCATGGAATTGTTGAACCAACCTATCAAATAAATATTACCGCTAGGACTAACAGTTCAAATCTTAGTATTGGAAAACATGCTGCGTCTATCTTGATATCAAGTAATGACCCTGATGAGAATTCAGTTATTGTTCCATTTTATGTAAATGTGACAAGCCCGGTGATTGAGATCAACAAAATGGTTTGGAACCCAGAGATAAGTGAGTGGGTAGATTATATTACGTTACCGTCTGGAAGTACTGTGAGGTTCAATATAAGTATACATAATAGCGGGACAAGTACTACTTTTAATCTTACTAATATTGTTGTTACTGATTATCTACCTGATAGTTTGGAATACATGAATGATGCTTTTCCAAGAGAGCCTGACAGTATCAGTCCAGATGGAAAAGTACTAAATTGGTCATTCCCAGATCCACTTCCTATCTGCAACTGGATTTATATTGAGTTTAATGCTACTATTACTGGTTGTGATGAAGAATATATCAACCTAGTTAATGTTTCTGGTTATTGTGATATGACTGATATGACAGTGTATGATGAAGATACTGCCAGTGTATTTGATCAATCAATACCAAGTATCGAGGTAAATAAGACTGTGTGGGATCCTGACATCGGTGAATGGGTTGATTATATCAATTCACCAATGGGAAGTACTGTGAGGTTCAATATAAGTATACATAATAACGGTACTTGTTGTGATCTTACTAATATTGTTGTTACTGATTATCTACCTGATAGTTTGGAATACATGAATGATGCTTTTCCAAGAGAGCCTGATAGTATCAGTCCAGATGGAAAAGTACTAAATTGGTCATTCCCAGATCCACTTCCTATCTGCAACTGGATTTATATTGAGTTTAATGCTACTATTACTGGTTGTGATGAAGAATATATCAACCTAGTTAATGTTTCTGGTTATTGTGATATGACTGATATGACAGTGTATGATGAAGATACTGCCAGTGTATTTGATCAATCAATACCAAGTATCGAGGTAAATAAGACTGTGTGGGATCCTGACATCGGTGAATGGGTTGATTATATCAATTCACCAATGGGAAGTACTGTGAGGTTCAATATAAGTATACATAATAACGGCATTCATGATGTTAATCCTGATTTGGAGATATTTTTTCCAACAGATGATGCCGTTATTAGCATGAGCTCAGGTAATCAAAATAATGGTGATTCTACCTTTTTGAAAGTTAGAAACAGATACGGTAAATATTCGTCGGATTGGGAAGCTGATTCATTAATACACTTTGATACTTCATCAATTCCTCTTAGCGCTAATATTAATTCTGCTACATTAAATCTCTATTATACTGACTGGGATGATAATAATCCTGAAGGTCGTGAATTAACATGTTATAGAATAACAAGTGGTTGGAATGAAGATACCGTAACATGGAATACTAGACCTACAAAAGCCTCAATAGCAACATCTTCTGCAATTATACCTGATTCTAAGGGTAATTGGATGTCTTGGAATGTAACAAATGATGTTCAAGATTTTGTCAATGATGTTGATAATTTTGGATGGTGGATAATGGATGAAGATCCATGGGAAGATCATGATATACCTATTACAAAATTTTATTCTAAAGAATATGGAAACTATGAGCCATATCTTGAGATTGACTTGTCAATTGTTGATCTCACAAGTATCATCGTCACTGATTATCTACCTGATAGTTTGGAATACATGAATGGTGCTTTTCCAAGAGAGCCTGATAGTATCAGTCCAGATGGAAAAGTACTAAATTGGTCATTCCCAGATCCACTTCCTATCTGCAACTGGATTTATATTGAGTTTAATGCTACTATTACTGGTTTTGATGAAGAAGTTATCAACCTAGTTAATGTTTCTGGTTATTGTGATATTGCTGATACATGGGTCGTTGATGAGGATGAAGCTATTGTCAATTCTGGTGAGATTACCGTTGATATACCCCTTACCTCAGGCTGGAACCAAATTACAATACCTGTAGAAAACAATTGGATGGCAAGCACATTAGGTGAGAATATCACTGGTTGTACCCAGGTTTCCTATTGGAATAACACACTTGATGCTTATCAGGACTGGCTTGTTGACTACCCTGACCCAGAGGATGATTATCCAATAGAGGATGGAAGAAGTTATTTTGTATATGTAAACACCAATTCTTTATTACAGGTTTCTGGATCACCAGTGGGTAGTGTTTCTGTACCACTTGGTATCGGCTGGAATATGCTTGGATGGAATAAAGATGATTACACAATGGCAAGCTCCCTAGGTGAGAATATCACAGGTTGCACCCAGGTTTCCTATTGGAATAACACCCTTGATGCTTATCAAGACTGGCTTGTTGATTACCCTGATCCCGAGGATGACTACCCAATCAGTCAGGGTATGGGTTTCTTTGTCTATACTGATGAAAGTAGTGTATGGCATGGTGAAGGATAGATACACTTACTGTTATCCTATGTTTCCAGGATACAGACAGGGTTTGTAAGCATTATTGAGTTTTTGTTGAACTATTCGACAAAAACCGACTGTTAAACTGTTTAACAATCGATGCGGATAGAATGGTAATATAAGGAGTGCAAAGGTTAAACTAAACCATAATTTAAAAAACCCCCAGCTTAATCCTTCAAAGATTGAATTAAACATTTTAGAATAAATTATTGATGCTATGGTTGAAATTGGTAAATAAAACATAAAAAGGATTAAAAGGAATATTAAATTAAATATGAATTGCAATTCGTCCGAATATTTGCTTTTTTCCAATATATCATTTGAAAGATGTTCTTCATAAAATTTAAAAAAAGGATGTTGAATTTTAATTTCATCTCTAACTAAAGATGATTCAACCATAGATACAAAATTTACAGATATTATCAAAAATAAACAAGCAAATACCATCAATAAAATAGATTTCTGCATAAAATTCATTCTCCCTGACAAATATTAACTCTCATATTATATATAAAAATTTCCCTCTGATTATATAATAATATTAGGGCAAACTAACAAGTCAGATTCTAAATAACTCTTTTTCTCTCAGAGGGAATAAGGAGGGATAATGGTTAGGAAGATACTTTTCATACTAAATCAATTGGATTTAGTATTCTCGACTAAAATGCTTTATTTTAGTCAATTTACTCTTTCACCCCTTATGTTTCCAGGGTACAAACAGGGTTATAGTAGTATAGAAACGAGACTAATCACTGATTAGTCGGAGTGAGTACCAAAAGGTTTGGTACGGAAATGAAATCAACCTAAATCTTTTCTTTTTTTTTGCAACTGTTAATGTTAACACTTGTTAAGCATACATTTAAGATAAGATAATATATTGTATATGTGTAATTTTAATATTGGGAGGTATCAAACATGACACCTGTTTATTTTAGAAAAGGGCTGGTTTTAGTAATAATATGTTTGTTTGTTGGAGCTTGTTTTGTACCAAGTATAAGTGGAAATATGGAACAAACCAGTTATAACTCTGTATCTTTGAACTTAACTGATGGACCAGTTGGTTTCTGGACTTTTGATGAAGGCACCGGTTACATTGCTCATGATTATTCAGGAAACAGTAATGATGGAATGATGCATGGTCCAACGTGGATTGATGGTATTTCTGGAAAAGCTCTGGGTTTTGGGGGGAACGATGGAGTTCATATTAACGACGATTCAAGTTTAGAGGGTTTTTCAGAACTCACAATTCTTGTCTGGGCTAATCCATATAACCACGAAGGTGGCAACATGGGTTATGTTGTAGGTAAATATGTAGAAAGTTATGCCGTACGTTGTCCCTATAGAATTTGGGCTTATGAAGGAGATTGGATTGTGGAATTAGGTGATGGAAGCGATTATTGTATTGCAAGGGCCCCTATAGATATGGATAACCAATGGTATCATCTTGCATTATGGTGGGATGGTGTTGAATTGAAACTATTTGTTAATGGAAATGTGAAAGATAGTGCACCGGCTCTTGATCATTTATATAACAATAATGAGTATTTGCGTATCGGTGAACGAGTAAATGATGGTTTTTTTAATGGGTTAATCGATGAAGTGCGCATCTATGACAGGGCATTGAATAATAATGAAATAAGGGAACTCTATAATAACCCTGGTGGAGTTCCAGATAAACCTACAATTTCAGGACCAAGGACTGGTAAACCTAAGCAGGAATATGATTATTCCTTCTCTTCATCAGACCCCGATGATGATACTATCTATTACTATATTGATTGGGATGATGACCAGGTAGAGGAATGGATTGGTCCGTTTCCTTCAGGTTTTGAAGTTAAATTAGGACACACTTGGGAAGAAAAAGGAAATTATGTAATAAGCGCAAAATCCAAGGATAATGCGGGTAAAGAAAGTGACTTGGCAACTTTTGCAGTCAGTATGCCTAAGAACAAGATAATTAATCCTTTTGAAAGATTTCTGGAGAACCATCCATATATGTTCCCAATTCTACGACATATATTTGGACTACAGTAGAAGGCTAATAGAACCTCTCCTCTTTCTTTTCTTTTTTCTATAGTATTAAAAATAACCTATTTCTCTCGGAGGGAATAAGGATTGAATTGAAAATGACATTCTCATAAAATACAACATTTATTAGATAATTTATCCATACAGTAAAATTTAAGGTGTGTTAATCTATTACATTATTGGGAGATTGTAAGATTATGTCAATGAATAATCTGATTAGTAGAAATTACGCTTTTTTTGTAATTGCCCTCGTCATCTTTGGGAGCTTCACACCTTCTATTTCTGGATACAACAATAAGACAGATTCTTTTGAAAGTGTAAATGTTCAAGATGAAACAACCTTAAAGTGTTACGTTATTGGAAGATATGGAGTTGAAAAAACCGAGATTGCTTTATCTTTTGAAGAAGCAGAACGTGTTTACAACAAACTCAAAGAACTTCAAGTCGAGATGAACCTTAACCCCTTCAGTGAGAAGACTCATGAAGCAAAAGCAGAATACGTTGATCTTTTAGCTGAAAAGAATTTGATACCTCATAGTTTAACCAAGAATGATTATATTTCGTTGTTAACCCCTCGTTGTTCTAAAAAATTATACGACAATAATCGTAGATTTGTAACACCTATTTCTAATCGACAAGATTCATCAAGTGTCACTATTCCTGTTTGTACTATTACAAGCGGAGGTACAGGAATAGTTTATCCTATTATGGTATTACCACGACCACGTGCTATGCTCTTCTGGCAGGGCACTGATGCTTATGATGCTGCTGTGACCGGTATCGGATCTCTTATTATGAATAAGGGATGCGTTGCGATAGGTGGACAGACTGGTTTAGCTGCCGGTTTTTACGGAGTCGGATTGGCATACGGTACACCATTTGGAGCAATATATGGTATCGCTGGCTATGCATTAGTAGCTACTGTGACAGCGGATGAACTAGATGTTTATCCTCCTAATGCAAGACCTGTTATTTGGGAGCCAAATCCATCAAGCGGTGAAACTGATGTCCCGTTGTCTCTTTCTGAGCTGAGTTTTAAACTTGAGGATTATAATGGCGATCTCATGAGTTACACTGTAACTACAAACCCAAATATTGGATCAGGTAGTAGAAGTTCAGTGAGAGACGGTGTGTATACGGTTCAGGTAGGTGGATTAGAAAGTTCAACGACATATACATGGACAGTCAGTGTGTCTGATGGGGAGGACACATTAGAAAAAACATTTTCATTTACAACGGTGTTTGAGGCCCCAATTATTTCGAACCCTTCCCCTTCTGATGGTTCTGACAATGTTCAAGTTGATATTTCACATCTTATCTTTACTCTTTCTGATCCCCAGGGAGATTTAATGGATGTAACAGTTGAAACACAACCTGATATTGGTTCATACAGTGACTCCAATGTAAACCAAGGAACATTTAATATTCCAGTAAGTAGTCTTGATTACTCTACTGATTATAAATGGTATGTCAATGTTACAGATGGAGTACATTGGAAGAGGGAACAATTTATGTTCACTACTCTACC
>Ga0255374_10126_pt1 | contig 10107 bp, 7 predicted proteins | sample ANMaggSeSYBR01H4_FD_182088 | JGI IMG/M metagenome (GOLD analysis project Ga0255374, IMG submission 182088) | Sediment cell enrichment communities from methane seep in Santa Monica Basin, California, United Staets - ANME aggregate JGI... | ecosystem: Environmental > Aquatic > Marine > Cold seeps >... | reverse complement strand
GCCATCATGTGGCTGAAAATTAAGGCGGATCACATTGTTTCCTTCGCGGGCAATGATCTCAGCTTGTCGGCATGCTTTTAAAAACTCGTTTGTTGAAATTATGGTACGGGTTTTAAAACTGCGCGGAATTATGGCGCGGTAATCTGGAAAATTGCCCTCGATCAATTGGGTTACAAGCTCTGCGTTTTTCATGTGAAAAATAGCTTGTCCCCGATCCGGAGGAACTATCATTGTTACTGTTTCATTGCCGTCTGTAGCGATCCTGGCAAGTTCACTGAGTGAACGGGCGGGGATGATAACTTTCACAGGATTATCTTGCGGAGCTGATAATTCGGCTGTGCGAACGGAAATTCGGAACCCATCTGTGGCGGCTAAGGACAACTTGTTATTATTGATCTCCATTAATACACCCTGAAGTACTGGGCGTGATTCTTCGCTTGAAGCCGCAAAACTAACTTGGTGAATCATCTCCTTGAAATCCGCTATGTTCAATTCCACACCGCTTGAAAGATCAGGTGAGGGCATAGGAGGAAACTCCTGCGCATCGATTCCTTTGATATCAAAATTAGAAGTTCCACAGTGGATGTTGAGGGTTTGAGTGCGCGTATTGAGGGATAAATTTACCTTATCGGCTGGAAGGGTGTTGACAAGATCAAAGAAGATCCGTGCCGGGATTGTTATACTGCCTTCTTCTTCGATATTCGCACCTATCCAACAAGTGATCCCTAATTCCAGGTTTGTAGCAGAAAGGCGCAATCGCCCGTTATCAGTAGAGATCAGGATATTATTTAGCACTGGCAGCGTGCTTCGGGGGGATACTGCCCGAGAGACTATCCCTAATCCATAGGCAAGTTGTGTTTGGGTGATTGTTAGCTTCATCGAAAAAGCCTCCCGTTTAGATTTTTTATCTCAAAGAAAGTATACAATAATACATTAACTTATCTTATATATTGTAAGACAAAAAAAGCGAAATAATTGCAGTTTCGCTTTTTGGCTTCTATTGAGAAAATTCAATTATATCCACCCTCTGAGCTGCATTGCTTTGACCACCCGGTTTATTGCCACCATATAAGCGGCATCCCGCATAAAAACCTTTTCTTTTTCAAACATTTCATACACGCTTTGGAAAGCAATTGTCATCTTCTCATCGAGTCGTTGTAAAACCTCATCCCGCGGCCAGTAATAATTCATGTCATTTTGAACACCTTCAAAATATGATACGGTTACACCGCCCGCATTGCATAGGAAATCAGGAATTACAAACACACCGCGTTTTTTCAATTGCTCATCAGCCTCCATTGTAGTAGGGCCATTTGCCCCTTCTGCAATGATCCGAACCTTATTTGATATCATTCCGACTGTTTCAGCGTTTATTTGACCTTCAATTGCTGCCGGGATAAGCACATCTACATCTTTCCTGATCCACCCAGTGCCCTCTTCAATTTCATACCCGGCAGATTTTGATTTTTCTTTATCGATTGCTCCGTATTGATTGGTGATGGTTTGTAAAAAAAACGGATCAATTCCCTTCCTGTGGCTTATGGTATAACTCATGCGGTCATCACGATCCCAGTATGAAACTGCCATAACTTTTCCTTTTAACATTGTTGTGAAACCAATAGCGGCATATTGGGCGACATTGCCAAAACCCTGGATAGACGCACTGCACTTGCCTGGGTCGATTTTCATTTTTTTCATCGCTTCGCGGATAGAAAAGACCACACCAAAACCTGTTGCTTCAGTTCGCCCGAGTGAGCCCCCGCTGTCCACAGGTTTTCCTGTAATTGCGCCTGGTGTATATTCGCCGGATAGTTTTGAGTACTCATCCATCATCCACCCCATCATTTGTGGAGTTGTGCCTACGTCCGGGGCTGGAATATCTCGCCGTGAACCAATCTCCCGCCAAATTTTCTGGATATATCCACGGCAAAGGTTTTCCTTTTCTGTGTTTGTTAATGTGGCCGAGTCAACAACAACTCCACCTTTTCCTCCGCCTAACGGGATATTTGCTACCGCGCACTTCCATGTCATCCAGGTCGCCAGAGCCCGCACCGTATCGATTGTTTCAGATGGGTGGAAGCGTATGCCGCCCTTGCAGGGGCCAATAGCGTCATTATGCTGTACACGAAACCCGTTAAAAATTTTAATATTCCCGTTATCCATTTGGACAGGAATGCGAAAGCTGAATTCTCGCATTGGCCATCGCAGATAATCTCTTACTTGTTGATCTAAATTCAATTGGTCTGCGACCCGGTCAAATTGTTGTTGAGTCATTTGAAAAGTGTTGGTTGTGACGTTCATAATTTCTCCTTACCTTATCAACGTATATACCTTTTGCGTTTTGATATTTTTCAACGGATTAAGGTATTTGGCGTAACTAACTGCTATATATTAGTCTAAAAAGATTGCAATTTTCGTCAATATGATGAATATCCTTAGCTGATTAATATTATCAACATTGTGCTGAGGATAATAAGAAATTCATACAATCAATAAGAGTTTAAGGTAAATTAAATTATTTCACAACAACAAAATTCATGAGGCGCAGAGTTTATTAACGAGAATGATATTTATATCTGCTTTCTCAAGAGAGTAAATTCATGAATTGCTTATTATGGGTAGTAAATTACAATTTTTTGGAATTCAATTGCTCTTGTAATAATTTCTTGACGACCTGCGGGTTTGCTTTTCCTTTTGCGCTTTGCATTACCTGCCCGAAAAGCCAATTGATAAGGGTTTCTTTACCATTCAAATACGCATTTACTTCATCAGGATTATTAACAAGCACGGTGTCAACCATATCGTTGATTAGCCTACTATCGGAAACTTGCTGCAGTCCTTCTCCCTTGACGATCACTTCTGCGGATTCCCCACTTTCAAGCATTTCTACCAGCACTTCTTTTCCGGTAGATTGGTTTATGATCCCCTTCTTCACCAGTAAGATCAGAGCCGTGAAATCGGCAGGATTTGTTTTGAGCTTTCCTAACGTGTTTCCACTCTGCTTAATCCATGCAAACAAGTCAGTAAGCATCCAATTGACAATGGTTTTAGGAGTGAGCGAAGAATTTGCTTGTACACACGCTTCGAAAAATTCTGTAGTTTCCTTCTCCTCAATTAAACGCTCAATATCTTCCGCTTGAAGTTTGTATTCAATCATATAGCGTTCGCGCTTTGCATTAGGTAATTCCGGCATTCCCGCCGATATTTTTGATATCCATTCTTGGTCCACAATTAACGGTGGCAGATCAGGTTCGGGAAAATAACGGTAATCGTTCGCGTTCTCTTTGCTGCGTTGCGAGAAGGTTTTCCCTGTTGTTTCATCCCAGCCGAGTGTTTGCTGGTGGACTTTCTGTCCTTTATCCAAAGTTATTTTTTGAATTTCCATTTGATAGATGATTGCATCTTCCATGGCTTTAAAACTGTTCAGGTTCTTAACCTCAACACGGGTGCCTAATTCTTTACAGTTTTCTGGGCGCAAAGAAAGATTTGCTTCAAACCGCATAACTCCTTTTTCCATGTTACCGCTTGAAACACCGATTGTCCGCAGTAGCAGCCGTAATTCACGGCTGTATGCTGCCACATCTTCAACTGAGTGCATATCTGGTTCACTGACAATTTCCAGCAGCGGAACACCTGCTCTATTTAGATTAACTAGTGAGTAGGATTTTTCATCACGGACAACATGGGTGAGTTTGCCAGTGTCCTCTTCAAGATGTGCTCTGTGAATGCGGATATATTTAGCGCCATCGCTTGTGTGGATAAGCAATTTTCCGTTTTCTGCAAGGGGATATTCATATTGGGATATCTGATATCCTTTGGGTAAATCCGGGTAGAAGTAATTCTTTCGGGCAAAAATGCTTGTCTGGTTGATCTCGCACTCCAGAGCGATCGCTGCGCGTAGGGCAAGTTCAACTGCATTATAGTTGATCACTGGCAGTGTGCCTGGCATCCCGCAGCATACAGGGCAGGTCGAGATATTGGGTGGCGAGGTTGTGTTGTCAACAACCGCGCAGGAGCAGAACATTTTTGAACGTGTTGATAGTTCCACGTGTACTTCTAATCCGATATCAATATTATATTTTGTCAATTTAAATACCTGTTTGTGTTTTAACCTATTAATTATAGTATGTAAAGAAGTTTATTATTTAGCGATGAACAGTTGTGTTTTCACTTTTTATTAAACCAGGCATAAATTAAAAAGCACCTCATTGTTGAGGTGCTTTGTTGATCTCTTCTATGTTTATAATGATTTCACAAACTGGTCAATGCGATCCAGTGCTTCTTCAATTTGGTCAATGGCAGTTGCATAAGAGCAGCGTACAAACCCTTTTCCTGCTGATCCAAATGCGGAGCCGGGAACTGCTGCCACATGTTTTTCCTGGAGGAGCCGATTGGAGAACTCTTCATCGTCTAAACCGGTCACGCTCACTTTTGGAAATGCGTAGAAAGCCCCGCGCGGCTCGAATGTGGGCAGGCCAATATAGTTCAATCCATCCACAATTAACCTGCGGCGGCGGTTGTATTCGGCGGTCATTTTTTGTACATCATCCTCGCAGGAGAGAAGCCCTTCAAGCGCGCCGTATTGAGCCATCGTGGGAGCAGTCATGATGATATATTGATGAATGCGTGCTATCCCCTGCATCATGCCGGTTGGCGCGCATACGAATCCAATCCGCCACCCGGTCATTGCGTAACTCTTGGAAAAACCGCCGACCAGGATTGTACGCTCTCTCATACCAGGCAGAGCGGCGAAGCAGATATGTTCTACGCCATAAACCATGCGGTCATAGATCTCATCTGAAATAACAATCAGATCGTGTTTCTCGGCGATTTTTCCGATCGCGATCAGCGTTTCTTTATCCGCCACAGCGCCGGTAGGATTATTGGGAAAATTGATCAAGATGGCTTTCGTTTTATTAGTAACCGCTTTTTCCAGTTCTTCTGGATCCGGCATAAAATCATTCTCCATCCTGCAGGGGACCTCAACAGAAACCCCGCCTGCCAGCGTTATTACACCCTGGTAAGAAACAAAGCAGGGTGTGGGAAGGATCACTTCATCACCGGGATTCAAGATCGCATTGCATGCAATGACTAATGCCTCAGAGCCACCGACTGTAATGACGATATCATCCTTAGGGTTGTAACTGACCTTATATAGGTTCTCAATATGCTGGCTTAATGTCTCGCGCAGTGGCATAATCCCACGGTTAGATGTGTAATGTGTTTTGTGCTCCCGGAGGGATTTGATGCCAGCCTCAACGATAGCCGGAGGTGAATTAAAATCAGGCTCGCCAATCCCTAATGAGATAACTTCTTTCATTGTGGATGCGATCTCGAAGAATTTCCGAATACCAGAAGGTTTTAAAGATGCTACTCGTTCCGCCAGATATGATTTTGCCATATTTTCTCCTCAATTATAGAATTTATTATTTTTAGTTAGATTAGTCCGTGTGTGTCCTTAATAGATACTAAATCTCAATCCAGGAATTATCTCCAATATTCATGATTTCTGCTCGTCCGCGTACAGCGGCGGACCGCCCGATGATCGAATTCTCAAGCACCATGTTGTTGATCATTGCACCTTGCTCAATGATCGAATTTTTTAGAATGGTGTTTTCAATTACTGCATCCTGGCTTACGGAAACATGAGGTCCGATCACGCTGTTCTTTATCTCAGCTTCTGGATGAATGTAAACTGGTGGGATAATGGTGGCTTTTTCGCGTTTTCCAGCAGCGGAGCTGTTGTCATTGCCGTTTTCCAACAAATAGCGATTTGTTTCCAACAGCGCTCCCGGTTTTCCTGCGTCCAGCCATATATCCACTGGCTGCGCGCGCATTGTAGACCCGGCTTTGATCATCAAGTTGATCGCGTCAACTAAAAAGAACTCCCCATTTAAGGAAATGTCTTCATCTAATTGCTGTTGGATCGCAGCCACTAGATCCGCGCCTTTTTTGAAGTAGTAAAAGCCAACTACTGCCAGATTGTTATCCATTCCTTTTGGCTTTTCAATCAGGCGCGTGATGTGTCCTGCTTTGGTTACTTCTGCAACTCCAAACCGGCGTGGGTCTGGTACTGCTTTTACCCATGCAATTCCATCTAAATTTTCTTTATCTAAAAATGAAAGATCTGTTTCGATTAATGTATCTGAAAACGCCATTAACATCGGCCCTTTCAGGTATTCTTTCGCCAGATACAGGGCGTCGGATTGCCCGCGCATCTCTTCCTGGATAACGTAACGCACTTTTTTATCAGGGTGTTTTTCCCGCATATAGGGGATTACCTGATCTTCCTGATTGGGGCCAAGTATAAGCACAAATTGCGCATCTTTGAATCGCGGGACGGATTGGAATTGGTTCAATACATAATCTAAGACAGTCTTGCCAGCCAGATGGATCAGCGGTTTTGGCTTGCTCCATGTTTGAGGTCTCATTCGTGTTCCCAGCCCGGCCATTGGTATTGCGATGGTAAAGGTTTCAGACAAGAAATCCTCCTAAGTGTTGGTTTCTATAGATTGTACATCAGGTTGCTATACTAAAGTAATTGTTGAAAGGATGAAGATTGCTGATTTTTATCACAAAATGACGGCAGAAAACGCAGAAATACCAGAGTTATTGACGTAAACAAAATTAATTTGATTAAATTCAAATAAGATATGAGCAGATTGACCTGCTTACATACCATCTGTATGGTGTCAATAAATATGTCCGGCTTGGATTGGATTACTCGCCTGATGACCTCCCAGTTTATTGCGACGAACACATCGAAGAGGTGCGTTTCTGTTTTGCTGCCGGTGGAATCCTGATCACCATTGGCGGGTAAAATAGGTCTGGACCGTACTAAAGGGTATTATTATAGATAAATGATAAAGGATAGGTTTGATGAATAAAATAATTTGTGTAGTTGATAATAAAGCGCTTAAAGGTACAGGCCTCAAAACTGAACATGGTCTGGCTTTTTGGATCGAAACTAAAAACGGCACGGTTCTTTTTGATACCGGACAGACAGCGGATGTGCTGTCGCATAATATCTCATTGCTGAATCTTGACGTGAAGGATGTCGATGCGCTGGCTATCAGCCATGCACATTATGACCATACAGGCGGGTTGGAAGCGGTTCTCCCCGAAAACCCTGATTTGATCATGTACGCTAATGAAGATGTCTTCCGCCCCAAGTTTTCCCTGCGCGACGGCAAGTATAATCCGAGCGGATTTGAAGTGAGCCGGGAAGAGTTTGCCAGCCGAATTGAGGTTCGGTTGAGCGATGCGCCGGCGGAAATATTTCCCAACTTATGGACAACCGGAGAGATAACAAAGCGGGTGGAACCGGAGGGGCGCAGCAGCAGCCACTATATCCGTGATGGAGAAGGATGGCTGCCAGACCCATATCGCGATGATATGTCGCTGGTGCTCAAAACGCCAGATGGGCTGGTTGTGGTCTGCGGATGCTGCCATGCGGGGCTGCTGAATACGCTCGCGTATGTGGAAGAAAACTTTGAAGGACCAATTGTCACAGTAATGGGCGGAACACATCTGATGACCGCTGATGGTAAATTGTTGGATCATGTGATCAATGTGCTTGATGAGCGATATTCGGATACTCTTTTTTACCTGAACCACTGCACTGGTGACGATGCCATTAAAGCATTGGCGAATGCATTTGGTGAGCGTGTTCAACCTTTCCCTGCGGGAGCGGTTGTCACATTTAAAGAACAATAAATATAGCCGTATGAATCCCCGGGAAGATATTAAGGCCGATCAGCACCAGTCAGCAGCATCCTTGAACCGCCGAAATTTTGTGGGCGGGTTATGGCATTGGGCGTTTCTTACGCTGGGAGTCTCACTAACGCAGCCGACAACTGTGATCTCCGCTTTCGTGGCGGATTTGACTGGCTCAACGATATGGGTAGGAGGTTTATCGACGACCCTCATGGTTGCCGGAGTGCTCCCACAGCTTTTTGTTGCCCGACTAATCGAGCCCCGTCCGCGAAAAATGCCCTATTTAATGATCGCTATTTATCTGAGGGTGATCAGTTGGGGGGTTCTGGCATGGTCAATTTATCTTTTTGGCGGGCAGGACCCCATGGTGCTAGCGGGAATATTGGTAGGTATGCTGGTTATCTTTTATGTGGGGGGAGGGCTTGGGAACATCCCTTATACGGAGATCATTGGTAAGATCATTCCACCAAACAGACGCGGGGCATTTTTTGGCGGAAGGGGAATTCTGGCTGGCCCTCTTTCTGTAGGTGCTGCATTTGCGGCCAGGTATATCCTTGCTCATGTGCCTTATCCGAACAATTATGCTCTTTTGTTTGGCATAGCTGCAGTTGGATTGGCGATATCATCAATCGGTTTTTGGGTGATACGTGAGCCGATATTGGCAACCACGCATAAAAAGCCGCAATCCTGGCCCGAATTCAGACAGCATCTTCTTTCTGTTAGCCGGGAGTTGAGGCCATTGATTACCGCACAGTTGCTGACAGGCTTTAGTTTGATGGTTTTGCCTTTCTACGTGGTGTACGCACGTGAGCAGTTGGGCGCTCCAGCGGATTCGGTGGGATGGTTCTTGCTGGCACAAGTGCTGGGCGGATCACTTTCCAATCTTGTTTGGGGGCGGATTGTGGATACGTCTGGAAGCCGAAGAATGCTATTCATATGCGCTGTTATTTCAACCATGACGCCATTGGTTGCGGTTGTGTTGGGTTCCTTCAGCTGGCTGGCAATGATGCCGATTTTTTTCTTCGCCGGGGCAGTGTTTAACGGGCGCAAGGTTGGTTTCCAGAGCGCGCTGCTTGAAGTATCTCCTGCTGCTGAAAGAAGCACCTATACCGGATTGAACGCGGTACTGACGCTTCCTGTGGCATTTTTATCCTTGTTGGCAGGTTTGCTTTTGCAATATTGGTCGTACTCAACGTTATTTCTCATCGCTTCCGTTTTCATTGGGGTAGGCGCGGTTGTGATATACCGATGGTCATTAGAGGTTGGTCAACCAAACTAATGGCTGCCAGTGCATTCTTACCCACAACGCTTGAAGAGATAAAACAAAGGGGATGGGATGCGTTGGATGTGGTATTGGTCAGTGGGGATTCATATATTGACAGCCCATATATAGGTACGGCTGTGATCGGACGGGTGCTGGAGAAGGCTGGATATCGTGTGGGGATCATCGCGCAGCCGAATATCGCTTCTCCGGATGACATCACCCGTTTAGGTGAACCGCGTTTATTCTGGGGTGTGACGGGGGGCAGCGTGGACTCTATGGTCGCCAATTACACGGCCAGCCGCAGAAAGCGCCGTAAGGATGATTACACGCCGGGCGGCGTAAATGATCGGCGTCCTAATCGGGCGGTGATCGCTTACACAAACTTGATTCAGCGTTTTTTCAAGGGCACAGCACCAATTGTGCTGGGAGGAATAGAAGCGTCTTTACGGCGTGTCGCGCATTACGATTTTTGGGATGACAACATCCGCCGCTCGATTTTGTTTGACGCGAAAGCTGATTACCTGCTGTATGGAATGGCAGAGCGCTCGGTAGTGCAGTTGGCGGACGCGCTGAAGAAGCGGGAAGATGTGACCCACATCCGGGGTTTATGTTATATTGCCAAAGAGCCCTCGGGAAATTATCTGGAATTATCGTCTTATGAGCAGGTCAGTGGGGATAAGAACGCGTTCATTGATATGTTTCATGCGTTCTATCAGAATAATGAACCTTTGAACGCCCGCGGACTGATGCAGGGGCATGGCCGCCGGTATCTTGTGCAGAATAAGCCCGCCGAATATCTCTCACAGGCAGAAATGGATGCGGTTTACGCGCTGCCGTATCAGCGCGCGCAGCATCCGTATTATGAGGCGCAGGGAGCGGCACGTGCGCTTGAGACGATCCGCTTCTCGATCAATTCACAGCACGGCTGTTATGGGGAATGCAATTTTTGCTCGATCGCAGTGCATGAGGGGCGCACCGTGCGCTGGCGGAGCGAGAGTTCTGTTGTCGCTGAAGCAAAAGTGATCGCCCAACTGCCGGATTTCAAGGGGTACATCCTGGATGTGGGCGGGCCAACGGCCAATATGTACGGCTTCGAATGTACGATAAAACTGAAGAATGGTGCCTGC
>Ga0255374_10132_pt1 | contig 10154 bp, 7 predicted proteins | sample ANMaggSeSYBR01H4_FD_182088 | JGI IMG/M metagenome (GOLD analysis project Ga0255374, IMG submission 182088) | Sediment cell enrichment communities from methane seep in Santa Monica Basin, California, United Staets - ANME aggregate JGI... | ecosystem: Environmental > Aquatic > Marine > Cold seeps >... | reverse complement strand
AGGGCAAATAAATATGGAATCATAAATCCGGCTACTGCTAATCTTACGGCAATAAATCCGGTCTTCATAGAATTTCCACCGGAAATTCCTGCTCCGGCATAAGCGGCTACTGCAACCGGCGGGGTAAGATCAGCGATTACTCCAAAGTAGAGGATAAATAGATGAGCAGCCAAAGGGTTCACCCCCAAATCAACCAAAGCAGGCGCAGCCATAATCGATAAAATTATATATTTAGCAGTTGTAGGAAGTCCCATCCCCAATAATATTGAGGCAATCATAGTGAAGAAGAGGGTCAACATAAGATTTCCCTGACCTAACATCACAAGTCCATTGGCAATCTTTAATCCTAAACCGGTAAGAGTTACTGCTCCCACTACCATTCCGGCACAGGCACAAGCCGCTGCTACTCCTAAGGCACTTTTGGCACCATCTTCAAAGGCTTCACCTAATTTCTTTAAATTTAAACGGGTCTCAGATTTTACCATACTTATAGCCAGGCTCATTGCAATTGCCCAAAAAGCAGAGAATAAGGGAGTATAACCTCTTACCAATAAATATACTAAACCAATAATAGGAATAACTAAATGGCCCCTGGCCTTCACTACTTTGCCTAATTTGGGAAGCCTATCTTTCGGTAATCCTTTCAACCCGTATTTACAAGCTTCCAGATGAACCATTGTCATAACGGCAATATAATATATTACAGCAGGAATAGCTGCCGCAGCCGCAATTCTAATATAGGGAATCCCTAAAAATTCAGCCATTACAAAAGCAGCTGCTCCCATTACCGGAGGCAATATTTGCCCACCTGTAGAAGCAGCAGCCTCTACTGCTCCCGCAAAATCTTTTCGATAACCTATGCTTTTCATTAAAGGGATAGTAAAACTACCGGTAGTTACAGTATTGGCTACCGAGCTTCCATTTATAGAGCCCATAAATCCACTGGCAATAACCGCAACCTTAGCCGGCCCACCGGTGGTATGGCCCGCAACCGCCATTGCCACATCGATAAAAAATTTGCCCATTCCGGTTTTATTTAAAACTGCACCGAATAGAATAAAAAGAAAAACAAAAGAAGCCGATACGCCTAAGGGTATTCCGAATATTCCTTCTGTTCCTGAGTATAAATGTTCTATTATTCTTTCCAATGAGTATCCTCGATGAGCGAAGAATCCAGGCATTATCTGCCCGAAATAAGAATATAATAAAAATACAGTTACTACTATAGGAAGAGCTGAACCAATAATTCTTCTGGTTGCTTCTAAGACTAATATGATAGCAAGACCGCCCACTATTAAATCGAGTATAGTGGGTAAACCGGAGCGTACCACCATAGCATCGTAAAATGCAACTAAATAATAACACACGCCTGCTCCCAATGCAGCCAGAATTATATCCGGAAAAGGTATTTTATCTTTATTTTTGTTAAAACTTTTTTTACTACCGGGATAAATAAGAAATGCTAAACACAAGGTGAAAGCCAGATGAAATGCTCTTTGTTTTAGAGCTAAAAGCAGACCAAATCCTCCGGTATAAAATTGGAACGCCGAAAAAGATATAGCAATAATAGAAATAATTATAGCTGCGATACCGATGGGTCTTCTAATTCTTGATTCTGAATCATATTGTTCCATGAGTTTCTGAACATCAATTTCTTTATTTTCATCTTTAATCTCTTTAATCCCTTTATCCATTTACATACTTCCTCCTACAATATAGTTAAATATATTAATCCTTCCAATTTCAATGGTTATTAAATTATCCCCTACTGATGAGGATAAATTAATTTCTTCGTCTTTAAAATAGAAAATATTTTCTCTTATCGCCCCAATTCTGTAATAAATTGGGTTAGGCATAATCCTGTGCATATTTTTTATTTTAAATCTGCCCTCCTCTTCCGTAAATATTTCATTTTCAAAAGTTGTATAAGGGAGTCCTGCACCGTGATCGAGAAAATCAGTTTCAATTAATACAATTTGATAATCTTTATCAATGATAAATATTTCCCACACGGGAGTTAGGGCAACAGAGTGAGTATATTTTAAAGTAAATTTGTCACCTGGTTGGACTTTTTGTGAAAAAACTATATCACCATCAGAAAAAGACTTAAGTTCTAAGGTATATATCGGAATAAAAAATAATATTATAATAATTATTATTACAATAGATAATCTAAATAATGCAATATATTTTTTCTTTAACATATAAATTGATTCGGGTACCATAAAAATATATTCTCATTTTATGGTACCCGAATTTTACTTTCCTAAATTATTTAACCAAGCCAATTTCTTTATAGTATAATTCTGCACCCGGATGTAAAGGTATCCCCATACCACCAAGGGCAGTATCCAAAGTAATATTTTTACCTTGAGAATGTACTTTTTCTAATACATCTCGGTTTTCCCATAAAGCTTTAGTCATTTTGTAGACTACTGTAGGTGATAGTTTGGCATCACAGATCCATAAAGCGGGTGTAGCAAGAGCTGGAACATCTTCATCTACGCCTTTATACAGTCCGCCAGGGATAACCGTAGCGCCGTAATAAGGAATAGCTTCAACTAATTGATTTATCTTTTCTGCACTCATAGGAACCAATACAATATCTCTTTTGGTAGCTATATTAATGATACTGGAAGTAGGGAAGCCAGCGGTGGTAAAACCGGCATCTATTTGCCCATCTATCAATCGTTGAGCAACTTCGTTAAAGCTTAAAAAATCTGCCTGAATATCACCAAAAGTAATATCATGAGCGTTTAAGATTATCTCAGCATCAGCAGCAGTTCCGCTGTTAGGAGCACCCACTCCAACTTTCTTTCCTTTGAGATCCTCTATGGTTTTAATTCCGGAAGCCTTGGTAGCAACTATATGAATAGTTTCCGGATATAAAGAAGCAATACCTCTTAAATTAGTAATAGGTTCTGTACCCACCAATATCCCCGTAGCACTATAACACCAATAAGTAGTATTAGCTTGGGAAAAAGCAGTTTCAATCTGTCCCCTACTGATTAAATTACAATTCGCTACAGAAGCATTTCCTGATTGAGCAGTGACTATTAAGCCTTCAACATTATTGGAAAGCATCTGAGCTAAAGCTCCGCCCAGAGGATAATAAGTTCCACCGGTTCCGCCGGTAGCAATAGCTACAAATTGTCTTTCAGCAGCCATCCCAAAACTAAGCATACCCATTACTAAGCTAATTGCTAATACTAAAATCAATATTGTCTTACTCTTAAACATTAATAAAATCTCCTTTATATTTTCTAATTTTTTAAAACATAATCTTGTATACTAACTAAAGGCAAATATTTTGTAGACCTATACCTCACCTCCCGTTTTTTAAGGCTTTAAGACTTTTTATTTAGTGAATATATGTTAAGTATTTGTTCTATATATTTACTTTTTGGGTTAAAATAACCTAAAAAAGTAAATATATCTTATGACTAATTTTATTATATTAAACATCGGGTTACAAAGCAAATATTTTCAAAATTTCGCTCTCTTTTTTCCGCATAATATTATAATCTTTATCTTCTTCGTGATCATAACCGGTTAAATGTAATAAACCATGAATCAACAATACCGTTAACTCTCTTTCCATATTATGATTTAAGCTATCTGCCTGCATCTTTGCAGTCTCTGCGGAGATAATTATATCTCCTAAAAGCTTATCGCTCTCTACTTCAGGAGATTTAACATCTCCTTCCTGCAAACTAAAAGATAAAACATCGGTTGGTTTATCAATCCCTCGATATTTGGTATTCAGCGACCTAATAAATTTATCATCAGTAAAAAGAACACTGATTTCACTTTTTTCATTAACTTTTAGATGTTGCAGAACTTTTTTTATTATCCCTTTTATTTTTCTTTGATTTATTATTATTATTTTCTGCTGATTTTTTATTAGAATTTCCATTCATTTTTCCCTCTACTTTTATTTTTTTTATTAAATCCTCATCGGGATATTCCACCCGGCTGTGAAACATTCCGGTAAGTATCCGGGAAAAACTATCTCCAATTTTGTCCAGGTCTTTCAAGGTTAAATCACATTCTTCCAGCTGACCATTTTCTAAATTCTTCTGAACAATCTCTTTCACCAGGGTTTTTATTCTGGTTGCCGTAGGATTAGTTAAACTTCTTGTTGCCGCTTCTAATGAATCAGCTAATAAAATAATTCCTGCTTCTTTAGTCTGAGGTTTTGGTCCGGAATAACGGTAATTCTCTTCGGCAACTACATCATTAGCAGATCCATTTTCTTTTAAAGCTCTGTGGAAGAAATAGGTGATCAGGTTGGTTCCGTGGTGCTGGGCGATTATATCAGTTATATCCTTAGGAAGTTTATTTTTTTTTGCCAATTCTATTCCCTCTTTAACGTGAGAAGCAATTACTAAAGCACTTAAACTGGGTTCCATCTCATCATGAATATTTTTATATGCCTCTTGATTCTCAGTAAAGAAATAAGGTCTTTTAATCTTACCTATATCGTGGTAAATGGCACCAACCCGCGCTAATAATCCATTACATCCGATCTCTTCGGCAGCAGTCTCAGACAGATTTCCTACTACTATACTGTGGTGATATGTCCCCGGTGCTTCCAATATCATTCTTTTCAGTAGAGGCTGGTTAGGATTAGATAATTCCATCAGTTTAAAGGAGGTGGTGATATCGAAATAGCTTTCCAGGAAAGGTAGAATTCCGATAGTAAAAATGACCGCTAAGAAACCGTTCAACACTCCCCATAAATTGTCTTGTAAAATTAGATAATAACCTTCATTGTTAATTAAACCCAAAGCTGATATGGAAATTATATTAACTCCGGCAATAATTAAACCTGCACGGGTTAGGCTTGACCTTTGAGTGGCTTTCCGGATACTGTATATAGCTACTATCCCGCTAATTACCGAGACTAAAATATAATTTAATCCACCGCCCGGAATAAATCCTATTAACAAGCTCAATGTCACGGTAAGCAATATGGCAATATTGGGATTTAAAGATATAGCAATTAACATTGAGGCAGAAGCAATAGGCATCAAATATCCTGATGCCTGACTTGCTATTTTAGCAAGCAAAACAACAAAAATAGAAATAATACCCAGCAATATCAGTTTGTTTACATTTTCATAAATATCAGGATAAAAGTAGTTTAAATATAAAAAGAACACTAAAAGGCAGATCGCCGTAATCATAATTATTCCTATAATGTTAGAAAAATTTATCTTGGGATTTTTTAAACCCAAAGCATTAAGAATGGCAATATCTTCCAAAGTTGCCACTTCTCCTTTTCTTATAATTATCTGCCCTTTTTGAATTGTTCTTATAACATCATCTACTGAAGCGATGGCTTCCTGACGTCTTTTTTCTGTATCTTCTTCATTTAAAAATAAACTCGGTAGAAGCAAAGAGGTAGCAATCTCACTAGCAATCAGGGCATCATAATGATCAAGGGAAATTTCGCTAATTTCTCTAATTAATTGTTTTTTGGCATTTTCTAAATCATCTTTTTTAATCCCTTGTTCCATAATTTTTCTCACAGAACTTTTAATATCTACCCTTATTTTCTCTAAAGATAAATTATCCAGTAGGAGACAAGCTGCTATGACCTGTTCACTAATATATAATCCTAAATATTCATTTATTTCATTAGCCATTTCGTTTAATTCATCATCTGTCAATATCCTATCGGTCTGTATTATAGGAGCAGTAGTATCTTTGGATGATTCATCTATTTTCTTTTGGTATTCTTTTATCTTTAAAAAGAGGCTATCTATTTGTTTTTCAACATTTTCAATATTTGCTAAATTCAAATCATACACTTCTTTTATCGATTTGGCAGCTTTTTCTCTTAAATTTTGCGTTGCTTCTAAATCTACAAATTCAAAATCAGCCGGAGATAAAATATCTTTAGTGCAGATTTGCCCTTCTTTCAAGAGAATTTTATCTGGGAAAAAATTAATAGATAGAACAAGGGTAATAGCGATTAATAATACAAAAAATATAAATACTTTTTTTATTATATTTTTATCAGTCAATTTTTTCTTTTGCATATTTTTACCTGACATTTTATCTCTACTTTTCCATTTATTCCATTTCTCATATAGCTTCACGAAGTTGGATCACTCCTTCCCTGGTTCCGTAAATCTTCTCTTTCGTAAGCGCGAATAATCTCTTGAACTAATCTGTGTCTCACCACGTCCCGGTCATTAAGATATACAAATTCTATACCTTTTATCTTTTTAAGTATCTTTGCCACTCTTTTTAATCCGGAATGTTCTTTTAGTGGTAAATCTACCTGAGTAATATCCCCATTAATTATAACTCTAGAACCAAAACCAAAACGAGTTAAAAACATCTTCATTTGACCTAAAGTAGTGTTTTGAGCATCATCTAAGATAATAAAAGAATTATTCAAGGTTCTTCCTCTCATATAGGCTAAAGGAGCTATTTCTATTATCCCTCTTTCCATATACTTTTGGAATTTTTCGGAAGGCATCATCTCATACATTGCATCATATAAGGGGCGAAAATATGGGTCTATCTTCTCTAATAAATCACCGGGTAAATAACCTAAACTTTCCCCGGCTTCTACCGCCGGTCTAACTAAAATTATTCTATCTACTTCTTTATTCTTTAAGGCAGACAGGGCAATAGCTACTGCCAAATAAGTCTTTCCCGTACCGGCAGGTCCGATAGCAAAGACAATATCATTATTTCTAACTGCTTCTACATATTTCTGTTGACCTAAGGTTTTTGGCCTGATCTCTTTATCTTTTTTAAAAACGTGAATCACGTCTTTATATAATAATTTCCAATCTACAGTCTGGTTACTTGGAGACATTTCAACATGATATTTTACCTGTGTCATAGTAAGTGAATGCCCTTTCCTGATTATAGAGAGAAGTCCTTCAATTATTTTTACAGCTTTATCCGTTTCACTCTTTGCCCCCGAGATAACTAACTTGCTATCATTTTGGGTTGATATTTTTATGGAAAAATACTGGTTGATAAATTTGATATTTTCATCATATTGCCCAAAGAGTTCTCTTAGCTCATCTTTATTATTAATTAATATGTTTTTACTTATATTTTTATCTTTTTCTATTATACTTCCCTGCTTTCGTAAAATATAGTAAAGGAACTAAAAGTGTAAAACGCAAAACCAAAACTCAAAACTAAAAAATAAATACTAAGAAAGAGGTTTTAAATTTTGGATTATGGTTTTTCGCTTTTAGCTTTAAATTTTTAGTTATGTACTAATTCATCTCAATCTTTTGTATCTCTGAAAATCATAAGGCCTTAGAGCTCTGGGTTGAGCAATTATTTCTGATAATATTATTCCATTAATCAGAACATCATCAGATAAGTATATTCCCAATCCGCTTTCCCGGCCAGATGAAATTTTTTCTCCGTCTTCTGCTGCCGGTCTTTCAACGAAAACCCCCTTCTTTTTATCTTCATCTTTGTCCTTATAAAATTCTTTAACCTCATCATCTATAATAATTTTATCCTTTTTTTCTATATTATTAACTTGTTTTATATTAATCTCACGCTCAGGTAAACCTGCTTCATCCTGAATTTCCGAAAATAGCGAGATGGAATCATCTTCTTCTTTCCGCATTAAGCTATAAGATCTTCTCTTTTTATTTCCTATCCGACTTAACAAACTTATTATAATATAGAAAATGAATATATATAAAACTAATGACATTGTTCATTTTATCCTTTTAAAGAAAATAATATTATCTTACTTATTTTCTTTCTTCTTTGAGGTCTCAGAAATACTATCCCGCATGGAAGTATCAGCTGCGATATTCTTCAAATTATAATAATCCATTACTCCTAATTTTCCGGTTCTTAAAGCTTCCGCCATTGCTTTGGGAACTTCTGCCTCTGCTTCTACCACCTTTGCTCTCATTTCCTGAACTCTGGCTTTCATTTCCTGCTCCTGAGCTACCGCCAATGCTCTTCTCTGTTCAGCCTTGGCCTGAGCAATCTTTTTATCAGCCTCTGCCTGATCAGTCTGTAATATTGCGCCAATATTTTTACCTACATCAACATCAGCAATATCGATAGACAATATCTCAAAGGCAGTCCCGGCATCTAAACCTTTTTTTAAGACAGTTTTAGAAATATTATCCGGATTTTCTAAAACATTTTTATGTGCCTCTGATGAACCGATGGTAGTGACAATTCCTTCTCCTACTCTGGCTATAATTGTCTCTTCACCGGCTCCTCCCACCAGGCGTTCAATATTAGCTCTTACGGTTACCCTGGCAGTTGCCATAACTTGAATACCATTTTTCGCTACAGCTGCTACTATCGGAGTTTTTATTACTTTCGGATTTACACTCATCTGGACTGCCTCCAATACATTCCTGCCGGCTAAATCAATTGCGGTTGCTTTTTCAAAGGTTAAATTAAGACCCGCTCTCTCAGCAGCAATCAAGGAATCTATTACCCGGTCAACATCTCCCCCAGCCAGGAAATGGGCTTCTAATTTATCAATGGAAACGTTCAAGCCTGCTTTAGTAGCTTTTATTAAGGCGCTAACAATTTTATGGGGCGGCACTCTTCTAAGTCTCATGCCCACTAAAGTAAAAATTCCCACCTTTACTCCTGCCGCTATAGCTGAAATCCATAATCCTACCGGTATAAATTGAAAGAAAATATAGATTATAAGAATAACTACGATAATTGGAATCAACGGAACCAATAACTCAAACATTTTTTTACCTCCTTATTTGTAAAAATAATATTATTTTTCAAATAGATAAATGAGACGCTTGCCTTATGCAACTTTATATTTTCAATTTAGAAGCATCGACTTCTTCAACTACTATTTTATTGCCTTCAACGCTTATTATCTTAATTTTGACATTAGAATCAGCGTATTCTCCCCGGGTAAGGGCATTTAATTTTTTACCATTAACCTCTACTATACCAGATGGACGCAAAGGTGTAATAGCTATTCCCTCTTTTCCGGTTAATCGTTTTAAATCTTTTGTCCCTACCGTATATCCCAATTCCTTTTTCTGCTCAGTAGAAAGGACAAATTTTCTCCAGGTTCGAGTGGAAGGAATATATTTAATTAATAGGAAAAACCCTATTACAGATAGACCCAGGGCAATCAAGATAGAATAAGTCGCCTGGACAATATTTCCAAAAGTAAGAAATATACTGGCTAAAACAGCAGCAATCCCGCCTATTCCGGCCAGACCGAACCCGGGAATAAAAAATATTTCTGCCAAAAGCAAAAAAAGACCGATTACAAATAGGATAATTGTTTCAAATCCTGCTAAGCCGACAATTATATGTCCTCCAAAAAATAAAGACAGAGAAATTATTCCTACTGAACCTGCTATTCCCCAGCCCAAAGTCCAAAATTCAATTATTAGTCCTAAAAAACCTATAGACAATAATAGTGGACTTACTACAGGATTGGTAACAAATCGGCTTATATTCTCTGCCCAATTTGGATAAATATATACTATTTTAGCATCTTTAAGATTTAGGAAATTTAAAACTTCTTCAATGCTTGAAGCATTACCATCTACAAAATCTAATTTTATAGCCTGTTCAGCATTTAAAGTTAATATTTTATCTTTTTCTATTATACCTTTGATCTCCACGTCTTTGTCAACCATGGCGGCAGCTATATCTTCTGAACGCCCTCTACTTAAGGCAGTAGAAGTAAATTCAGCCCTTAAAGCTGAAATATTTTTTTCATCTTCCGGCCTTGGTTCTGCTGCACCGATACTGGCACTTTTATCTATTAGAATATATTCTGCAGATAGAGCAATTAAGGCTCCTGCAGACCAAGCTCTATTTTTAACGTAGGCTACGGTTGGTACATTCAGGCTCATTATCTTATCTCTTATCTGAGTAGCGGCATCAACCCTTCCTCCGAAGGTATCAATTTCTAAAATAACCGCTTTTGCCTTGTTTGATACCGCTTCTTCTAAAACTCGCTGTACATAAGAAGATAAACCCAAGTCAATTGTTCCTTCAATTGACACTAAATATACTTTATTAGTTTCATTTGCGTGAGCATTTAGAGCAATTAAACTAAAAATTATAAATAGAGTTATAGTTATATAAAATATCTTGCGCTTTTTATTTAAATTATATTTTATCAAATAATTTACACTCCAAAA
>Ga0255374_10131_pt1 | contig 10162 bp, 14 predicted proteins | sample ANMaggSeSYBR01H4_FD_182088 | JGI IMG/M metagenome (GOLD analysis project Ga0255374, IMG submission 182088) | Sediment cell enrichment communities from methane seep in Santa Monica Basin, California, United Staets - ANME aggregate JGI... | ecosystem: Environmental > Aquatic > Marine > Cold seeps >... | reverse complement strand
ATATTTCTTACCTAATTCTTCTATTATTGTATCTTCATCCGGTTCATAAATATAATCAAGTGTAGTTACTTCTTTAGAATCGATGGGGATGATAGGTAATAATTGTTTTACAACAACTTTGTGCTGAATAGCAGACTTGAATTCATTGTAAACAATCTCTATTTTTCTGTATTTTTCTTTTAGAAACAGATCCATGAGGAATTCACCTGCTTCTTTGGAGACATCAAAATTCATCTCATTAAAAAGATCCGTATATTCTCTTATTATTTTATCAAATCGTTTTCTTATATAATCTCTTCCTTTTTTCCCAAAACAAATTACGTCCGCATCCGGATTCTTTTTTATATAATCAATTGCCATCCTTATTATACTGGAATTAAAAGAACCGCAAAGCCCTTTATCTGCCGTCACTACTACAAGTGCTTTTTTTCCCTTTTTAGCAGGCTCACCTAATAATGGATGTTGCGACTGTTTATTCTTATATTTAAGTGTTCTAAGTATCTCATTTATATGATTTGCATAAGGTCGAGCACTAACAATGCGGGTTTGAGCTTTTCTCAGTTTAGAAGATGCAACCATTTTCATAGCATTAGTAATCTGTTTTGTACTTTTTACACTTTTTATTCTATTTTTTATGTCTCTGATATTTGTCATCAATAATCCTAATTATTAGAACTTTTTAAGTACCTTTTCGCAGATCTCTCTCATTTTTTCTTTTATCTTATCATTTAAATCTGATTCCGTTAATTCATTCATAAAATCATCATATTCGGAATCCATAGTTGAAAAAAGTTCTTCTTCAACCTTTATTACATCATTAACTTCAACTTTATCCAAATAACCTTCATTAGCCATAAATATTATCATCACCTGCTTTGCAACAGATAGGGGACTATATTGGCTTTGCTTCAGAATTTCAATTAATCTCTGCCCCCTGAGTAACTGTGCCTTTGTAGCTTTATCGAGGTCCGAACCGAATTTAGAGAAAGCTTCTAATTCTGCATATTGGGCAAGATCCAATCTAAGCTGTCCAGTTACTTTCTTCATTACTTTCTTCTGAGCGTTACCTCCAACCCTGGAAACAGATAATCCGGCATTAATTGCAGGTCTTATTCCTGAATAAAACAATTTACTGCCCAAATATATCTGCCCATCCGTAATAGAGATCACATTAGTCGGGATATAGGCCGTTATATCATCTGCCTGTGTTTCAATTATTGGAAGCGCAGTTAAAGAGCCACCCCCCAATTCCTTATTAAGCTTTGAAGCCCTTTCTAATAATCTTGAATGAAGATAAAATACATCTCCAGGATAAGCTTCACGTCCCGGAGGTCTTCTAAGCAGTAGAGAAAGCTCTCTGTAGGCAACTGCGTGTTTGGAAAGATCGTCATAAATAACAAGTGCATGCTTACCTTTATCACGGAAATATTCACCCATCGTGCAACCAGTATAAGGGGCAAGATATTGAAGAGAAGCAGATTCAGACGCAGATGCGGTAACAATTATAGTATAATCCATTGCTCCATGATCTACCAGAACCTTCACAAGTTTTGCAACAGAAGATTTCTTCTGACCTATGGCAACATATATGCAATATACATCTGTATTTTTTTGATTTATTATTGTATCAATTGCGATAGCTGTTTTACCTGTCTGCCTGTCACCAATGATCAGCTCTCTCTGTCCTCTGCCAATTGGAATCATGGAATCAATTGATTTTAACCCAGTCTGAAGTGGTTCTTTAACAGGCTGCCTATGAATAATTCCAAGAGCTTTTCTTTCTATCGGGTGAGATTCTTCAGTTTTAATCTCTCCTTTACCATCAATCGCCTGACCCAAGGCATTAACAACGCGACCCAACATTTCATCTCCAACCGGAACCTGAAGGATTTTCTTAGTTCGTCTGGCAATATCACCTTCTTTGATCTTACTTGTTTCACCAAACAGAATACATCCGACATTGTCTTCTTCCAGATTTTGTGCCATTCCTACAACACCACCTGGAAAAGCGATCATTTCTCCCGCCATAACATTGTCGATACCGTATATACGGGCAATGCCATCGCCAATCTGTACTACTTTTCCGGTTTCTGCAATATCGATCTCAAATTTGAAGTTATTAATTTTAGCTTTTAAAATTGCACTTATTTCATCTGGATGTATTTTCATTCCTACCTCATCAATATTTGTTTTGAACTTAATTGAACAAGTTTCACCAAATTATTATAAATAGATCCATCAATTCGCATTGTGTCTGTTTCCGCTACAAATCCACCAATAATACTGGGATCTATCTTAACAGTAACTTCTATTTTGCTGTTTAATTTCTTTTCTACTTCATTAACAATTTTCTTAATAGTTTTATCATCATGCTCGTAAGCAATAGTTAATGTTGCTTTAACCTTTTTATTAGCAATCAGAATGTAATTTTCTAATTCATTCAATACATCACCGATAATGGAGAATCTGTGCTTTTTTATCAATAAATAGAAAAGATTCTTCCAAATAATGGAATTGATAAGCTTTTCTGAAATCTTTTCAGACAGATATAATCTTTCCTTTAAAGGATAAAGAAAAGAATTCAATGAAGATACATATTCCCAATCTTCGGCAAAAGTCCTATTTAAAGCTTTAATATCCGTTCGATAGAATCCATATTCATTCTTTTCTATATTCATAAGAATAGCTTTGGCATATCTTTGAGCTACCAACTGGTTGTTCACTTTGCCTCACTTTCCTTTATTAGCTTATTTAATAATCTAAGATCTTCCTCTTTATCGATCTTTTGTGACAGGAATTTCTCTGATAAATCTGCGATCATCGTTGTAAGTTCACCCTCAATTTCCTGAATTACCTTTTCTTTTTCATGCAGAAGCTGATCTTCTGTTTCAATTATAATCTTTCTTTCTTTCTCTTTAGCTTCCTTAATAATGTTTGAAGATTTTTTTTCTGCATCTCTTCGGGCAGCTTGTTTCATTTTCCTGATCTCTTCAGCAGATTCTTTGAGATCCTTCTCTTTTTCCAGAGCCTTTTCTTCAGCTTCTTCTCTGAATAGTTTTGCATTATCTAGATCGGCTGCTATCTTTGCCTGCCTTTCTTCCAGAAACTTTTTAATTGGTTTATAAAGAAGTTTATTCAAAATTATTAATAATAGAATAAAATTCAATATAACAATTATAAAAGCATAATTTATTGTAATCATAGATTCTCCAGTTTAAATTACTATCTGTGATGAGGGCATCCCATCAAAACCTCTTTCTATGCAGAAAAAATAAGTAAGAGCGCTATAACTAGAGAATAAATCCCAGTAGATTCAGAAACTGCCTGACCAACCAGCATGGTTCTTGTTATTAAACTTGCATTTTCTGGTGACCGTGCAATACCTTCACAAGCTTTTCCAGCTACAAAACCTTCACCAATTCCGGGTCCCAATGCACCCATTCCCATACATAAACCTGCACCAAGCAATGCTGCAGCTTTTACAATTCCTTGTGCTAATGTAAAATCCATGATTCCTCCACTTTATTTGATTATTTATTATAATGCAAAAATTAATAAAAACGAAACAACTAACGAATATATTGCTGTGGATTCTGAAACAGCAGCCCCTAAAAACATTGTTCTCATAATCGTTGATTTTTCGTGTGGAAATCTCCCGACCATATTACTGGCTTTTCCAGCCACAAAACCAATTCCAGACCCCGGTCCTAAAGTTCCTAGACCAATAGATAGACCCGCCCCAATAAGAGCCATGGATTTTACGATTATTCTACCAACAGAAGCATCTACCGGTTGATTTGGGATTGAATACATTAGCAGAAAAGCAACAACCAGAGCAAAAATAGCTGACGTCTGCGATAAGGCTTGCCCTATTAGCATATTCCCCATTATGGAATTGCCTTGTTTGGGCATTCTGGCAACTGCACTACAAGCCTGCCCTCCGGCATAACCGGCTCCGAGGGAAGGTCCAATAGATCCCAATCCCATCGCCAGACCAGCAGCCAGGTAAGAAGCAGCTCTATACCAGCCTCCTTCCGAAAGATCTGATCTACCATAGATGAGCAGCATTGAGATAACCAGAGCAAAAATACCTGCAGTTTGAGCTGCAGCTTGTCCAATAAGCATTGTTCTAAAAAGCTGATCATTCGCCTGGGGTTGTCTAACAATACCGTATGCACTTTCACCGGCAATGATACCAGATCCTATTCCAGTAGTTATTGCTCCTAACCCCATACTAATACCTGCACCTAAAAATGCGGCTATCTGAATATGTTCTATTGTTAATACCATTGTTACTCCGTAATTTCAGCACCAATATAAGATAAAGCCAGCATGGTAAATACAAAAGCCTGGATAGTTCCAACAAATATTCCAAAGAATAGATTTAATCCAACCGGAAAGACCACATAATTAACTAGAGATGAGACAACAAGAATAATAATTGCTCCGCCAAGAATATTTCCAAATAGTCGGAAAGAAATTGATACTACTTTAGACATTTCTCCTACAATATCAAGTATAAATAAAGGATTCCTTACAGGATTAATGTAATTTTGCAAATGACGCCATAGACCATTGAATTTAATGGCTGATGCGTGAACTATTGTAATGGCCATAATACCAAGACCTAAAGGAACATTAAGGTTCCTGGTAGGTTCCATAAAACCGGGGATCGGTATTAATCCAATCATATTACAGATCCAAATAAACAAGAACAATGAGACGATGTAGGGAGTATAATATGCTCGTTCTTTCCCAAGTGTATCAATCACAAAACCTTCCAGTGATGTATATGTAAATTCGAACATTATCTGAGATTTTGAAGGTCTTTTTCTGAGAGAAATTCGGATTAGAATTATAATTACAAATATTAGCAGGTCAACTATAAGTAACATTCTAAGAAGTTGAAAAGTACCTACTGCAGAATTTTGACCAAAGAATTTTTTGAAGAATTCATACAACTTTGTACTACCATAAAGTTTGGGAATTTCATTGTGCTGTTGGTAATATTGGTCGATCTGAAATTCTTCAGTTATCATTTTCTGAAGGTCATACTCACTATCTATATGTTTTACTATAAATTTTTTGTTTACGAATCCGAACTTTAATTCCTTGTTAAAATTTGCTGAAACAAATACCAATAGTGTTTCAACAACAAAAAAAGATTAGAAGAAGTCTTAGCATCGGCTTTTTTTTCTTTGCCATTTTATCCTAATTCTCCCTGCTCAAATTTCTGCTTACAAATTCATATAAATAAATAACGATCTGCCCAGCTAAAAGACCAAATCCAAAACTGATCAGATTCGGTTTTATGATAGACAAAATAAGAATCGAATAGACAAGCAGGAATAACAATCGCAAATATGTTCCTTTCATAATACTGAGCTTAGATTTTGTCGGAGCAATAACTAAGCTAACACGTACATTATAGGCCAGCCAAAGCAAATTTGCAGAGCTTGCGAATGATCCCAGCATCCATCCCAGAGCCACTTTAAAAAACATCGGCAAAGTCAAAGCCGCCGGTATGTTTGTCAAGAGAATAATCAATATCAGCCGGGTAACGTATTTTCTATTATTCATAGTAAAAATTCTTTATCTTTCGTAGTATTTTTTTAACTGTCGGTATGCTGCAATCATTCCCAAAATAACACCCAAAACCACTCCAACAATTAAAAGATTCCCATTAGTCTGCAATTTCTTATCAAGGTAGTTGAATCCCAAAACACAGATAACAATTGATACAACAACACTTAAGCCCAGTCGTGTTATCAAACCAAAATGTTTAAAGAATTCAAACTTAAAGGGGTTTTGTTCTTTCAGCATCTAATTTCGGAGTTTCTTTTGATATTGGTTTTACTGCACTCCCCATTTTACTGCTACCATTGAATACGGCTCCCGTATGCACCCTTAAAACTCTGGCAACTATATCTCCACTCAGGTTTGCAGTTCTGTCTAATTCAAGCCCTTCGGTAACATTGATATTACCAACAACCTTACCTGAGATAAGACATTCTTTTGCTTTAATATCAGCATGTGCTTCACCGGAAAGACCGACTGTTACAAATCCATTGGATTCAATTTTACCATCGATCTTACCATCGATCCTCACCCCACCTTCAACAAAAAGTGTTCCTTTAATTTTGCTGCCTTTCCCAATAATTGTCGAAAGTTCAACTCTCCTGTTTCTTTCCATCTTAACCTCTTTTTTTATTCATCAAATAAAATAAATTTTTCAGGATCTATAGCGCTTCCGTTATCTAATATTTCAAAATGCAGATGCGGACCTGTACTATTACCTGTATTACCTACGAGTCCAATATTCATGCCTTTTTTAACAATATCTCCTTCTTCTACAAGAACCTTAGCTAAATGAGCATAACTGGTAACAAACCCATTAAAATGATCTATAATTACCATATTCCCAAAATATTTATCCTCTTTTACTAAAACAATCTCCCCTGTTGCGGAAGTTACTACCTGGCTTCCCATAGAAGCCGCCAGATCTATGGCCAGATGATTTTCTTTAAATCTCTGGCTAATAACAAATTGCCCAATAACGGGAATCAAATCCGGTATAAATGTTTTCTTTCTTTCAGTTTCCTTAAGCTTATCATAATGTTGTGCCGAAGTGTCATCCTGATTTCCTATATAATCCTTCAAAAGCTGTCTCAGTTTCTCCGATTTGCGTTCAGATCCATGACTTTGAGGACTGTTTTGAACCAATTTATCTGTTAATAATTCTATATATTTTGATGATGCTTCAATCTCCTGGCGTTTTTGTTCAATCTCAAATTTCAGATCACTATTCAATTTGATCAGTGTAATAATAACAATAATTGAAATAACAATAAAAATTATAAATAATAATTTCATCTTAACTATTCTAATTCATTTAGAATTCTTTTGAGATCGTCTTCTTCGGTAAAATATATGATAATTTTTCCATTTTTCTTATTCTTTTGTATACTGACTTTCGTGTTATATTTCCAGGCAAGTTTGCTCTCTTGTTCTATAAAAAATTCATTTTTAATTATTGGGTTTTTTATAGCAATAACTGATCCCTTCTCCTTAATACGTTTAGCTTCAGATTCTGTTTTTCTCACTGAATATTTGTTCCGTACTATCAATTCTGCAAACTCTTCCTGAAGATTATCGTCAACCCGTAGAATAGCTCTCGCGTGACCAGATGAAAGTAAATTATTAAGAATCATTTGTTGTATTCTTTCACTTAGCTTCAGAAGTCTGATCAAATTGGATATTGTTGCCCTATCCTTCCCAACAATATCAGAAATCTGAACATGGGTAAGATGGAATTCTTCATTCAGTTGCTGATAAGCATTTGCAACCTCAATTGCATTTAAATCTTCCCTTTGAACATTTTCAATTATTGCTAATTGCAATTGTTCTTTAGGCGTAACACTGCGAACAATAACAGGAACTTCTTTAAAACCAGCCAGTTTTGATGCTTCCAGTCGTCGCTCACCAGCGATCAATTCATATAGAGAATCATCTCTCTTGGTTACAATTATTGGTTGAATAATACCATTTTCCTTCAGAGAATTAGCTAGTTCCTGAAGTTTCTCCTTATCGAAAATTCTTCTAGGTTGGTACTTATTTGGAACGATCTCTGATATTCGTAATGTTGAAACTCCCATAGTTTGATCGTGTGTATCAGGGCCAGTACTGATCAATGCTTCTAATCCCCTTCCTAATTTTGTCATCTTAATATCACTTCCTTTGCAAATTCCAGATAGTCTTTTGCACCAACAGATTTAATATCATAGTGAAATATCGATTTACCGAAGCTGGGAGCTTCGGTAACTTTAACATTACGATGTATTACGGTTTCAAAAACCTTTTCTTGAAAATATCTACGTACTTCCTTAGCAACCTGAAGGGCAAGATTAAGCCGTTTATCAAACATTGTAAGCAATACGCCCTGAATGTTTAAATTCGGGTTGAGATTCTTTTTAATCAATCTGATTGTATTAAGAAGCTGACTCACGCCTTCAAGTGCATAATATTCACATTGTATTGGGATAATTACATCTGTACATGCTGTAAGGGCATTTACCGTTAATAATCCCAGAGAAGGAGGACAATCTATCAGAATATATTCATAATCATTCTTTATTTCTTCAATTGCTTTTTTTAATCTCTGCTCGCGGGAATATTCCTTAACCAGTTCAATCTCGGCACCACTTAGATCTTGGCTGGAGATAGCAACAAAAAGATTATCCAAAACTTTAGATGATTTAATAACTTTATTCAATTCTATTTGTCCTATTAAAACCTCATAAATGTTGGGGCTTTTTAGTTTAAACCCTAATCCACTGGAAGAATTACCTTGTGGATCAAGATCGATAAGAAGTGTCTTTTTTTCGTATATAGCCAAAGCAACTGCCAGATTCACTGTTGTTGTAGTTTTCCCTACACCGCCTTTTTGGTTTACGATAGTAATGATTCTATTCATAACCTTCCCATTTCTTCCTTATTTGTATGATATTTCTCACACCTATTGCAGGATGAGAGAAATCCATAATTTTATATTTGTTAAAAACCTGCATATCATTAATTTCATTTCCCTTATAAAATAGGATTTCACCATCAGGTTTCAACAATCTCAATAATATTTTTTTTGTATTTAGGAATAATTTTAACCGCTCTACAAACAATCAGATCAAAAAACTCATTCCAAGACTCATTCATATCTTCAAGGCGTGAAACAATCGTGAAACACCCGGACAAGTCAAGTTTTTTGATGATGTTTTTTAAAGCCTCTATCTTTTTTCCTCTGGAATCAAGCAGATACATCTCTGATGTGGGAAACACTATTTTTAAAGGTACTCCGGGCATTCCACCACCTGTTCCAAAATCAAGAATTTTCTTGTTACTAAACTCCACGGAATTGTGTGGTAAAATCGAATCAAGAAAATGTTTTGTCCAATATTCATCTTCTGATGTTTTACGTGAAACAAGGTTTATAGAACTATTTATTTCGAGGATAAGTTCAAGGTAATGCCTAAATACCTGCAAATATGAATTATATTTTTCCGGGTAATTTTCCCTTAAAAACTTTCTAAAAATCTCTTTATTCATAATAATACCTTTTCATTAATTATAAGTTTTAATGGGAAGCTTTGTGTCAAGTTAACTTTCCGATATTATAATGCCGTTTCTGACTTAAATTAACTATTATGTTTTTTAAAATTTGACAACAACCCACTCATATTTATTTCTGTGGACCTAAGGGGTAGATTCATGAAATCATTTGAAATTATTGTTTCTGGAAAAGTTCAGGGAGTTGGTTACAGATTCTTTGTTTTAAAAAAAGCAAACCTGTACAATATCAGGGGAATCGTAAAAAATCAGCCCGATGGCAGTGTGAAGATCATTGCAACTGGAAAGCAGGCTAATCTTAACATATTCATAGAAGAATTAAAAAGGGGTCCATCTTTGTCAAACGTAAGCAATGTGGTTTTTTTTGAAATACCTGTACAAGACAGTGAGACATTCAAGATCACCTATTAGGATTTCTTTACTCTTGCTTTTTGTGTCCTTCTATGCAATTTCATGCGTAATTCAGAGTAACCCTACATTTTATACTCCTTCTGAAAATTATCATATTGTGAAACCTGATGAAACCCTAAATTCAATCAGTGAAAAGCATACTACATCAGCCGAAAACCTAATACTGTTCAATAATTTAAAATCCACCCAAGTTTTTCCCGGACAGAAACTATATCTAGAACCAAAATTACATTTGAAGTGTGAATACGTAACCGTTCGTCCAATCCCATCAAGAGGATATCATATAGTTAAATCAAAAGAGTCTATCACGCGTATTGCTAAAATGTATGATGTGAATTTAATCGATATAATGAATATAAATAATCTCAAATCGTTTGATCTTAAAACCGGGCAGAAAATCTATTTATTTTCTGATGTTTTTATTGCTGAACCAGATAAACCAGTTCTCACTGAAAAGAAGTTTATTCCGGAAAAAGAAAAAATAGAGAAAGAAAAAGTGCTTAAACCAAAGAAGATGATAAAATCAAAAAAATCAGATTTGACGCTTCCATTAGAAGGTACAATTACTTCAGAATTCGGAATGAGAGATGGTAAACCCCATAAAGGTATAGATGTTGCCGCTGATATTGGA
>Ga0255374_10101_pt2 | contig 10176 bp, 15 predicted proteins | sample ANMaggSeSYBR01H4_FD_182088 | JGI IMG/M metagenome (GOLD analysis project Ga0255374, IMG submission 182088) | Sediment cell enrichment communities from methane seep in Santa Monica Basin, California, United Staets - ANME aggregate JGI... | ecosystem: Environmental > Aquatic > Marine > Cold seeps >... | reverse complement strand
TAGACCCAAATAAGGTAAACCAAAAGCAGACTATTTAGTAATAACTAAAGAGATTTTAAAAGAGGAGTAGTAAGTAAATGAGAAAAGAAAAAGTTCAATCATTAATTGCGGAACATTTTACAAAAATAGTACAGAAAGACCGCAAAATACACAATGCCTATTTGTTAATTCATTCGGAAAAGCTCGACATTCACCTGAATATAGCGGAAGGCTCAACCGGCAGTAGGCTTGCTAATGCACAGCAGCCTTATTTTATTGCCAGCATTGGTAAGTTGTTTACCTCTGTTCTTATAGGAATTTTGGTTGAGAAGGGAATGATATCTTACGAAGATACTATCACTCAGTTTTTAGATAATAACCTATTACACAACTTACATATTTACCGGGGGAAGGATTATACTAACCACATAAAAATAAAACATTTGTTGAATCATACATCAGGTTTGCATGATTATTTTGATGATAAACCGAAACAAGGTAAATCGATGATTGATATAATTTTTGATGAACCATCCCGTTTCTGGACTCCCCAGGAAACGATTAAGTGGTCAAAAGAGCATTTGAAATCACATTTCCCTCCCGGAAAAGGATTTCATTATTCAGATACCGGCTATCATATTTTAGGATTAATTATTGAGAAGATAACCTCAACACCTTTCCATGAAGCACTTCGACATTACATTTTTCAGCCACTCCAGATGAATCACTCATATTTGGCTCATTATTCTGAATCAATGGAAAAAAGCGACTACCCGGTGGCAGATTTATATTCCGGTAATACCAATGTGATACAATACCGTAGTCTTAGTATTGATTATGCCGGTGGTGGAATTGTTGCTACATCCGAAGATTTGCTGAAATTTATGAAAGCATTGGTGAAATATGAGATTATCAGAGAAGATACTTTTGAGAAAATGAAAAATTGGGCGAAATTTTCTATAGGCATTGATTATGGCTACGGAATAATGAATTTCCGAACCATTCCTCTTTTAATGCCCAAAAAATATAATGTTTGGGGAAATGCCGGCTCGGTAGGGTCTTTTATGTTTTACCATCCGGCAATGGACATTTACTTAATCGGGAATTTAAATCAGTTTCGCTATGCACAAAAAGGTATCAGGTTAATGTTTAAAATGATTGATATACTTTCAAAGAACAAAACTGTTCTCCAAACAGCTTCAATAATGTAGCTTAAAAATTTTAAAAGGGACTGTGAATCATATAGGAATTATAAATAAGGGAATAAAAAATGGATTTAAAAATTATCGGGAAGAATCTTAATAAAGGAAATTTAAAAATACTTAAAGATGCCCTCAATAAAATAAATCCCAATATAGGGAGAAAATTAATCTCCTGGGTCCTTCAACACCCTCGTTATCTTAAAAGTTTTTTCCCTCTTTATCAGGCTTATACCGATGCCCGACAAATTCGGGAAAAAGAATTAGAAAACGGATTGCAGGTGCCCTCAACCTTAATCATAAGTATTACTCCCCGTTGTAATCTTAATTGCGAAGGATGTTACGCCTCGTCTGCTGGTAATATAAAGAGGCGTAAAAGTGTAAAAAATAAAACTCAAGCCAAAACTCCACTAAATCGTGAACAATGGCGTAAAGTCATAAAAGAAGCAGGTGAACTGGGAATATTCGTCAACATAATCGCCGGCGGAGAACCTTTTTTATTCCCTGAATTGATTGAGTTTTGTGAAGAATTTAAAGACCAAGCCTTTGTAATTTTTACCAACGGAACTGCTCTTACTCAGGCTGATTATAACTTCTTAAAACGCTCAACCAATCTGGCTATCATTGTGAGCATAGAAGGAAGTTCTGAATTTACTAATAAAAGAAGAGGGAGTGGAGTTTATGAAAAAGCCTTAAATACAATTAAAAACCTTGACCAGATAGGCGTACCTACCGGTATTTCTGCCACTATCACCCGGATGAACTTTAAGTATTGGATGAATCCTGAAAATATTGATAATCTGATTAAACAGAATATAAGAATACTCTTTCTAATTGAATATATCCCTCAAACACCTCTACCCCAGACCAAAACGGAGTCAACAGATCACTCTCTCCTTCTTAAACCGGAAGAAAGAAGGAAATTTAGAGCACAAATCATAAAAATCCGCTCAACCAAACCCATTTTTATAATTCACTCTCCAGGTGATGAAGAATATTTCGGAGGATGTGTATCAGCAGGAAGGGGTTTTGCCCACGTTACCCCGGCAGGAGACCTTACCCCCTGCCCGGTATCAAATATCGCCACCCATAATCTTATCAACTCTACTTTACGGGAAGGGCTGGCCAGTCCTCTATTTAAAGAGATATGCAAGAATGAACACCTGCTGGAAACCGAAGGTATGCCTTGTGCTTTGTTTGCTCATCCCGAGAAAGTCTCCGCCCTGGCGAAGTCAGTTGGTGCTTACAAAACAGATTTAGATATTTTATAAAAAACGACAGGGGATAATCCTTTGGCGTGTTATTATTGTGTTGAAACCAGATCTCATTTATTTTATAAATAAAATGCTCTGCATTTCGCAAAACCTGGGAGCATTATACAATTAAGTGCGAACTAACCCGCAATGGAGCCATCCTTAAAAATATTCCCTCATAATCCACTTCTTTTGTTTTCTTATTTACAATTATTATAAATTTTTTAAATTCAAAATTATTTGACATTGACATATATTATACATGTATAATATAATGAAATTAATATAATAATTTATATATAAAATATAATAGGAGGTGATATTATATGTCTTTGGGAAATGCCTTATTGGGCTTACTAAGTCATGGGCCGATGACCGGCTATGATTTAAAAAAACTCCTTGATCATCCCATAGGGTTTTTTTGGGTTGCCCAGATGAGTCAAATATACAGGGAGCTAAATAAAATGGAGGAAAAAGGATTAGTTAAATCTGCGATTGTAGCACAGGAAAAAAGACCGGATCGCAAAGTTTATCAACTTACCAAAGGAGGCAAAGAAACCTTTTTAAGCTGGCTAAACAAATTTCCTGATCAGCTCAACGAGGCTAGCAGAAATCAATTTTTAATGCGAATATTTTTCTCATCAAAAATAAAGTTAGATGAATTAGCCTTTGAAATAAAGAGGTATAAAAAAGAGATAGAAGAAGAGTTAGAATGTTTAAATGAAGTTGAACAATGGATCAAGGATTATAGTCAGGAAAAGAAGTTTAAAGAAGATGCTTTTTATTGGAATTTAATAGTTAAAAAGGAGTATAAGAGTATTGCTGCCGGGATAGAGTGGGCCGATGAATGTTTGCAGTTAATTGAACAAAAGAAGAGAAAAAAATGAACAAATTTAAATTTAAAAGAGGGAATTAAAATGAAAAGATCTATTATCCTGATGTTAATTCTTATTTTTCTAGTTTTGTTAAGTATCAATGCCTGGGCTGACCGGGTGGAAAAGGTTATAGAAGAGAGCTTTATCTTAGATAGTTCCGGTTCTTTCTCCCTTACTAATGTTGCCGGTGATATTATGGTCTATTCCTGGGATAAGGAAGAAGTGAAGATGGTTGCTATCAAATCTATTAGTTCCTGGGGGATAGGTGACCCGGAAGGATTTTTAGATAAAATTGAAATTGAAATTACCAGCCAACCAAAAAATCTCAGAATTCACACCCGCTATCCCACATTTTCCTGGATTAAGAATGCCCGGGTAGATTACCGGTTATGGATTCCTGAGGCCACCAGTGTCCGACTGGAATCAGTAAGTGGAACTATTCAAATAGGAGACCACCTTAACCAAGTTGATACCAAGACAGTTAGCGGGAATATAAAATTGAGGAATATAAGAGGGAACATAGAGGCAAAGACTACCAGTGGAGAGGTCAGTGGACAGGAGATTAACGGGGATATAAAAGCTAGCTCGGTAAGTGGTGGCCTTGCTTTCCTGGATTCTCAAGGGGGTTTATCTTATTTGCATACCACCAGTGGGAAGATTCGAGCTGAGTTAAAATTTATAGATAAAGATGCTTCCGGCATGTCTTTATCTACTGTTAGTGGTGATATAACCCTGTATTTACCCGAAGATGCTTCCTTTGATTTAAATATAAGTACTGTTTCGGGGGAAATTAATAGCGGATTTAAAGTTTTAATAGATAGTGTTAGTAAAAGAAGATTACAGGGAGAAGTTGGTGACGGAGGCATTAATATCGAGTTAAAAACTGTTTCCGGGGATATTTCTTTAAGAAAATTATAAGAAAAAGTTAATAGATATTTCTGGGGTTATCCCCATGGCGAACTCGTATATATAAATCTAATTTCAGGAGGTGTCTGAAGATGGAAAATCAGACTGCAAAAATTGTTGCAGCGGTTCTGGGAGTAGTGGGATTTATTTTAATTTTGGCTGGTCCGGCCTTCCACTTAGTCGAGAGTACTCCCGCTCTTTTTGCCGGTATTGTATGCTGGGTTGTTGCCGGTGCGATTAAAGCATTTTTTAAAAAGGCAGGGCAATAAACACTCGTACTATTAGGGCAAGTAAAATTATAAATAATAAAAGTATCAGCTAATATAAAAAATTAAGGAAGGAAAAATCAATGGTAACGAAAAAAGAAGAATTTACTATTTCCGGAGATAAGATTGTTGAAAAAGTAAAAGAAATTATTAATGAAGGTAGTGCGCGAAGGATTATTGTAAAAAATGAAAAAGGGGAAGAAATAGCTGAATTTCCTTTGACTGCTGGTGCTGTCGGAGCATTGATTGCACCTGCCCTGGCTGCATTAGGAGCTATTGCCGCCTTGTTAACTAAATGTACCTTGATTGTAGAAAGAAAAGAATAACATTATTTTCATATTTACCGGTAAAGTGTATTAAATTTTAAACAAAAATAAATTATAATCCTGGAGATTAGATTAATGATTGCCTTACTTATAATTGAATACATTCTGGCGATTTGTTTAATTGCTATTATGCTGGTCTTTTTTGTGCCAATATTTTTTAATATCCAGGTAAGTAAATACAATGGTCTTGTTTTATGGGTAAAAGTTAACTGGTTGTTTAATGCTTTTTACTGTTATATTGAAAAAAAGGGGAATCAAAAGCCGGTAGCTATTGTAAGAATTTTAGGTTTAAAGATTCCGATAGAAAGAGAAGAAGCACAGAAGAAGAAAAAGGAAAAAATTAAAAAAGAAAAAAAATTTGATTTTAGGGCATTACTTAACAAACTTTTTTTAGCTAAAGCATTTCAATTTATTAAAAAAGTATTAAAGCATATTGTTCCTCAAGAATTTCGGGTAAGGTTATCTTATGGTTTTGATAATCCTGCCAATACCGGTATATTATGTGGTTTTGTTGCCTTATTTTCCACTTATTTTTCCGAGTACGATATCTGTCTTAACCCTATCTTTGATCAGGAAATTTTAGAGGGAGAATTATTTCTAAAGGGTAGATTATTTTGTTTTGTGATTACTTATTATATTCTTCAACTGGTTTTGTCAAAAACTTTTCGGAAAACAATAAAAGAGGCAAAAAAAATTAATTAAATTTAAGGAGGTATTGATAATGAAAGAAGAAATAGCCAAACAGGTAGAAATGTTATTTGAAAAGTTAAAAGATTTTATAACTTCTAAAACTGTGGTAGGAGAAGAAATAAAGATAGGAAAATTAACTTTAATCCCTATCATTGAAGTTACATTTGGTATGGGCTCAGGGACTGGTGGAGGTAAATATGCCAAAGATCAGGAAGGTTCTGGCGGAGGAATAGGTCTGGGCGTCAAAGCCAGACCATCGGCTTTTATTGTCATTAAAGATGAGGAGGTTGAATTATTGTCTTTGCATAAGCCCGGCTCTTTGGAAAAATTAATAGAAAAATTTCCCGAGATTATAGAAAAATTTCCCTATAAACCGGGGAAGAGGGAAGGGAAAGAAGAAAAGAAAGAATAGAGAGTAATTTTCTTTTAGTAAATAATAAGAGAAAGTTAATAGATGTTTCTGTGATTATCTCTATGGCGAACTCGCATATATAAATCCAATGTATAATGCGAGTTCGCGCATGTTGGAAAAGAATAACCTTATTTTTATATTTACTGGTAAAGTGCATTAAATTTTAAACAAAAGTAAATTATAATCCTGGAGATTGGAATAATGATTGCCTTACTTATAAATGAAAGGAGGAAAATCTATAATGGAGAAGAAACTTTACAGGTCAGAAAAAGATTCTATGATTGCTGGTGTGTGTGGAGGAATTGCGGAATATTTTGATGTTGATTCTACTTTAATCAGGTTATTAACGGTAATATTTATCCTTTTAGGAGGCGCAGGAGTTTTGGCTTACATTATTGCCTGGATTATAATTCCCAAAAATCCTGGACAAGTTTCTGATGATAAGCTTGATAAAAGAGAGGAGTCTAAAGAAAAGATTAAAAAAGAGGCAGAAGAAGTAGTGGAAGAAGTAAAAGAGTGAAAAGAATTTTTAAGGATGATTGGATATAAACGTTGAAGATAGCATAAAACGTATGGCGTGTAGCGTTTATCACAGAAAGCAGTTATATGTTTAGCAGTTGGTTCTCTGGTTAGCTGGTAAAACGACCATCCACTATTTTCTAACGAATAATCAAATTGGCAAAGTGGACAATTATTAAATAATTAGAGGAGGAAATCGATGAAAAAAATTAATTATATATTTGGTCTTTTACTATTATTTATAGGAGTACTATTAATATTAGCGAACTTTGGAGTAATAGAGATTGTTTGGGATAATTTGTGGCCTTTGTTTTTATTAATACCTGGGATTGTTTTTGAATTAAGTTATTTTATTTATCGTAAGGATGATGGTAACCGTGGTGGCATTGGAGACTTCCCAGGTTCAAGTCTTCTGGTTCTGGGAGGGATACTCATTACTTATGGCCTCTTATTTTCAGTCAATGTCATCTACGGTTGGCACTTGATGGAAGATTTATGGCCCATATTTCTCCTAGGAGTAGCAATAGGTTTACTACAGGCTTATCTTTTTGGAGGACGAGAGAAGTACCTCTTGATTCCCGTAGGAATATTAGGGGCTATTTCTCTATTTTTCTTAATTAATAATTTAGTATTTATTGATTTTAGACTTTTAGCAGGAATTTTATTAGTGCTAATCGGGATATGGATTATCTTTAAGAAAGCTAAATCAAGTGAGTGAATATGAAAAAGTTATTAAAAAGTTAGAATCCTTATCTATTCCTAAAGCAATTATTGGTATGGCAAAATATGAAGTTGTTTCTGAAAACACCTACGGGGCATCAATTCCAAATCCAAGATAGATAGCTAAAGAAATAGGAGTAAGTCATAAATTTCCCCAAAAACATTAGAAAAATGGCATGTGTCTATTTATTTTAATAGATATTTCTGGGGTTATCCCTATAGCGAACTCGCATATATAAATCTAATATAAGGAGGTGCCTGAAAATGGAAAATCAGACTGCAAAAATTATTGCAATGATTCTGGGAGTAGTGGGAATTGCCTTAATTTTGGCTGGTCCAGCCTTCCACTTAGTGGAGAGTACTCCCGCTCTTTATGCTGGTATTGTATGTCTTATTGTTGCCGGTGCGATTAAAGCTTTTTTTAGAAAAGCAGGGTGATAAATAGAGGAAATCGTTTTATATATTAAAATGTATTTTATTCCATTATATTATGCGAGTTCGCTTACACTAAATAAACGATAATATAAAGTTTGATTAATTAAGGAGGAATAAAAATGCCTGAAAAAGAAAATGCTCCTGATAACAGTCAAGAGACAGAAGAAAATATATTGACAAAGCGCTTGGAAACTCTTGGTTGGGCTCTGTTTAATCATGACTGGTGGTCTCTTTCTGATACCTTCTCATCTTGTTCCCCCGGGTACCTGGCTCATCGGTGTAGGTTTAATTATGCTGGGACTTAATGCCTATGGCTATTCCAAAGGTTTTAAAGTAAATAACTTTACAATCTTACTCGGTGTTCTTGCCTGTGGTTTTGGGCTTGGCTCTTTCTTTGGTGTTGATTTCCCTATCATACCCCTTTTACTTATTTTTTTAGGAGCAAAAATTATCTATTCCGTATATAAAAAACAGAGTTGAATATTAAAATAAATTCAAATTGTATTTATGTAAAGTAGAAGGTATAAATCATTTCCTTTTAACACAGAAATAAAACATATTTATTAAAAGTTATGGCAATCTTATAAGAAAAATATTTTTATAAATTATAAATAAGGAGATAAAGAAAATGAAAAGAAAAAAAGTTGGTTTAATTATATTTTGGATAGGTGTTCTGTATATTATCATAATGGGTTTTGTTACCAGCTATTGGGTTCGCGGAGCGTACCGACATTTATCACTTGAAGAGGTAAGAGAAACCATTTGGACCTATACCAGTCCTTTGTTCGGATTATGGGGGGTATCTGTTCCACTGGGGGCCATATTGGTTGGTATCGGTTTACTGATTTATATTCAAGCGAAAAGTTCGCACATCTGGTTATTTGGAATAGGAACATTTGCCGTATTGTTGATTGATATTTTAGAGAAGTTTGGTACTTTACCATCACCCGTACATTGGCCGCCTCTATATGGTATAGGAGGGGCTTTAATTTTATTATTCTTTTTTGGAATACTCTGGTTTTGGGCGAGAAGGTATGCAGTGCTTGAGGAGTCGGCAAAAACAGCAGCAGAATTTCAATTAGTCGGTTACGTATTTCTTATGATGGCTATGTGGTATCTTTGCGGAGCGCTTGCAAGACCGTTTCAAAAAGCCTTTGAAGGTTCAGTTCCGGGTAGTCCTGTTGCCATAATGGTCTTCCTGGTATTGGGATGGCTATTCTTATTTATCAGTCACTATCTGTTGGTACGGAGGTGATTAATATGTCAAAAAAAGAAAAATGGGAAATTAGTTTTAAGACGGTAAAAATACCCTTACTGCTTATAATTATTTTTTACAGTATTGCTTTTTGGAGATATTCTGCTACCGGAAAAATATTTTTCATTTATAATTTCGTTTATATCGGAACTGCTCTTGCTTTAGGGGGTTTTCTAAATGATGCACTTCCTAAAAAACATATTTTATGGGGTAGGAGAATCTCACAATTTCTTATTGGAATATATATGCTGGGATATCTCGGTTTTATTCTGCATGAGAACATGCAAATTGAGGGATTTTTCTTCTATTTATTTGCAGGAGTATTTGCAGCAGCTACCTTACATTATTTTATTGCTAAAGTTGTTGGTCCTGTAATTCTCAATCGTGGTTGGTGTGCTTGGGCCTGTTGGACTGCAATGGTATTAGACTTTTTACCCTGGAAGAAGCCGACCGGGAGGATTAAGAATCTGGGCATTATTCGCTATATCCACTTTTTCCTTTCACTTGGGTTGGTATCATACTTTTGGTTTATACTTGGTATTCGAGATATTAATGAATATTCGATGATAGAATTTTATTGGTTTGCCATAGGAAATCTTGCCTATTATCTCATTGCCATTGTTTTAGCAGCTGTTCTTAAAGATAACAGGGCCTTTTGTAAATACGTATGTCCGATACCTCCACTTCAAAAAGTCCTGTCCGGTTATGCCTTATTAAAAATGTCTATCGATGCTGATAAATGTAATGATTGTTACTTGTGCGAAAAGAATTGTCCCATGGGCATTAATCTTTTAAGTTATAAAAATGAAGGTAAACGAATATTATCAACAGAATGTATCATATGTTCCACCTGCGCAAATGTTTGTCCAAAAGAAGCAATTAAAATGACCATGAAGTTTGATAAAGGAGAAAGAAAAGAGTATTTGAGGTATAGATAATAAAAATTAATTAGCATAGTTTCATGAAAATACGTATAAATAATTAGAATAAAGGCAATTTAGCTGATTGAATCTGTATATTTAAAAAATGAAAAGAAAGGAGAAAAGAAAAATGAAAAATGTAAAAATAATTTATTTTGTGATTTTGTTTACCCTGATAACACTCCCCGGCTCGAAATTGGCAGGATGGTCCAACGAAAACTCCAACACTTCCCTATCCGTCCATTCTTTGGTGGGATCGCCGTATTGCGCCGCCCAATACTCCGGATTGTCTCCAGTGTTGAAAATCCCGCTGGTATGATTGAGCATCTGGCGAATGGTTATCTGGTCGGCATATTGAATGCGGCTGGTGATCGATTCCGACAAATACCTGTTAATCGAATCATCCAGGTCCAATCTTCAT
>Ga0255374_10130_pt1 | contig 10178 bp, 9 predicted proteins | sample ANMaggSeSYBR01H4_FD_182088 | JGI IMG/M metagenome (GOLD analysis project Ga0255374, IMG submission 182088) | Sediment cell enrichment communities from methane seep in Santa Monica Basin, California, United Staets - ANME aggregate JGI... | ecosystem: Environmental > Aquatic > Marine > Cold seeps >... | reverse complement strand
GGAAGTCAATTGTTTACCAGACTGATGCCTATGGCGATTTTGATATCATGACGCTTAATTTAGAGACATCAACTGAGGTGCGCCTGACTGAGATGGATTCCCAGGAAACACAGGCAAGCTGGTCTCCAGATGGCGGGAAGATCGCTTTCCTTTCCAATCAGGACGGTGATTTTGAGATATTTTTGATGAATTCAGATGGATCAGAGCAGACTCAGTTAACGCATAATGATACTTATGAGGCATCTCCTGTGTGGTCTCCAAGCGGAGAACAGATCGCGTTTCTTTCTAAACGCGGCAGCCATTTCCAGTTGTATAAGCTGGATGTAATGACTGGTGACGAAAAGCAGTTAACGGATCTCTCCGCGACTGTTCACTCGCCGTCCTGGTCGCCAGATGGGAAGTATTTAGCGTATATCCAGGAAGAAAGCACTGGTAGTCAGATCAACGTGCTCGAAATGGAAAGCGGGCAGTCATTTCTGATTGTGGATGCATTCAGTAAATACGACGGGTTGGTATGGATTAACCCATAAAAAAAGAGGCCGTGCGAGCAGCACGGCTTCTTTATCAAAAAGGGGGGATAATTTAATGCGTACCTTTGCTGTTGATCGATCCTAAACCGCTGATGTCTTGGTACACATCCGGGTTTCCGAAATAGGACACGGAACCGATCCCGGTTATTTCCACATCCAAATCATCTTCAGTCCACACAACTGCACTACCCGCGCCAGATAAATTAATCTCCGCGTCCTCGCTTTTAAGGTCGCCGCCTTCATAGCTGCCAACACCAGTGAGGTTGATCTTCTGCTTTTCTACCGTTCCCGCAATGATGACTGCGCCCGCGCTGGCCAGATTAACTTCTAACCGTTCTGCGGTCAGTTCGTCGATCTCAATGCTGCCCGCGCCGGTCAGGTTGATATCCAGCGTGTTTGTTTCCAGGCTGAAGACTTTGACAGCGCCAGCTCCGGAAAGGGAGATGTCCTCCAGGTTTTTTACCATGATCGTGAAGGTTGTCTGGTGGACAGGGCCGCCGATGAACCCCCGGCGTGTGCCGATGATCAACGTTTCATTTTTAACTTCAGTCGTGATATATCGCAGATAATCACGTGGTGCTTCGATTGTCAGGGATTCCTCATCTCCCTGTTTGATGATGAACTCGCCGAATGTTTCGATTGAAACGCGATTAAAACCGCTAACGTCATCACTTCTGGTTTGATACGGGCTGCTGCAGGCAGTCAGTGCCAGGCCAAAAAAGATCAGGAATGCAATAAGTAAACTAAAAATATTTCTGTTTTTCATATCTCACCTTAATATAGAATTAATTTTTACTTTCCAATACTTATATACGTACACATGCAAGAAAAGATGCGAACTTTTCCCGCTTTTATAAAATACACTTACATTCCTGTAATTAATATTTATAAAGTTGGTAGAGAAGTGTTGAAAACCAAAAAATGTGATGATCGAGTAAAAACAACAGATGGTATCATACATATAAATTTTTTATGGAGGATCACATGAAGTGCTTGCATTGTGGAAAAGGGGTTTCAGGTGAAGATAAAATTTGCCCATTCTGCGGTGAAGAAATCGAAAATGTAGTTGAAAGTGACGACATAAAATGCCGTCATTGTGGAAAACTCCTCAAAGAAGATTTTAATATTTGCCCCTATTGTGGGACTCCCAGGAAGATCGTCTGTTCAAATTGTAAAAAAGAATTGGAGGAGGAATATTCGTGCTGCCCTTTTTGCGGTGAAAAAATTGGAGGAAAATCAGCTGTTAGCAAAGACAATGCTGGCAAACATGATTATATGAAAAAGTTCACGTCTGTATTAGCTGCGATGGGGAAATTTTTCATATTTATTGGCAGGGTATTAAGAATGTTAGCGATCACTTTTTTTGAGTGGCTGGTGAAAATATTCAACAAGGCGCTGGGTTGGTTCAGGTCTCTGGACTGGGGGACTCTCAAAAATACAGGGAACGGCTTCATGACTTTTGCTAAAAAAATATTTTCGTTGCTGAAACAGGGGGTGTCTAAGGCCTGGGTTTTCTTAAAAGGAGTCTTTATCCGCTTGCGGGTTTTCATTTCCGGTAAACTGGAAAGGAAACTTTCTCCTGATTCCGCCGAGAAAGCTGCCATTGGTATCATCACGGCAAGCGGTCTGCTGAGCTTTTGCCTGCTGGCAGCGGTTGTTTTTGGCGTTTTTAGTCCATCTGGACAACCGGGTTTCGCGGATGGAACAGGAGCTGATGAACCTGAAATTGCAGCTACATTAGAAACCACTCAACCGATAGTGGATCCATCTGAGCAGAAATGGCTGGTTATGATCTATGCGGACGCGGATGACGAGGTCCTTGAAAACGATATTTATTTTGACGTGAATGAGGCTGAAACTGCTGGCTCCACGGAGCGTGTGCAGATAGTGGCTCAGATCGATCGTTTTCAAGGAGGATACGATGGCGACGGTGATTGGTCGGGCACCCGGCGATATTTCATCACCAAGGATGATGATCTCAATGTGATCCGCTCAGACTTGGCCATGGATTTGGGCGAGGTGGATATGGGTGCCACTAATACGCTGGTTGATTTCGCAACCTGGGCGATCGAGACTTATCCCGCTGACCGCTATGTATTGATCATGTCAGATCATGGATCAGGTTGGCCGGGCGGCTGGTATGACGACGACTCAATAAATCCGTCCGGCAACTTCATCGCATTAAACCAGATGGATGCAGCCCTTAGTGAGATCATCGCCCAGACGGGTATAGGTAAATTTGAACTGGTGGGTATGGACGCCTGCTTGATGGGCATGTTGGAAGTTTACAGCATGCTGGAGCCCCATGCGCTGTACGCAGTGGCTTCAGAAGAATATGAACCGGGCATGGGCTGGGCATACAGTTATTTCCTAAAGCAGCTGGTTGAATCTCCAGAGATGGACGGCGCGGATCTAGCGGGGGCGATTGTAGACGGTTTTATTCACCAGGACTTGCGCATACGGGATAGTATTGCGTATAAAGAATTGCTGGCTGACTATGATCTACCTCAAGACATCGATGAAGAGTTAATAGCAGGGAAATTGGCTGAACACATCACGCTTTCCGCAGTGAATCTTTCTGTTCTTCCAGAATTAAACAACACATTCAATCAACTGATCCTCGCGTTGAAGGAAAGTGATCAGGGCATGATAGCAGAAGCCAGGTCCTACGCGCAGGCATTTCTAAATATATTTGACGATGAACTCCCTTCTCCATATATTGATTTAAAAAACTTCCTCAATATTGTTGCGGAAAAAAATACAGATCAGAGCATAAGCGGCCATATAGCGAATGTAGAGTCTGCCTACGATAAGGCAGTTGTCGCTGAGGTGCATGGCTCGAAGCTCCCCGGCGCATCGGGTATTTCTATTTATTTTCCTGTTTCTCAGCATTATTGGGAAGGGGGGGTATATTCCTATGAAAGGTATTCTGTGATAACAGAACGTTTTTCTAAAAGCAGCTTATGGGATGACTTTTTGGCTTTCCATTACGCGGGACAGGATTTTGGGCAGGGTGTTCCGTCAATTGATACCCGGACGATCGCTCCGGGATATTCAGAAATATCCATCAGCCCGCCCGTTATCACACCCAGTAATATCTCTGTCGATCACCCAGAGATCAACATCCAGGTAGACATCGGAGGCGACCGTATTGCGTATATCTATTTTGTAAGCATGTATCGATATGAGGACAGATTGCTCTTCTATCAATCTGACTATATTCTTGGTGATGAGAATATGGAGGTGAATGGAGTCGTTTATCCTTCTTATCAGCGTAAAAATGGGGTTAAGCATGTAAACCTGGATTATGAGATTACCGCGACCGCGGTGACGGATGGAAAAACAGCTGCATTTGCCGTGCTTGAGCCTGAGGTGTATGGCTTGACTCCTGCGGATATCATTTATTCGGTCAAGGGATTCTATGTGTATTCAGAAACGGGGCAGAAGGTCTCTGCGCGTATGTATTTTTACAATTACGGAGACAACGAAATGCGCAATATTGTTGGTTACTTCGGAAACGAAGAGCACGGCACTGCACCGGCGGAGATTAACCCAAAAAAGGGTGACCAATTTACCTTCTTAGATTCCTGGTGGGTGGTTGATGAGGAAGGTGATGTGACCGATCAATTACGGGATGGAAATACCTTGACATTTGGAGATACGCTATTCCAGCAGGGCGGAACCCCAGAATTTGTATATCCAGGGGAATACTTTTTAGGGATCGGGGTTGAAGACATGGATGGAAACCAGACGTTCTCGTTTTCTCCAGTTACTCTTTATTAAGAAAAAGGAATGGTAAGCTGAGGTGGAAAACTATTCATAAAACTTCTCATGTTGAAGAAAACAGGGAAGTTGATCATTTTTTCTCTTGTTCTTTTTTCTTTTCGATCCGCTCCTGGTTGTGTATATAAAACACATATCCATAGATGATCATGGAAGCCGCGAATAACACATATCGCAGGACGAGCAGTATGGGTTGTGAACTTTTTGATAGTGTTTGCCCGAGGATGAGCAGCACTAGCCCCAAGGCTAATAATCCAGCTTTGTCATTCTCTGGTATAACGTCTTTAAATTTTATGGGCATAATGAGAGTCCTTAATTATTTGATTTCCACTAATTCGATCAAGTTACCGGCGGGATCACACAGTTTGATCCAACGGGAATCGCGCCGCTCTTCAATACTGCTTTTCAGCTCAATATGTTTTGCCATCAAAGTTTCAACTATCTTGTCAAGGTCATTTACCTCAAAAGCGATGAGCGGAAACTCTACTGGGAAAGCGTCAATCGCGGGCGGCAGCTTCCCTTTGACCAACACCAGGATACCATCCCCAACTTTGAATTGGGGTACATCTCCATGGTGTGAGATCAACTTCAGCCTGAGAATATCCTCGTAAAAATGCACAACGGAAGTGAAATCTTCCACCCATAAAGCCACTGCGGCAAAGTTCTTGATCATAACGCTGTTCCGCAGTACGCGCAGGAGCTGCTGCTGGCTGCATTGTCTCCCCCGCAGGCGGGGCAGGATTTCATCGGTTCATTGGATTTCTCGAGATGAGGTTCACCCTTTAAGTCTCCGCGTGCCCAGCGAGTGTTTGTTGGAGAATTATTTTTAGAAACCGACATATTTTCTTGTACTTGCTTGCTGACTGCTAAAGTTCTTCGCCTAAGGGCGAAGATCACCACTACTGCCGTCAGGATCATCACTCCTAAACAGATCAAAGGCAGGATCGCGATCCCAAGTATTGTTTTTATCATTTCTTCTCCTTAATACCTCTTATGGTTGTGGGCTTCTCTTAATCACAGAAGTCACAGCCTTCAGCGTGTATAGAACTGTTTTTAATTTTCATGAGAGCGCAGGATAACAATGCATATGGATTGACTGTTACAGCAATAGCATGTCTCTCTTTCCTAATTGTAAAGCAATCCATTAAAATTCAGAGAAGGGTTTGCTAATCCGGATATAATTGGACAAGCGTTCTATAAAATGAATTGACTGGTGGAAAGGCAAAGGACATATGGATTTATTTGACCATGCCATGGATGAGCGGATGAAGACGGAAGCGCCGCTGGCGGCCCGTATGCGGCCGCGAACGTTAGAGGAATTTATTGGGCAGGAGGAGATTATTGGCGAAGGGCGCTTGCTGCGGCGGGCCGTGAAAGCTGACCGATTATTCTCTTCAATCATATTATGCGGTCCTCCCGGTTCTGGAAAGACCACTTTGGCACGCTTGATCGCGAATTACAGCCAGTCGTACTTCGTGACCATGTCCGCGGTCATGGCTGGTAAGGCTGATCTTCGCAAAGTGATCGCGGAAACCCGCGACCGCCGGCGTTTATATAATAAACGCACGATTCTCTTTATTGATGAAGTTCACCGTTGGAACCGCGCTCAACAGGATGCACTGCTTCCAAGCATTGAATCCGGGCTCATCATTCTTATTGGAGCAACCACCCAGAATCCATATTTTGATGTCATACCAGCGTTAGTTTCCCGTTCCCGTATATTTACACTTAAACCCCTTAATGATGAGCAGTTATCAATCATTTTTGACTCCGCGCTGGCGGATTCGGAGCGGGGCTATGGAAAAAGGAATATCAAAGTAAGTGATGAGGCGAAGGCGCATCTTGCCAATATGGCAAATGGTGATGCGCGCAGTTTGTTAAATGCGCTGGAATTGGCAGTTGAGTCAACAGGGGCAGACCCATCAGGCATGGTCATCATAGATTTGCAGATTGCTCAGGATTCTATCCAGCGGCGGGCCATTCGCTATGACAAGAACATGGACGAGCATTACGATACGATTTCTGCTTTCATCAAATCCATACGCGGCTCAGATCCGGACGCGGCGCTTTACTGGCTGGCAAAAATGATTAAGGCAGGGGAAGATCCACGTTTCATCCTCCGCCGTTTGCTGATCCTTGCTAGCGAGGATATCGGGCTGGCAGATCCACAGGCGCTGCAGGTGGCATCAGCTGCTGCTTCCGCTTTTGAATATTTGGGCCTACCGGAAGGTATTTATCCTATAGTAGAAGCAACCCTTTATCTTGCTACTGCGCCAAAGTCGAACTCAGCTTCGGGTTATTTTAAGGCAGCTAAACTGATTGAAGCAGAAGGTGCCCAGCCTGTTCCAATCCATTTGATGGACACCAATCGGGATGCCAAAGGATTTGGGCATGGAAAAGGATACAAATATCCACATAATTATCCAGGACATTTTACCGAGCAGCAATATTTACCGGATTCTGTTCAGGGTAAGAAGTTTTACCAGCCATCTGATGAAGGGTATGAAGCCAGGATAAAAAAATTCATCGAACAATTGAAGAATTGAAAATCGTATTTTTCAACGACCTAGATGATTGAAGGTTTGAACTGATAAAAAAGCTCTTCATTTAACGAAGCTAAGTGAGCGCTGAATCGATATAAGGCAGAATTCCATTCACGGCTTTTGCGCGGTGGCTGATGCGGTTCTTTTCAGGCATACTAAGTTCAGCCATTGTGTGATTAGTACCCTCACACAGGAAGACAGGGTCATACCCAAAACCCCCGTTCCCTCGCTCTTCCGGGATGACCTCTCCTTCGCAGATGCCGTGTGATTGATAGAAGCTGCCGTCCGGTAGAACAAATGCCATTGCGCACATAAAGCGTGCTGTCCATGGTTTAGATACACCTTTCAGTTTGCTGACCAACAACGTGCGCCGGTCCGAGTCCGTTGCGCCTGGCTTTGGAGAGAAGCGTGCGGAGAATAGCCCCGGCGCTTTATCTAAGGCATCCACTTCTAACCCTGTGTCATCTGCAAGTGATGGCAGCCCACTCGCTTTGCAGAAAGCGGCTGCTTTTATGTGAGCGTTTTCTGTATAAGTGCTTCCCGTCTCAGCTACCTTAAGGGAGAGTGACAGGTCTTGAGGTGTGATCAGAGTGTAATTTTCATTATCCAGCAGCGCGAATAGCTCGGCTTGTTTCCCTTTATTGGTTGTGGCGATTAGGATAGTTTTAGTCATAGTATGTTAATTATTATGAATATTATTATAAAAACTTGACTGGTAAATTCCTGCGTGCTATAATCAGACAAATTATACTAATTTTGTTGGAATTATATTGAATCCATCGCAAAAACCTTTCCGAATCAATGTCGGTTTTCTTATTAATCAACCCATAGGATATTCACGCGTTCTGCCATTTAAGTTAGAAAAGATTGATATAGAGGATGAGTCTCTGCGTAATTTTAACGCATCGATAGATCTCACACGCACGCAGGATGGGCTTATAGCTCAGGTAGTTATTGAAGCGGAGGTGGAAAGTGAATGCAGCCGCTGCTTGGAACCCTTTCTGAATAAGATATCTTCTGAATTTAAAGAATTCTTTACTTTCCCTTATGTAGAGGCATCGGAGGATGAGATCAAAGTGCCTGAGGATGGCAATATCGATTTTGAACCGATCCTCCATGATTATATACTGATGGAAATGCCCATCAAGCCAGTGTGTCAATCTGACTGCATGGGATTATGTGATATCTGTGGGCAAAACCTCAATCAGTCTGTTTGTGAGCACTATCAGAACTGTGATGTTAGAAATGATACAAAGAGCACCGGTCAAAAGGAACTACAGGAAGAAGATCCAAAAAACGAAGCACTCACCACTTGAAAGAAAGGACCATATTGAAAGCAGCGTATTCTCAAGACAATAAAAGCGAATCAGTTATTGATCTGCTGCTTGAAAAAGCCAATCTTCAAGGGCATGTCACATTAGAAGACCTCCAAGAGATCATCCCGCGAAGTGGCGCTGATGTGGAGGAGATCAAAGAGGTGGTAGGCATCCTTAATCGCCGGGGTGTCCAGGTCATTATTCCAGATGAAGTGGAAGCGTTGTCTGCAGATAGATTTACTCAGGAAGGTGAAGAGGATAGTGATAAAGAAGCGGATGAGGTTGTGGTTGCCGGGGTAGATAAAAAAGCTAGCAGCGACACGATCACTTTGTATTTACGGGAGATGAGCAAAGTACCGCTTCTTAACAGGGAGCAAGAGATCAGTCTTGCTAAACGATATGAAGCTGGGCGGGCTGCGAAAGATGAACTGATCAAGCTAGGAAATAATATTTCTCCCGAAAAACTGCAAATGTTTGAAGAGATTGTCGAAGATGGATTGTTAGCACGGGAGCACCTTATCAAGGCGAATACCCGTTTAGTAGTGAGTGTAGCCAAACGATATAACCGACGTGGTGTGCCTTTTCTCGATCTTATCCAGGAGGGCAATCTGGGCTTAATGAAAGCAGTTGAGAAATTTGATCATTCCCGAGGATTCAGGTTCTCAACTTATGCCACCTGGTGGATCCGCCAAACGATCACCCGGGCAATCGCTGACCAGGGCCGCACAATTCGTGTACCTGTGCATATGGTTGACCGCATTCGTGTGATGTATAAATATATCCGTGAGATGGAACAAAAGCTGGGCAGGGAACCAACTATTGAGGAACTGGCGGAAGCGCTGAATTTACCTAAGGAAAAGGTTGAATGGATGATCCAGGTTTCTTGGCTGCCCTTGTCGCTGGAAAGTCCTCTCAATGAGGATAATGAGGAATCGGAATTGGGGAATTTTATTGAGGATCGGGATACACCTACTCCCAGCCAAAAAGTGTACCTAAAATTACTAAGTGAAAAGATCAATGATATCTTGGATTCGCTGCCTTATCGTGAGGCGCGTATATTGCGCCTGCGGTTTGGGTTGGAGAATGGCCGTTTCTACACACTGGAAGAGGTTGGGCGAAAATTCGGGCTCACGCGTGAGCGTATCCGTCAGATAGAAACCAAAGCCCTGCGTCATCTGCGCTATCCACAACATTCCCGACAACTCAAAGATTACCTGTAATTATTACCGTACCACTGGGAAAATAACTCTTTAAAAAGAAAAGGGTAATATCTTTCGAACGGCTCAAAGTTTTTTAAAGATAGTTATATGCTTTCATTGGCCTATGGTACGCATGCATACGACTGGCAGGTGGTGTTTCAACTGCTTTTACTTCATTTTTTTGGTCATGTAGAGACCGGAGCGGATAAAACCGCGTTTTTCATAATATAAGCGTGTGCCGACAGCAGCGATCACTACCAGTTTTGAATAGCCAGCGTTCTTTGCAATTTGCTCTGCTTTTATTAGCAGTGTGGTTCCTAATCCACTGTGCTGAGCGGCACCGGCCTGCTCGTTTCCAATAGCTAATGACTGCCCGTAGATATGTACTTCTCGGATCAAAGCAGCATCTTCTAATTCGGGGATCAGTGCGAATAATTCCTTTCTTTGGGATGTGAATATCGGATCGGAAGCGTCAGATGGAATAGACAGGCGCAGATAACCGGCCAGGCGGTCATCAGGTGTGCTGTAATTCAGGAAGTGTTCTTCTGCGAATGCTGCTTTGTAGATAAAGACTTCATAGATCAAGCTTTGTGGTTCAATGGCTGTCCCCCTCACTTCCCGGCAGCGAATGCATCGGCAGTGCTGGCCGCGATTCTTTAATTCAATTTGAACATCCTGGCGCAAGCTTGAACGGCGGCTGCCTGCTTTTATATAACTCGCAGGAATATCACGCACAATGCGGTTAACCCGGGTGTAGATCGGTATGTTGGGCTTTATATCTGCGATCAGGTTGATCAGTTCCTCAGT
>Ga0255374_10129_pt1 | contig 10184 bp, 10 predicted proteins | sample ANMaggSeSYBR01H4_FD_182088 | JGI IMG/M metagenome (GOLD analysis project Ga0255374, IMG submission 182088) | Sediment cell enrichment communities from methane seep in Santa Monica Basin, California, United Staets - ANME aggregate JGI... | ecosystem: Environmental > Aquatic > Marine > Cold seeps >... | reverse complement strand
GCTTTTTTTATTTCTCTAACAATATTTTTTGAAATATTTTTTTAAAGAAATTAAATGGGTAGAAAAAAGGTGGGCGGACTATTTTTTACCTTTGCTTATTTTTAAGTTTGCATAAAAAAGTAGTCCTCTTCTGCGCGATCTAGAGGAAAAGCGAGAAGAATAAAGAGAAACAAAAGAACTAAATGGAATTTTTAGTTTTTAGAGGCAGTTATTGGATATCAGTAGGGGTAACCAGATGCATTATCAAGGATATATGACGGTATATCCCTAAAAAGACCGATTAGTCACTCTCATCAATATATTAGGAGATTGTATAATTTTTCTTTCAGCTATTCTATCTAGTCTCCTTAACTATCTTCTGAAATACTTTTAAAAATTTTTCATTTAACGATTTGTCAAACTCTTGCAGCCATCTTTTAATATATTCGGCATTATAATCTGGATTTTTTAAAATAATTGACCTTACATCTTCAATATCTATTGCCCTTCCGGCAATTATCTTATGAATAACCAGGTCTTCAAGAGAAGTAAATTTAACTATAGTGTTGCCGAATTTTATTTCAGTTGCTCTTTTAATCGCTTGTTTTTCGTATAGTGAAAAAGAAAATATAAAATCAACACGGATGCCTGTTTTTTCATCAATTACCAGTAATACCATAGTATTTTGGACAAAATTTTCATCAACAAGAATTTTTAAATTAAGTTTCTCGGCAATACTATTAATTTCATTTAGCTTGCTAACTCCCACGCCCAAAATTATATCAATATCCTTAGTTAATCTTGGTTCTCCATAGAGAAGAACTGCTTGCCCCCCTATAACCATATAAGGAATATTATGAGCGCTTAATTCATTGGCAATTTTTTTGAGAAGTTTTTGAAACATAGTTCACCACCAGAGCAATCTTTGCATCAATACCCCATCCATCAAGAGGATCTTTCATGGGAATTACTCCCAGGGCTCGTGCTTCTTTATACATTGCATCCATTATCTGAAAGTTTTTTGTTAAATTTACTTTCTCTTTTTTTATCAGTTCTTCTTCAAACTTTTGTACTATTTTGCTATTTTTTATCATTTTTGTATCCTCATCGATTATATTCTACAAAACTAATAAAAATCCTTCTTTTTTATAAAAATAAATTACCAGTTACCTGTTTACAATTATAAGATACGAAATACAAAGTGCAAGGTGCAAGGTGCGAACTGCAGGAAAAAGGTTTCGGTTTCTAATTGTTAGATAGGGCGTATGGCGATACGCCCCTACAAGAATTAAAAAATCAATCATTGGTAGCAGGCAATTTCAAATACTTAAATCAATCTAATAGCAAATTCAGGACATACCGGATTACAATATCCACATAGAATGCATAACTTATGGTCAACCACTGCCTTCCCATTTTCCAAAGATAAGGCATTATTGGGACAGGTTTTAACGCAGGTGCCGCAACCTTTGCAAAAAGATAAAATAAATAATCTCTTGCCGGGTTTGATTTTTTGAGTCAACAGCTCCTGAGAAATTTCTTCATTAGTAAATATTTTTAAATTTAGTTCTAATTCTTCTTGATTAACCATGCCAACTGCTATAGAACTGATGCCTTCAATGTTTCTTACGAAATTAAAAGATTCTTCTAATTGATCAATCAAATGTCCTCCGGCCAAGGCTTTCATGGCATACAAACCTTTTCCTGCCTTATGTGCCTCCGAGATTGCTTTGACCATCTCATCAACACTGCCACCGATAATACCCATACCGAGTTTATTAATGATAGGAAATATAATATCAATCTCCTTAATTTCTGCCGCTCGTCTAACTATTCCAACTGCATGAGTTGAAATTCCGATTGCCCGAACAACACCCTTTGATTTATAATCTTTCAAACATTGTAATGCCCCTGCTCTTTCTTCAAAAACTGAAGGGGTGACTCTGGCTGCATGTAAAAGAAAAATATCTATATAAGACCGTCCTAAGGATTCAAGCGCATCTTTTATGCTTTGCTCCATTTTTTTATATGTTTCGGCGCTGGATTTAGTCGCAATAATCACTTCATTATTATAGCCTTCCAAAGCCTTTCTAATATGGGGATAAGTTTTATAAGCTTCTGCTGTATCAATGAAATTAATATTCCTCTCCAGAGCAGCACGAATAAGTTTTGCCCCTTCTTCAACAGAAATATTTGCCTGCAAAGGTCCAATGGGTAAGGCACCAAAACACATCTCTGTTACCTTGATTCCTGTTTTTCCCAAAGAATATTTTTTCATATTTTTAAATCCTTTTCTTTGTAAAATAAATTAAGAAGCGGCTTCTAATTGTAATAGAAAGATGTAGTAGCTCAATAATTTGGTAACTTTTTCTAGCTTTTCATGAGGGGCTTGATAAGCACAATTCCCCCTTTTTCTTCTTAGGTGATTATATTCAAATAAGAAGTTTCCTAGATTATAGATAAGATCTTTGATCGAGTCAAATGAATGTTTGACCTACCTCCCTTTATTACTAATAAATTCCTATTACTTTTTTCTTCCATATATAACCTCTGCAATTATAAATTATTTTTTAAATTATAATCCTGTTTACTATATATATTCTACAAAGCTCTTGAAATTCATCTTTTTTATAATACTTTCAAATTTAACCTCACTCAAACCCTTATTAAATAAGGCTTTCCGCCTATATCCAAAATAAGCCATTTTAAGCTATCTTAAGCGCCTATTTCAAAAATATGAACAATCACCTTAGACCACTTCAAGAAACGCCACTACGACAATATTTCGCTAAAACCCTTATTTTACAAGGCTTTCGGACTGCTAAAAATAGGGTTTTTAGCCTTTTTTGCCTCATTTTCTCCCTATTTTAGAACCACTACCACTATCCCATATAACAAAAAAACGCAGAAACCCTTATATCTTCTGCGTTTTAGAGCCTTGCCATTTTTTCTCATAAAAACCGATAATGCTCTAATTCTATCTTTATTTATCTCTCTTGCTTATACCGTATCTTTCGCAATTACAGAGAAGATGGATTCCCGCATGCGCGGGAATGACAGAGGGAAAAGTGTGTAAAATCTGTAGAAAAAGGCTTTCTTGAAACCCTTGTAAATAAAGGGTTCTAAGGGAGGTAAATAGGAACAATTGTCTCATGTTGCATTCAGAAGAAAATGGGATGTGTTTCTATTTTAGAGTAAGATGGCGAGATTGATTTTTCCTGTTTCTCCCAGGTCATTTGACACTAACTCGCATTTGGTTCTGAAAAGACAGGCGATTTCACCGGGCACTTTTGGCCTGTATTCGGTCAAGGCATAATAATTCGCCTGGCCTTTGGTAATTACCAGATCAGCAGTCTGAAGTTCTCGTTTTAGTTGGTCTGACATTTCGTCAAGAGAAATGCCCAGTGTATCGGGCCCGGCTAAAATGATTTTTGAGGCAGCTTCTTGAAGACCTACTGTTTCTCCATCTTCCATAGTAGCATCACTGGTTATAGGTCCTCCCCTTAAAGCGGAGATTACCGAAGCTCCATATCTTCTGAGTTCTTTAATCAGCAGTTTATCAAATGCAATTTCACCGACGTTATCATGGATATAAAGTATTTTGGACGAGCTTTTAGCTATCCGAAAAATTTCAGCCCTTTGGTCTATTTTTAAGCCCTCCGAAAGACAAGCCCGAAGCTCCTCTATTATTTCAGCCATCTGAAAACCATAACCGGTTCCAACTGTGCGAAAATCCAAATGATTGCTGGCAATAGCCCAATTAACCAAAAATGAAAATCTTTCGAATTCCTCCAGCCCCTCTGCCTCCAGGGCAATCTTTTCTGCCATCTTTATACCCAGCTGGTTGCATTTATCTCTTCTTTCTTTAAAAGGAATTTCGATTCCTGATACCCTCTTTAAGATTCTGTGAACTTCGGTGATGAAGTAAGAGGGAATTTTTTCTGTGGAGAACTCTCGAGCTAAGAACTGAAAAGATTCCTTTAATATCTCAATTTTAATTTCTTCCTTTAAAGGTACCAAATTCAAGGCACCGCACAAATCATCTACTATACAGCTCGCACAGTTTAAATGTGTACGCATCTGTTAATTACTCCTTATTCTTTTTTATTTAGTTGTCTGCATGGCGATTCCCTGGACAAAGCTTTTCCGCAAAACCAGAAGAACTATAAGCGGAGGCAGCATGGCAATCACCGTACCGGCCATGATAACATTCCACTCGGGAGCTATCTGCTCACTGGCCAAGAGCATTTTAATGCCGATTTGTATAACACGCATCTCACCGGTAGTGGTGACAATTAAGGGCCATAAATACTGACTCCACATAAAGATAAACTCTATAACAAATAGAGCGGCAATATTGGTCTTGGAAATAGGAACCAGAATTTGCAGAAAATAACGCATGGGGCTTGCCCCGTCAACCCGGGCGGCATCCGGAAGGTCTGCAGGTACAGTCATATAGAACTGCCGAAAAAGAAGTAGTCCGGTTGTGCTGGCAAAAAACGGTACCATTAGAGCATAGTAAGAATTTATCCAGTTAAAGGTTGCCATTAACTGATAAGTCGGAATAATACGGACGGGGAGAGGAAGCATTTGTGTTATCATACACAGAGAGAATAACAGACCCTGGCCGCGAAATCTAAAGTGGGTATAGGCAAAGGCAGCCATTAATGCCAGGATGGTTTTCACTACGGCTACTACTACTGAAATCAAGGTACTATTAAAAAAGAGCCGCCCTATATTAATTCGCTCCCAGGCATCTTTAAGATTGTTCGCAAATTGGTCTCCCGGTATAAGTTTTGGTGGATACTGGTAAGCCTCCTGGAAGCTTAAGGTGCTGGTAACCAAAGCGAAAAAAACCGGAAAAGCCAGGATTATAACCAATATAATAAGTATTGTGTGAATAAAAATTTCGTGTCGAGTTTTTTTTGTCATAAAATATTACCTCATCGGAAATAAATAGCTTTTCTGGTAACTATTCTCAATTGAATGATTGCTACCACAGAAATTACAAAAAATATTATAAATGATTGGGCTGATGCATATCCGGTATTTAGATGAATAAAACCATCACGATACAACTTGTAGACCAGGAGTTCTGTCGCGTTTCCCGGTCCGCCCCGGGTCATAATATCTATAAGTCCGAAAACCTGGAAGAAAGCATAAAGCATATTAACAAACAATAAAAAGCTAGTAGTGGGAGAAAGCATGGGAAAAGTTATCCGCCAAAAAGCTTTCCAGGGGCTTGCACCATCAATTTGTGCGGCTTCTAAAAATTCGTTCGGTACATTTTGTAATCCCGCCAGGAAAAAAATAATATTATAGCCCAGCATTTTCCAGGTAGCGGCGGCAGCTACTATAAATAATGCTAACTGGCCATTGGTCATCCAATTCATCATATATCCGCCAGATAGTTTGGAAACAATATAAGGAATAAGACCGGTGGCGGGTGCAAACATTGAAGCCCAGATAACACCGGCTATTGTCGGAGAGATAGCGTAAGTCCAGATAAGAGCGACTTGATAAAAGCCCACTCCCCTGATCTTTTGGTTGAGTAATTGAGCAATCGCCAGTGAAATAGAAAGTCCAATAATGATAACAAAAGCAGCAAACTTAAAGGTAGCTATAACACTGTTTAGATAGTCCGGGGAAGAAAATAAACGGATATAATTGCGAAGTCCAACATATATGGTTCTCGTGCCAAACGGCGTTGAGACAAAGAAGGATTCATATATGCTTTGGCCAAAAGGACCGATTAAAAAGATAAAAATTACTGCAATAGATGGAGCAATAAGCAGGTAAGGTAAAAATTTGTGTCCGGGAAATCTATCTTCGTGCATTCTTTCTCCTCTTGGTATATTCAGGGTTTAAAAAGCTATAGGGGCAAGTTTTAAACTTGCCCCTATCCTGCGTCATGCTTTTATTTGCCGTATAGTTCTAAGTAGTCTTTTAATAACAGGTTCATTTTTTCTGCTGCTTCATTTAAAGCATCTTTCGGAGAAAGCTCACCACCAATGGACTTCTCTAAAGCAGCTCTAAAATGTTCTCTCATTGCCACAAAGGGTCCTAAGCGAACCCCGGTTGCCGCTGCAGTATCCCGTCTCCCGGCAAGAATCTGAAGAAAGGCGGTGAGGAAAGTTTGGTCTGCAGAGAACCATCCCTCATCTAAGAGGGCTTTAAGTGCGGCTCCGCTCACCGGGAAGTATCCTGTTCCCTTGTGCCACTGAATAGCAATATCTTTTTGGCCAGTATACTTCAGGAATTCCCAAACACCACGAAGTTCTTCTTCACTTTGTCCTTTGGTAACCCAAATACTTCCACCTCCGATTACGGAATTCCCTACCGGGTAACCCTCGAAACGAGGTAAGAAGCTGGTGCCAACTTTGAATTCAGAAGCTTTAAGAATACCAGCCAGTGATGAGGTAGACTGAATGAGCATAGCTATTTGACCGGCTTTAAAGGCTGAATTTGCAGAATATTCTGCTCCACCATAGATATAAATTCCTTTGTCGTGCAATCTTATAAAAGTGTCAAAGACTTTATGTCCAAATTCGTCATTAAAGACCACTTCTTTCGCCAGTCCAGCCCGTCCGTTGCCATTATCTGCGTAAAGGTGATTATGATAAGCCATCGTTTGTTCAAAGATCCAGCTGGGCCAACCTGTGGAGTAAACATGATCTACTACTCCGCTTGCCAGAATTTTTTCTCCATACGCTTCCATCTCTTTCCAGGTTGTAGGTGGTTTATCGGGATCAAGTCCGGCTGCTTTGAAAAGGTCTTTGTTGTAGTAGAGCATGGCCGTAGAAGAGTTAAAGGGCATAGACCAAAGGTTTCCATCTACAGAGTAGTAATGAGTAATGGGAATAACGTATTGTGCCCAGTCCCAGGTTTCTCCTAACATTTCAGGGATTTGATAGACAGGAGTAATGGCATCACTGTCAATCATCGTCTGAGTCCCCACTTCATAAACCTGGACCATATTTGGGCCTGTTTTGGTAGGATATGCCGCAACATATTTGGTTAGTGTTTCCGCATAAGAGCCGGTAAATAGCGGCTTAACTTCAAACTCGGGATGAGTGGCATTAAAGCTTTCGATAATCGACTCTAATACCCCAAGGCGCGACCCGCTCATCGCATGCCAGAAAGTAATGGTTACCGGTTGTGCCATAACAGTCCCCACTGACAACAATAAACATAAAGTTAAAACTAAAACAATTGAAAAAATCTTTCTTGTATTCATGGTTAAATTAAAACCTCCTTAATAATTTTAAAACTTATTAACTGATATAGATTTTATTGTTTCTATATATCGCCCCCCATCGTAAATTAGTATCTCATGCTGAATTGCTATTCCCTAAGAGTGTACTAAGAGCGGAGGAATTGAATAACTCCATCAGTTAAGTGATTAAAGCTCACCAACATCGCAAACAATACCGAACTGATAGAATTCTTCCTCAAGTATCCAACGCTAATCTAGTTGCAGGTCAGCGAGGAATTTTATTTGGTAAATCACAAGTAGAAGTTATCTGCTAGAACTTTAAAATAATTTGCCAAAAAAACATAACGTGTTATTTTAATTATAACTTAATCTCTTAAATATTTAAAGACAAAATTTACCATAATTCTTTTCTGCTGGTAGATACGGCCAGGACTCCTTTTTGAAATAATTTTTCTATTTCATCTTTATCAGAAATCAGACCGCCGGCAATAACCGGACAAAGCAATTCTTTATATATATGCTCTATAAAATAAGGAGCAGCTATCCCGGGTAAAATTTCCACCGCATCGGGTTGATTATTTTTTAACAGCTGTTCCCCGGTCTTCAAAGCAGCAGAATCGAGTAAAAAAAGACGCTGTACAGCGATAAGTCCTTCTTTTTTGGCTATATTTATCAGATTACTTTTGGTGGTAACAATCCCATCACAAAGTTCTTTCCTGGCTAAATATATTATCCCTTCTTTGTCTCGACCAATTCCTTTAATAAGATCCATATGTAAAAAAACAAGTTTGTTCTGCGTTTTGCATTCTTTTATAATCCGGGGAAGATTAAATATATCTCCATATAGAATAAAAAGAGCAGCAACTTTGCTGTTGAGAGCATATTTAAAATCTGAATCGTTTCTTATAGAGGCAATTACGGGGTGTTCTCCAAAACAGTCTCTGAGGTCTTGCATTTATAGTTTTTTCCTTAATATTATATTTTATATTAATATAAAATATTAATTGAAAAATCACTATAAAAATAATAACATATATAATTGGTTACTTCAAAGTTTTATGGGAAAATTAGTATCAAGTATCGTGTATCGAGTATCGCGTTAAGAAAGAGAAAAAAATAAGGAAAAGCAGGGAAAAGATGTAAGCATAATCTTTAGGAATACAGATTAGAATCAGCTTTCTTAATATTGCGGGTGGCAATCAGGCTTACGCCTGTTCCCATCAAATCATCTTTAATTACCTGTCCTATTTTAACCGGGGCTTTCACTTCGATTTCAGCAATTTTTGTCATAGCTTTTAATAATAATCTTTTGGGAATTGCTTTTTCCGTCTTTACCGACACTAAAGGCAATTCGCCACCAATCACTTTAACTGTGGTGGGTAAGATTCTTAGCGGATTGATAAATTCTTCTTCGGCATATTTAATCCCTTTAGGGCAAGCATTCCCTATAATAGAGGTAATCTTTCCATCTTTACTCCGGATGGTCATCCTGCAACCTATGGGGCAGCTTACACATATTATCTTATTTTGTTCCATCCTCTTTACTCCCTAATTCCTTTTAACAGAGATAGTTATATTTTTCAATTTATCATCCAATAAAACTTCCGGTAAATAGACGCTCACCATCTCTCCCGGGGTCACAATCCTTTTCTTGTAAGAACCTAATACTCTGCCTTTATCATCCAATAAATTAATCCTGACCCTCTCTGCTGGCTTTTTTACCCTCATAAATATTTTTATTTTCTTCCTCCCCGGAACAATAAAATCTATATGTTGAGGGACTACATAAGCAATATTTTCACCGGGTACTATTTTTATGGGCTGGTAACGAAATTTTCTATTCCTTTTAAGGCATTCGCCTACAGCTCGACCTACAATTTCCCCTTCTTCGCTAACAAAATCGGCCAAGTCATGGACATGCAGGACATTTCCACAGGCAAAAACTCCCTCAATCTCTGTCTCTCGGTTTTCATTTACTATAGGCCCTCTGGTTACCGGGTCTAATTTAATCCCCATTTCTCCGGTTAGCTCATTTTCCGGGATTAAACCTACAGATAATAGGATGGTATCACAGCTCATCTCTTCCTCGGTTCCGGGAATCGCTTGCAAGTTTTTATCCACCTGAGCGACGGTCACTCTTTCTACCCGCTTTTCTCCCTCAATTCGGGTAATAGTGTGATTGAATTTTAAGGGGATATTAAAATCATCCAGACACTGAACCCTGTTTCTGATTAGTCCGGTAGAAAATGGCATAATTTCCAAAACTGCCTTAACCCTTGCTCCTTCTAAAGTCATTCGGCGGGCCATAATCATCCCGATATCTCCCGAACCCAGAACGACTACCTCACGGCCCGGCATATATCCTTCAATATTAATATATCTCTGGGCAGTGCCGGCGGTAAATATTCCGGCAGGCCTATTCCCGGGGATAGCAATCGCTTCCCGGGTTCTTTCCCGGCACCCCATAGCCAGAACAACTGCCTTAGCCTGGATATGTAATAGACCATCATCTCTGTTTATGGCTATAATCCGTTTATCGGGGGTTATCTTTATAACCATTGTTTCGGTCTTTACATCAATCCGGTTATCATTAAGTTTAGCAATAAATCTCTCTGCATATTCCGGTCCGGTCAATTCTTCCTTAAAATACTGTAAGCCAAATCCATTATGGATACACTGGGGAAGGATTCCTCCCAGATATTTATCTCTCTCCAGGAGTAAAATATCTTTCACCGTGTTTCTTCTGGCTTCCAGGGCAACAGCCAGGCCGGCCGGACCCCCTCCGATAATTACTAAATCATACTCTACCTTCATCTTTAAACTTAACTCCTGCTTCTTTGATTATATCTTTGGTCTTGGTCTTTAAAATTTCTGAACCCGTTCCTTTTTTAGTTATACCCAAAGGAGAAATCTTTAATTCTTCCGATAGAATTTTTAGGACTTTAGGACTGCAAAACCCCCCCCTGACATCGGCCCATCCCTGCCCTTA
>Ga0255374_10124_pt1 | contig 10302 bp, 7 predicted proteins | sample ANMaggSeSYBR01H4_FD_182088 | JGI IMG/M metagenome (GOLD analysis project Ga0255374, IMG submission 182088) | Sediment cell enrichment communities from methane seep in Santa Monica Basin, California, United Staets - ANME aggregate JGI... | ecosystem: Environmental > Aquatic > Marine > Cold seeps >... | reverse complement strand
AGAAAAATAGCTATTTTAATCGGAGTAAATCGGGAAACGGTAAGAAAGTTGTCAGGAGAACCGTCCCCCTGACATGTAAATAGGAACGAATACGGATGGGTCCCCTTGGAAATCACAGAGAAAGAGGATTGATAAGCTAAGCGATCAGCTTGAATTTTTTAAGAAACACCTTCGCTGGAAGAAAAAATCCCCGTAAAATCTAAATAAAAAGAAAATATAAAATTCGCAGGCGAAGGGAGGTTTTATAAATGAATAGTAAAATGAAAATTATTAGTGTAAATTCAGATAATATCTCCGAATATCAGCCGCTATGCTTTCTAAATCCCAAAAACGAAGGTTACCTAAAGAAGGTGAAATGGTTAAAAGAGCGCTTTTCTAAAGGTCTGATAATTAAACTGTTATGTCTGGAAAATGAGAAAAAATGTAATGGTTTTATTGAATACATCCCCGGAGAGTATGCCTGGAGAGCGGTTGATGCTAAAGGATATATGTTTATCCACTGTATCTGGATTTCTCCAAACAAGTACAAGGAAAAAGGATATGGTTCACTCCTGGTTAAAGAATGCCTTAAGGATGCCAGGAAGGAAGGGAAATACGGTGTCGCGGTAGTTACCAGTGAAGGTCCATTCATGGCCGGTAAAGCTCTTTTTTTGAAAAATGGCTTTAACTCTGTAGCTAAGACCAAACCTTCATATGAATTGATGATTAAAACCATTAAGAGCGGACCTTTACCCAAATTCAGGGATTGGGAAAAGCAACTGAGCCAATATAAAGGATTAAATATTATCTATACTAATCAATGTCCCTGGGTTGCCCGATCCATTAAAGAGCTAAGTGAAATCGCCAGGGAAAAAAGTTTGAAATTACAGGTAACTGAATTAAAAAAGGCCAGGCAAGCACAAGATGCACCCTCAATATACACTGCATTTAACTTGATTTATAATGGAAAACTCTTGGCCGACCATTATATTTCCAGCAAAAGATTTCTGAATATAATTGACAAAGAGTTAAATTAATAGATTAAATCGGTAGCCGCTTAATGTGTCGATAGAAAATTGGTTTTTGATGTTAGAATGGGGTTTACCCATTGGTATTGGCATTTTCCTTTTGTGTTTGGGTGGCATGATCTATCTGCTCACAAAGGCTGATGCAGTAAGTAAGCGTGTGCGCCGGGAAGAAAAAGAGAAGAAATGATAAATTGACTTTTTATAAAAACGTGTTCTAAACAAAGAATAAGGAGGAACCAAAATGACTACAGTTTCCAGTGTCAAAACAAAAAATGTAAAACCCATGTATTTCTTACTGGGTGTCATCCTATCCGCGGTCAGCGGCATCATGTTACTGTTGTCCTTCCCGCCTTATGGCATCTGGCCACTGATTTGGATCGCGTTCGTCCCTTATGTCTTTGCCCAGCACCGGCTGCTGCCCAGTAAATGGTCGAGTCTGGCGCCTGCTATCTCCCTGTTATTCTGGTTGGGGCCATACCTGGCAAGAATATTTGGTGATGAAGGAGGTTTTTTCTTCAAATACTTGGGGGTATGGATTGCCGTTATAGTCTTCTTTCTACAGAAAGAGCGCAAATTCCATGAGTTGACCCGCTACCGCTGGTTTATTTTACAGGGTGTCATCAACTGGGTAGGCTTTGAGATGATCCGTACCTTCATCCCACTTTTGGCCACCAATGCCTTTGTAGGCTACACCCTGGCCTCTCAAGCCTGGTTGATACAGCCGGTCTCGGTATTCAGCATCTATGGGATGAATCTGGTCATCATGCTGTTTAACTTTACCCTGGCTCAGGGAGCGATGGCTTGGTTCGACTGCAAATGGCAGCCCGCGGATATTGTCCCGGTGGATATCCGCGCAAGTAAACGCTGGTTGGTAGGTACCGGCATTACCCTTATAGCCTGGATTGGCATCAGCCTGTTTATTTTAAACAGCGCCCCTGTAGATGCGCCGACAGTGCGTGTGGCAGCGCTCCAGCCCAATTTTCCTGAACCAGCCCACGTTGACCCGGACACGCCTGCCCAACAGCGTTTTCAAGTACTCACCGAACAAATTCGTGAGGCTGCTGGAAAAGGTGCACAGGTTATCTTCACGCCGGAAATGGGACTGGCCTTTGACCCGAAACTGGAACATACCGAAGAACTGCGTACCCTGGCTGCTGAAACCGGTGCTTACTTCTTCATTACCTATGTGATTTCTAATGAAACCGAGTTTCGCAATGAAGCCGTGGTGCTCACTCCGTCAGGTGAGTTCCTGGATGTATACGGTAAGAACCATGCCTTTGGCGAACCGCCAACTCCGACCGCGGGTGTTTACCCGGTCTATGACACGTCTCTGGGACACTTGGCAACCATGATTTGCCACGACATGAACTATACCGATGTTGCCCGTACCCTAACCCGCAACGGCGCACAGTTGGTTGCCGCGCCTATCCGTGAGTTTGGTGGAGTTGGCGAGCAATTGTGGACCAACTCTGTCTTCCGGGCTGTTGAGAACCGGGTTGCCATAGTCTTTACCGGTGTAGCACATAATACTGCACTAATTGACCCCTATGGCCGCCTTCTGGCTCTAAAACTCAACCCGGAAGGAGAACGTCTGACTCTGGTTATGGATATGCCCCTCGGTACAGGCGATGCTCCCCTTGTCCGCATGGGTGATTGGCTGGGTTGGCTCAGTCTGGCAGGTTATATCTTTTTTATGGTATTTGAGTCTGTAGTTGGAAAACGGGCTAAAAAAATAGTAAAGAGTTAGAGGTAGGGTGGAGATAGTGGGGTCTATAATTAGAGAATGTTTTATTAATTATAGACCCCAAACGTTGAGATGTTGAGTAAATCGGGAAACGGTAAGAAAGTTGTCAGGAGAACCGTCCCCTTGACAACTTTCAGGAGGCTAGAATCATAAAAATTGAAAAGATAATACGTTCAAAGAGAAAAAGTATTGCTATGTATATAAATGACGATGCCGTATTAATAGTAAGAGCACCTTTTAGTACCAGTGAAAAAATTATAAATAAAGTCGTTTTAAAATATAAAAACCGATTACAAAAAACACAAGAAGAAATCCAATTAAGGAATTTAAAATTTAAAAAGAAAGAATTTGTTGATGGAGAAAGATTTCTTTATCTTGGGAATTATTATAATTTAAAGTTAGTGGATAATCGGGAAGTTCTACTTGATTTTAAAGACGATTTTTTACTTTCAAAAAAATATTTGTCATACGCGAAGAATATTTTTATTATTTGGTATAAAGAAAGAGCTTATGAAAAAATATCCCAAAGAGTCAGACGGTATGCACAAAAAAATGGGTTCGAATATAATAAAATCAATATTACCAATGCGCAAAAGAGATGGGGTTCTTGCTCTCACCAGGGTAACTTGAGTTTTTCCTGGAGATTAATTATGGCTCCCTTATCTATTATAGATTCCGTTGTTGTTCATGAGCTCGTGCATCTTGAAGTGAAAAATCATTCAAAAGCATTTTGGAATAAAGTGGGGAGTTTAGACCCGGAATACAAAGAGCATAAAGATTGGCTGAAAAGTAATGGATATTTATTGAGGTTGATATAAGAAACGGATGCGGAATATAGAGGTTATAGGAATTTGATGAACGAACGAAGGAGACCGTAGATGTTTTTACCCACTACCAGAGAAGAGATGAAAAAGTTATCCTGGGATAGGCTGGATATAATTATTGTAACCGGGGATACTTATATAGACAGTCCTTACATCGGAGCAGCGGTTATAGGAAAGGTGCTTCAGGCGTCAGGATATAAGGTGGGAATTATCGCTCAGCCAGATACAGAAAGTGAGATAGATATTAACAGACTGGGAGAGCCTGCTCTCTTCTGGGGGGTCACCGCCGGTTCGGTAGATTCGATGGTGGCCAATTATACTGCTCTTAAAAAGAGAAGAAGAAAGGATGATTTCACTCCCGGTGGTAAGAATACCAAGAGGCCTGACCGGGCAGTTATAGTCTATTCTAATCTGATAAGAAAATATTTTAAAAATACCAAACCGATTATCCTGGGCGGAATAGAAGCGAGCTTGCGCCGGATAGCCCATTATGATTATTGGGATGACAAAATAAGGAGGGCGATACTTTTTGATGCCAAGGCTGATATCCTGGTCTATGGCATGGGAGAAAAGTCTGTTTTGAAGTTAGCCCATAATTTAAATACCGGCAAGGGCTGGAAAGATATCAGAGGGATATGCTACATCTCTCCTCATCCTAAAGAAGAATATACCATACTCCCTTCTTATCAGGAGATTAAAGAAGATAAGAAAAAATTTACCTCTATGTTCCATGCTTTTTATGTGAACAATGACCCGCTAACTGCCAGAGGATTATGCCAGCAGCAGGACAGTAGATATCTAATTCAAAATCCCCCAGCTTATCCTCTTGCCCGGAAGGAATTGGATAGGGTTCATGATTTGCCCTATGAAAGAGAAGTCCACCCTTATTATAAAAAAGATGGAGAAGTAAAAGCCCTGGAGACTATAAAATTTTCTATTACTACTCACCGTGGCTGTTACGGGGAGTGCAATTTTTGCTCCATCACCATCCATCAGGGTAAGGTTATCCAGGGAAGGAGCGAAAAGTCGATTTTAAGAGAAGCAAAATTATTGACTAAATTAAGAGATTTCAAAGGATATATTTTAGATGTGGGCGGACCCACCGCCAATATGTACGGAATAGAATGTCAGAAGAAATTAAAGTCAGGAAGCTGTTCCGATAAGAGATGTTTGTACCCGCAGTTTTGCCCGAGTCTAAAGATAAATCATAAAAAGCAGATGGAAGTTTTAAAGAAGATAAGGCAAATTGAGGGAGTAAAAAAGGTCTTTGTCGCCTCAGGGATACGCTATGATATGGTCTTGAGTGACCAAAAATACGGAGAAAAGTATCTACGCGAATTAGTTAAGTATCACATCTCAGGCCAGCTAAAAATTGCCCCTGAACATACGGAAAATAATGTATTGGAAAAAATGGGCAAACCCGACCGGGGATATTTGAAGATATTTAGAGATAAATTTTTACAAATTAATAGAGAACAGAAAAAGAAACAATTTTTGACATATTATCTGATAGCGGCTCATCCGGGTTGCAGAGAAAAAGACATGTACAGATTAAAAGAATATACTTCCCAAGAGCTGAAGCTTAATCCGGAACAAGTCCAGATATTTACCCCCGCTCCTTCAACCTATTCTACTTTGATGTATTATACCGAAAGAGACCCCCTTACCGGAAAAGCGATCTATGTGGAAAAGAATTTAAAAAAGAAAGGAAGACAGAAAGAGATTGTGACAGAAAAGAAAAGTAAACTTCAATAGAAATATTATTTTAAATCACCATATTAATAAAAGTGTGGTATACTTTTATTTACCATTTAACCCTTAAATATGCTAACCAAATAGCATATTTTTTTTATAAAGATAACAAATTGAAAATAATAATAGTAATCAAATATTTTTAATAAAGGAAATAAAATATGAGCAAAGATAGTGGGCAAGAAAAAGTATCAATTGATTTTCGCATTATAATGGCAATAGCGCTTACTCTAATTTTTTGGGCCTCTGCTTTTGCCGGTATTAGGGTGGGATTAAAAGCCTATAGTCCGGGAAATTTAGTCCTTTTCCGTTTTTTAACTGCATCAATAGTTTTATTAGTTTATGCTATAATTACTCACATGCCTTTACCGGAAAGAAAAGACCTGCCTGCAATATTTTTTCTTGGCTTTATAGGTATAACCATTTATCATCTTGCCCTCACCTACGGAGAATTAAAAGTAACTGCCGGTTCTGCTAGTCTTTTAATTGCCTCCACCCCCATCTTTACTGCTATCCTGGCTATGTTTATTTTAAAAGAAAAGATTAAGACCTGGGGCTGGATAGGAATTGTAATCAGTTTTTTTGGAGTAAGTTTAGTTGCCATGGGAGAAGGCGAAGGAGTTAGGTTTGAGCCTGCTGCTTTTTTAATTTTATTAGCCGCTATTAGTACGAGTTTTTATTTTGTTTTACAAAAACCTTATTTAAAGAAATACTCACCTTTGAAATTTGTCACATATACAATCTGGAGCGGTACTTTTTTCCAAATATTTTTTTCACGAGGTTTATTTGAGAATATCAAAGATGCGCCGATTGAGGCAACATTGGCCATTATCTATATGGGTATTTTTCCGGCCGCTCTGGCCTATATTACCTGGACCTATGTTCTTTCCCGAATTCCAGCTTCTTTAGCAGCAAGCTATCTTTATTTGTCTCCGGTATTAGCCATATTAATTGCCTGGATATGGTTAGGAGAAATGCCTTTCTTTTTATCATTAGCAGGAGGGGCTCTTGCTTTAGCCGGAGTAATAGTTGTGAATGTTTGGGGAAGATGAGGATTTTCTTTTTCTTAACTCGATACTCGATACGCAATATGCGATACGAATAAAAAGTAGGAAGATAGGAAGAGATTGTGGTAAAATATTAAGGATAAGGTAAAGTGCTTACTAATTATAAAACACAAATGTATCTAATAAGAAAATGCATTGATAACTGAGAAAAAATTGCACAGTATTTTGAGATAAAAGTGGGAAGAAGCAGCACAATTTACAGAAAATAGATTAGAAAAATCATATAAAAATGATTGTATTTAAAAATAATGTTACAAAAAATTTGTTAGTGTACATTTTAATGGGGTGACAAAAAAAGAGAAAAGAGTATTTATTGCTTTTGTTTCCTTATTTTCTTTTTTCTCTAGTTCTTTTCTTCACGCGATACTCAATACTAGATACTCGATATAAATTGGCCTAATAATTGCTTTAATAAATATATATAAATGTAAATGGACATGACTTAAAGACGGAATATGAAAATATTAAAAATATATAATGGAGAGAGGTGTTCCCTTGTGATTAAAAATATAGTAAAAGGTACAATATTATTTCTGGTCATATTTTTTATTTTTTACGGTGGATTGTTCGCAGCAGAACCGGAGGAGATAAATCTCAGCCAGGCAATTAATTTAACTTTAGAGAATAATTTAAATCTAAAGATAGCCAATTTAGATTTGGAAAATGCTCAAATAGATTATGAAAAAACTAAAGCTAATAACCTGCTCACTGAATCGCGCTATATAGAATTACAGGGAGATTTAGGCTTGCTTCAAGCAAAGGATAATTATAACCAGACCAGGAATGAGGTAATTATAGACGTAGTCCAAAAATATCTTCAATTAAATCAAGCTAAAAAAAATATTATTTCCGAGAGCAGAGAAGTAGAACTGGCGAAAAATTTATTGGAGGAAGTTAGGGCTCAGGTTAATGCCGGGCACAAAGGAAATTTAGATCTTCTTCAACAGGAAAACAATTACAATAATGCTGTCTTTAATTTAGAAAAAGCCAATGATGATTACCATCAATCTTTTAGAGAGTTTAAATTAGAATTAGGATTAAATGATCAAGAGGGAGAAGAATTTAATTTAGTCGAGGTAGATTATCCCAAAGTTTGGCAGATAGATGAAGAAGAAGCCTTAAAAAAGGCTATTGAAAATAGTTTTATTTTGGAATTGCGGGAAAGGCAGATAGAGCTGGCAAAAGTTGATTTAGAAAGGGCTGAGGTAGCTGCAAGTCCGGAATTAGATTTGCAAGAACTAAAGAATAATATAGAATTAGCCAATTTAAATTTTAATAAAACTCAAAAAGAATTAGCTAATTCAATTAGAAAGCAGTTCTATGCTTACAAGCAGTCTATTAATAGTTTAGATTTAAGCCAACAAAACCTGAATCAGGCTCAGGAAAATAATAGTATTATAATCGATCAGGTAAAAGCAGGTCTTAAGACTAAAAATGATCTTTTATCGGCTGAAATAAATTTATTGCAAGCCGAATATAGTTTAAAGTCAACTACCCTCAACTATTATACCGCTAAATTAACTTTACAGAAATTGATAGGGCAGAAGATTGAAGAGGGAGAGATTGAATGAACCGGAGAATTAGAAAAAATAATTCATTTTTTATTTTATGTTTAATAATATTCACAAGTTTTATCTTTACCGGGGAAAATGTCCAGGCCAAAGAGATCTCTTTGGAAGAAGCCCTTAATTGGGGGATTGAAAATAATTCTTCAATTAAAGAAATAAAGGACAGCATTGAAACCATAGAAAGAAGTTTAAATTTAGTTGATACTGAATACGGCTTTAAAACAAAGCTAAGTGCTAATCCGATTATTGCCGGTGGTTTCGAAAGACAGACTGACGATAGCTCAAATGGTGATGATGGGGAAGATACCAGTTCAGAAAGCAATAATGGTCCTGAAATCAGTATGAAAACTACAAAGTTATTTTCAAACGGAATATTCCTTCAATCGGAAATTTCTATAAAAGAGGAAGACTTGTTTGATCTGGAAAAGCTTTCAGAAGGACCTGATAGTACTTTTAGTGCAACCAAAAACCTCTATCCTGTAATTCCCATTGCACCAGAACAGGAAAAATATTTAGCTTCCAATAACTTGCTTAAAGCCAGGGAAAATCTAACCTGGCAGCAAGAATATAAAAAAATAGAATTTTTAGAATCTTATTTTAATCTTTTAAGCCTGCAGGAAAGATTGTCTTTAACTAAAACCAGCTTTCAGTATGCTCAAGATGATTTAAACAAGATATTACAGAAAATTGAGATTGGTGAAGCAGGAGAAAGGCAGAAAATAGAAGCAAAAATTACTTTGAAAAAAGCAGAAATAAATTTTTTACAAGCGCAAAATACTTTTTTTCAACAAAAGAACGGATGGTATTTAAATTTAGGTTTACCGGAAGAAACCGAAGTGCCTTTGGTGGCAGACTCGCCTTTTTTAGAAGAAATTATAAAATGGACTGAATCTTTAGAATTAAATTTGAAAGAAGAAGAATTAATGGAATTAGCAGTGGATAACTATTACAAAATTAAAAATAATCTTCTGGATCAAGACAGTGCTCAAAAAGAAGCAGAATGGAATTTGACTAAAAATAAACCACAGGTTGATTTATTTGGTGTTTATAGCAGTAAGGATAACACTTGGGGAGTAGGAGTTGAATTAAGTTACGATATCTTCGACGGCGGAAAACAGAAAATAGAAGACGAAGGATATCAAGCGAAATTAGAAAATTCAAGGGATGATTATTCACAGATAATCTCTGAATTAAAATTAGAATTATCTGATCTAATCAATCAGCAGGAAATAAATAATTTAAATTTAGAAGAAAAATTAATGTCCTGGGAAAAAGCTAAATTAGAAGAAGAATCTTATCAAATACAGCTTCAACAGGGCTTGATTAGTGATAGTGAATTTCAGTACAGGATGCTTGATTGGCAGGAAGCAGAAATAGATCTTAAATCTGCTGAAAATGAAATTCTAATAAATAAATTACGCATAGCTCATTTTTTAGGAATCAGAAAATAGCGGTTAAAATTAAGGAGTGAAAAAAAGATGAAGAAAAAATGGTTGATTGTCGGAGTAATTCTTATTGTAGTAATTATTGCTCTTTTCGTTGGGAGCAGGTTTTTAAATAAAACAGATGAAGAGGAGTTGACTGAACAAAATATCAAGATTACTCCTCAGATGATTACATCTGTAGAGCGGGGAGATCTTAAAAAAACGGTTTCTACCAGTGGTTACCTGCAGCCGGCTGATGAAAAAGCTCTCATTTTTAGTCTGAACGGAGAAATTGAAGAAGTGTTAATCAGTGAGGGTAAGAGAGTTGCAGAGGGAGAAGCATTGATACGATTAGAGAAAAGTCAGCAAGAATTAAATTATTTAATAGCAAAAAATACCTATGAATTAATTAAGATGAGTGGTTCAGAAAGCGAAATAAATGAACAAGAGCTAAATTTTCAAATCGCCAGGAAGAATTTAGAAGATACCACTCTTAAAGCCCCATTTTCCGGTTTAATTACTGATGTTTCAGTTAAACCGGGTGATTTTATTGGTTCAGGAAATGAAGTAGCCTATATAATTGATGACAGCAGTTACGAAATAGAAGTTGCGGTTAATGAGATTGATAGTTTGGAAATAGAAGCGGAGCAGGAAGTAATTATTATCCTGGATGCCTTCCCGGGAAGAGAATTTTCAGGAAGAGTAAGAGAGATTCATAATTACACTCAAAATGTAAACGGAGTAGTTACTCTTCCGGTTACAGTGCAGTTAGATAAGGCAGATAAGCAGTTTAAACCCGGTTTTTCCGCTTTAGTGGAAATTATTATCGGTAAAGCAGAAGGCGAATTATTAGTTCCTATTAGTGCAATCCTTGACCGAAAAGGGCAGCAGAATGTAGTTAAAGTGGTGGATAATA
>Ga0255374_10121_pt1 | contig 10435 bp, 10 predicted proteins | sample ANMaggSeSYBR01H4_FD_182088 | JGI IMG/M metagenome (GOLD analysis project Ga0255374, IMG submission 182088) | Sediment cell enrichment communities from methane seep in Santa Monica Basin, California, United Staets - ANME aggregate JGI... | ecosystem: Environmental > Aquatic > Marine > Cold seeps >... | reverse complement strand
TCTTATCCATGTATTTCACCTTTATCTTATTATATCTTTCTACATTTTTTTCAATATTGGGTATACTTAGGCATCCTTCTATATCTATATTGGTTTTGATTCCGATATTTTGGATTTGTATATTCATAAGGAGTTCGAATTCTCCAGTGTCGTAGTTAAGGACGTATGCAACTTTTTTGTTTACTCCTACCTGTGGTGCTGATAGACCTCCTGCTTGTGCTCCTACCTGTTCTTCACTTGTGAGAGCTGTATGTAAAAGGTTGTCTAGGAATTGTTGGAACTTTTCTGTTTTTAATTCTTCGAGTGTAACATCTGTGGAAAGAGCTCTTAGAACTTTCTCCTCTTTTGGGTCTTCTATTGTAAGGATTTTTAATTGCTTCATATGTAAATTATATCAAAAATGTTGGAGAAATGATAAAATGTCGGACGATGTTAGCCTTACAAGAAAAACAATTGCTAGATGAGAAGGTTCAAAACTCGCAGTTTATTCAACAAATGGTAGAGCGTACAGAAGATGAGTATCCCTTCTGTGCTTCCCAGTCTTGGTACGAAGAAGTTTTGGATGAGGAGATGATAAATGATAAATATGGTCATTTCGATATCGATGAGTGTACTCTTGTGTGTGGTGGTGTAGTGTATACGATGTTTGAGACTGTAGATGAAGAGAGACATTTTGTTAAACGTTTTGTCTTTGACAGGAATGGAGAGTTGTTGGAGTCTTCACATTTAGTAGAGGCTTATGGGTATAATGTGGTGTATAACAGAAAGATTAGTCTGGTAGGTGTTCTTGAATCTAGGATATACACTTAGATTCCTACTAATCCACTTTTACTACAGCCATTTATTTTGATGTTTTGTATACTCCCTTCTTCATATTCTTTCTCTAACAAAACTTCATGGTTGTAATATGTAATTCCTTTATTCTTAGTGATTACCAATACAGGTAGACTCTTCCCTATTAATTCTCTATGCTCCTTTTCTCTAACCTTGTTTACTAATTTCCTAATAACTTCTTCTCTGTTTTTCTTGATATTAAACTCCACATCGTCATTCATATCGTATGCCACGCTACCCCCCCTTGGTGAAAACTTTCCAATATAGACCATCTCAACTTTACACTCTTTAATCAAGGATATGGAATCATTAAAATCAGCTTCTGTTTCTGAAGGGAATCCCACAATGACATCAGTTGTAATTCTAAAGTTAGGACAAGAGGTTTTAATCTTTTTACAAATATCTATGAATTTGTCTCTACTATATTTCCTGTTCATCAACTTAAGTATCCTGTTTGATCCTGACTGTGCTGCAATATGACAATGCTTTAGAAATTTGTCATGTGTTGTGATTAAATCGATTAACTCATCAGAGAAATCTTTGGGGTGTGAGGAGATGAAGTTAATCCAAAATTCTCCCTCTATCTGCTCTATTTCTTTTAGTAGGTCTACAATGTTCTCTCCGTTGTCTTCCCAACTATTTACATTTTGACCTAGTAGGGTAATTAGTTTACCTTCATTATTTATGAAGTTTGTTACATCCTTAAGAATTTCTTTTTTTGGGATATTGCGTAGTTTCCCCCTTGTGTATGGGACTATGCAGTATGAGCAGAAGTTACTACAACCGTGGGATATGGAAAAAAGTCCTTGGTATTTATTATTCCTATCGTAGTTTATGCTCTCGTTTTGAACTAAATCATTATTCTCAATTCCTAATATGTTTGGTAGTTGTTCGATGTTCTGGATGTTGAGGAGGTGTGTAATCCAAGGAAATCTCTTTTGTAAAGTTTTTTCATATTCTCTTACTACTAGGTCGGAGTCTCTGTTGTATCTTTGAGCCATGCATCCAGTAAGCACGACAATCTTGTCTTTAAATATTTCTTCTTTTACTTTTATACCCCATCCTGCTACTTTGTCTTCTGCTTGTTGTCTAATACTGCAGGTGAGGAGTATGATTAGGTCTGCGTCTTTCCAACTAGAGACTTCTCTTAGTGAGTGTGTTTTGAGTAGGTTATGGATGGTATTGCTATCTGCAATGTTCATAGCACAGCCATATGTTTTGATGTAGAAGGTTTTTAGCATAGGGTATTCTACCATGGTTTGTACTAGAAGCTTATGAAGCCGTTATCCTAGTAGTTCTCCAATTGATTGTCTAACATTGAGTCTATGTATTATCTCTGCAAAATATTCAGCTATAGATACTACCTCTATCCATCTGTGTTTCTTGAGTAATTCCTTTGGTATAAGTGCAGCATCTGTACAAATTATTTTGTCTAAGATCTTGTTGTTGTAGCATTTCTGAAGTTTAGTCACTGCATTGTTGTTAAATAGTGCAAAGGTTGTTATACCAATTACTTTCTTTGCGCCATTTTCTTTAGCAACTTCTAATGCTTTGCAGAAAGTCCCTCCAGAATCAATTATATCATCGATAATATAGACAGTTTTGTCTTTGATATCTCCCATTATTTCAATATCTTCTATACTATTTGCCTTAGAGTAATTTCTAGTTTTGTATGTAAATGCTACCTCCGTATGTAGTTTCTGTGCATAGTAGTTGGCAGCAGTAGCTCCTCCAAGATCTGTGGGGATGATTACTGTTTCTTTAGGGTTAGATATTTCTTTTTGTATAAATGGGAGTAATACATGGCTGCCTCTGAGATTCTCTATTTGTGCTGACCTGAAGAAGCCTTGTATTGCGGTGTTATGAAGATCCATTGTGATTATATGATCTGCTCCCAAATCTCCTTCCAACTCCCACGCTATTCTAGCAGCTGTGATGTCTTCTCTTCCGCTTTGTTTGTCCTGTCTTGCGTAAGGGAATGATGGTATTACTGCTGTAATGTAGTTAGCATCACATCGTTTGCATGCTCCGATCATTGTATACAAAGCTCTAAGGTTCTCATCTACGCTCTTCCCGTTGTGATGATTCTCTACGTCTTGAATGATGAAGACATCTTTACCTCTTATACTTTCGTTTATTACAGCTTTTAGTTCTGTATTTGCAAAAACGACCTCTTCTGTATTGAGTATTTCTATATCTATTTGTCTTTTCTTGTTAACCTCCTTTAGAATCTTCTCTGCAAAGTGTAATCCAGAAGAGCAGGATATTAGACAGAGAGCTCCGTGGTAATGAGTCATGAAGAAGAACTAAAAAGTTATTGATATAATATAGAGCTTTCTCTTAAGGGTATCAAGAGATATAATAGCTGACTATGTTACAAATTAAAAACCTTTCTTACGAAGTAGGAGGTAAAACAATATTGAAGGATATTTCTCTTTTTCTAGGAAGAGGAGAAAAGGTTGGAGTAGTAGGAGTGAATGGTGCTGGAAAGTCTACCCTTCTTAAAACGATTGTAGGGAAGGTAGAGAAGGATAGTGGGGAGATTACTATGAAAGGATCTTACTCATATCTTTCGCAGGAAATACATAAGGAGATAGGGTTTAAGTATGAGAGTTCCTCCCTAACTATTGCAGAGTATTTAATTCTAGATCAAGGTCTTGATATTGAAGAATGGGAGATTAATAAGTTTCTTAATAATCTTAATATGCAGGATAAGGATTGTGAGAGTGTGCTTGGAGAACTCTCCGGTGGACAGAAGATTAAGGTAGAGTTAATAAGGATACTTTTAGAGAGACCAGATATTTTAATATTAGATGAGCCTACAAACTTTCTTGATATCCCATCTTCACAGTGGTTGATGAAATATCTTATCAACTATCCTAATGCAGTATTGGTTGTATCACATGATCTTCGTCTTATGAATCGTGGTTTGAGTAAAATATGGTTTTTAAATGAGTTAAATCATAATGTGGAGGTCTACAAGGGTAACTATGACAAGTTCCTTAAGTTAAAGGCTATGCAAGATGCTTCTTTGGTTCGTGCAATTACCAATATTACTAAGTCTGCTAAAAGATTAGAGAAGTCAGCTCAACAATTAGCAGGTAGACAGACCTACAAAGAGGCTAAACGAGCATCTAGAAGGTTTGAGAAGGTTGCAGAATTAAAGGTAGAGATTAGAAAGAAGGAGGCAATGTTGGCCAAGAGTAAGAGGATGAAGATAACGTTGCCTACTCCACAAAGGTGTTCTAGGAATGTTTTAGAGATAGAAGGGATATCTAAGGAGTATGGTGAGAACTCAGTACTTAGAAATGTTGACATGGAGGTAGAAAGAGGTCAGAAGGTTGTGGTAATTGGTAAGAATGGTGTTGGTAAAACTACCCTACTTAAAATACTTGCTGGGAAATTAGAGCAAACTAATGGTCATTATTTATGGGGTAAGGGTACATTAGTTGGTTATTATGCGCAGGAGTATGAGAATTTGGATTACAGTAAGACTGTTTTAGAAAATGTCAGTAATTTATCAACATTAGACGGTTGGACTAATGAGTATTGGAGAAAGTTCTTGGGACGTTTTCTAATTAGTGGAGAGATGGTTTATCAAAAGGTTGGTACTCTTTCAGGTGGAGAGAAAACTAGATTGGCGTTGGCTAAACTTTTCTCACAGAACCTAAATGTTTTGCTTTTAGATGAACCTACTACATATCTGGATCCTTCTTCACAGGAGATACTTCTACAGGCACTGAGGGAGTATATGGGTACAGTCATTATGGTGAGTCATGAGCCTAAGTTTGTAGAGGGTTTGGGTGTAGATATGGTTTTGCTTATGCCAGAGGAGAAGTTTGTGTATTACGATATTAAATATCTCCAAAGGGTTGGTTTGATGTAAGAGTTTTTTCTAGTTCACGAATATCTTTTATGATAGCAATCTTTACTCCTTGTTTCTTTAATTCCTTTATATCTTGTTCTTTGTCGTTGTCGTATAGTGATAGCCATATGATATATTTATATCCTGCTTCTACTGCAGGGAGGATGTCAGCATCAAAGTTGTCGCCCACGGCTATTAGTTTTTCTGGAGTTGAATTTGTTGTATTGGCTGCTTTAATCCATTCTGATGTGTTTTTGGGTTTATTTATATCAACATAGTAGGAGTATATATCAGGGATATTTTTATAGAGTTTTCTGTATCTTGATTTTAAAGAATCTGTTTTAATTTTAGTCCAATCCTTTCCAGAGTGTGTACATATTGCTACTTTTGTAAATGATAGCAGAGTATGTAGTAGTTCTAATGTCCCATCGAATGGGTCTGGTGAGAGTGTGTAGATTTCGGCAATATTTGGTGTAAATCTTTTTAGAATGTCTTCTTGGTCAATATTAAGATTTAGAGAAGTCGTTATCCATGATAGGGTGCTGGGGAATCTGGTAATAAAGTTCACACTACCATTATTGTAGTATTGGGCAACTTCAGCTTGGTGATATGCTTGGGCGAAATCATCTGTTTCAATAGTGAGGTTGTATGTCCTATTTATATAGGGGACTATTTCAGTGGCAAATCTTTTGTACATAAATATCAACCAAGTGCCTGTGTCTATTAATGTGTTGTCCAAATCAAACACTATACCTTCTATACTATTCTTTTCAAAAAAGGATTCAATCTCGGTATTCATGTCCATTCCTTCTATACTATTCTCTTCAAAAAAGGATTTAATTTCGTTATTCATGTCCATTATTCTACCCTATATCTTATTTGAATGGTATGTGTTATAATCTTCACGCTATTTGAGTGAGTGCGTTCTGCGTAACTGCTTAGAGTGTTAAGATCTCCCCGTGTGGTATAGCCAATTTTAATTATTATTATTTACACAATATGGCAAAAAAGCTATTTGTAGGTAATCTTAGCTGGGGAATCAGTGATGAGCAGTTAAGAGAAGCATTCAGTGCATTCGGTACTGTAGAAGAGGCTGTTGTTATTACTGACAGACAGTCCGGTAGATCCAAAGGTTTTGGATTTGTCACAATGTCTACTGAGGAAGAAGCACAGAAGGCAGTCGAAGGACTCAATGAGTCAGAACTTGATGGCAGAGCTATCAACGTTTCTGAAGCCAGAGAGAGAACCGAGGAGAGAAGAAGCTTCTAAGCTGATTTTTTCTAAGTTTAAAGGACAGGTTTTACCTGTCCTTTTCTTTTTATACATACTAATATTTGATATAGTTGTGAATATGATTAGTCAAATAAAAAAAGAGTTTAAGAAATATTCTTCGAAAGAGAAGGAAAAGGTTTATAGAAGATTCTTCAAAACAGGTGAAGGTGAATATGGTGAAGGGGATGTTTTTCTTGGTATTACTGCTCCTGAAATGAAATTAATAGTGAAGAAATTTAGGAAGGATATCTCAATTAAGGAGACCCTACTCTTTCTTCATGACCCTATACATGAGTATAGGGCTTTTGCATTAAATATATTGAGGTATATGTATGAGAAGGGAGATATGGTTGTTAAGAAAGAGATAGTGGGTATATATTTAGATAATATGGAGTATATAAATAATTGGGATTTAGTGGATTGCAGTGCACATTATATTGTTGGTGATTATTTATTGGATAAGGATAGGTCTCTTCTTTATGATTTAGCAAAGAGTAATCATTTGTGGCCTCAAAGAGTATCTATTATCTCTACATTTGCCTTTATTAGAAACAATGAGTTTAAGGATACTTTAAAGATATCAAAGATTTTACTTAGTCATGAGCATGATTTAATGCATAAGGCTGTAGGTTGGATGCTAAGAGAGGTATGGAAAAGAGATAGTGTTGTTGTAGAGAATTTTCTTGTTGATAATTACAAGGATATACCTAGAACTACCTTAAGGTATGCGATTGAGAGAATGGAGGAAGGTAAGAGGAAAAGGTTTTTAAAGGGAGAGTTTTAATAATTATAGGAATATATTATTGACATGATTGTGTATAGTGATATACTTAAGTAATTGGCATTAGCCACGACTCCCTCTATCTAGAGGGAGGTAATTTTATGATATCTCTGATACTCTCTATGACTTTTGTGTAGTCTCTTTCGTCTAATTCAGTATGTTTATATAGCATTCTTTTAGTACTAAAAACTCTTATTTGAGATGTGAGTGCAGAGATTGTCTTGTTTTTTACAGTAATGGGGATGTGATACTGATTGTTTTTCAGTTTTGTACTAAGTAGTACTCCAATAAAGGAGTGTTGATTAAACTTTTTTATTACTAGTACTGGTCTAGCATAGTCTTTTCCTTTCCCAAAAACTTCGTAACCGAGATTATATCCAATTGATATCCACCAAATATCGGATTCTTTGTAGTGTGGGATTGTGTGAAGACTAGAAGAAATCTTCTTTTTAATCTCATTCCATTCATCGTAGTTAAAATTCATCCCCTATTCTATATCCTTTTATCTTGGAGATTATGAACGAATGATAATGATAATTAACTATTAATCTATACCCATTTCTTGTTTAGCAAAAGCTGTAAGGTTTTTTCTATTTGCCCAAGTCCTCTGAGTTGCAGTAAGAAGTTTCTTTCTTAATCTAATACTCTTTGGTGTGACCTCTATTAGTTCATCATCATTGATAAAGGATAGTGCAAACTCTACAGTTAGGGGCATTGTAGCCTTAAGGCTTATCTCTGTAACCTCTGCCTGTGCCATACGTACATTAGTTTTCTTTCTGCTCTTACATGGGTTTACATCTAAATCTTGTTCATGATTATTAATCCCTATTATCATACCTTCATATACCTCAGTAGAGCCCTTTATAAATAGTCTACCTCTCTCTTGTATTGAGGTTAGGGCGTATGCTAGTGCTGTACCTGTTTCAGTAGAAAGTATTACACCTTTTCTAAATAGCTCTTTGTGTTTTTTGAAAGGTACGTAGTCTTTAATATAGCTACTGACTAAAGCAGTTCCTTTTGTGGAGTTCATTAGTAATCTGTGTAGTCCTATTAAGTTTCTAGTTAGTATCTCGTATGTAAATGTACTTTGTCCATCTGTAGTTTCAATGTTTTTAAGTAATCCCTTCCTCTCACTGACCTCTTGTGTAATTGCACTTAGGTACTCTTCTGGAGCAAGAATTATTAATTCCTCTAGTGGTTCGCATAGTACACCGTCTACTTCTTGTAATATGACTTCTGGCTTACTAAGTTGTAGCTCATATCCTTCCCTTCTTAGTTGTTCTACTAGTATTGAGAGTTGTAGCTCCCCTCTTCCTGATACGTAGTATGTGTTTTCTGTACTGTTTTCAATCTTGAGTCCAATATTTAAGTTTCTTTCTTGGTCTAGTCGTTGGGCTAATTGTTTGGCAGTTACATATGTACCTTCTTTTCCTGAGAAGGGTGAACTGTTTGCTTGAAACTTTACTCTTACACTTGGTGGAGTTATCTTTATCTTAGGTAGTATTTCTTCATTACCTAAGCTACATATGGTTGCTCCTATATCTGTAGATTCTACTCCTGCGATTGCTACAATGTCTCCTACGACTGAGTTAGGAGTACTTCCCCATACTAGACCGTTTTTGGTAAAGAGACCTCTTACACGTCCTTGGGTTTTTTCTATATTCCCATCACTATCTTTATGGAGTACTATTACTGGGTCGTCTTTCTTTACACTTCCTCTATTAATTTTTCCTATTAAATATCTTCCAAGATGACTGTCATATTCTAGTGAGGTTACTTGCATTTGAAATGTTCCATTGCTGTCTCCCTCTGGAGGGGGCATATGGTCTACTATTTCATCTAGTATTGGAGAGATATCTCCGTGTGTATTATTTGCAATTGTTAGATCTCCTTCTGGTAGTGCTTTAAATATTTTACCTTCTCTTGCAATCCCGTAGTAGACAGGAAATTCTAGTTGTTCTGTATCTGTAGCTAGTTCTAAGAAAAGGTCTTGCACTTTGTCTAGTGTTCTTTCGCAGTTTGCTAGTTTTTTGTCTATCTTGTTTATTATCAGTACTGGTTTAAGCCCTATCTCTAATGCTCTCTTGAGTACAAACTTTGTTTGTGGCATTACTCCTTCCTGTGCGTCTACGAGTAGTAGACAGCTGTCTGCCATGTTTAGGGTTCTTTCTACTTCTCCACCAAAGTCTGCGTGTCCTGGTGTGTCTATGATGTTTATTTTGGTATCTCTGTATGTGATTGAGATATTTTTTGCACTTATTGTAATCCCTTTTTCTCTTTCTAGTTCTCCTGTGTCTAGGATTCTTTCTTGTGTCATTTCTTCTTCGTTGTCTCTGAAGAGGTGTGTTTGTTTCATAAAGGCGTCAACAAGGGTAGTTTTACCATGGTCAACGTGTGCAATTATTGCTACATTTCTTATATTTTCTTGTTTTAGTTCTGTGTTGTTCATACAAGTTGTAATTCTATCATATTAAGATAGATTTAGTTAGGTTTATTGTAAAGAGTAAGTGGATTTTGTACAATATCGTTATGATTGATAGAAAGAAGGTTGAGAAGAAGTTAGTGTTTGTATTTCCTTTTGTATTTGTTGTAGGTATGTGTGTGTTAAGGATTGTGTATTATCCTCTTTATGAGGTTATTGGTTTAGAGGATGGTTTGGTTGAGTGGTTACAGTTTTTCTTTTATCTTGTGTCTGGTATTTTAGCGTTTCAGGTTGCTTTAAGGAGTAGGATGGAGAGTAGGTTTGTGTTTGTTTTGTATTTATTACTTGCTTTGGTTCTAATATTTATTGCTTTTGAAGAGATTAGTTGGGGTCAGAGGTTATTTGAGGATAATTCACTTAGTGTTTTTGAGAGTAATGTTCAGGGTGAGAGTAATTTGCATAATATTGAAGGTGTTCATGGTTTAATTGGGTATGGATATTTGGGGGTTTGTTTTTATGGTTGTTTTAGTTGGTTGTTGTCTTTTGTTAGGATTAAAAGGGATTTGTTAAAATTTCTTATTGTTCCTCCTATTCTTATCCCCTACTTTGTATTTTTAACTATTAATTTGTTAAATCCAGTATGGTTTGCTCCACAGGATTACGAGTTGGTAGAGTTAATATTGTCAATGGGGGTTGTGTTGTTTTTGTGGTATAGGTTAGAGGGGGATTAATAGCTCGTGTCGTCTAGGGTTGTAATTATAAGTCTTTGATAGGGGTTACTTGTAAAATATATTAGTTGTCCAGAGATATTTTCTATGTATGGATAGTTAGTTTTGAAGAGTTCAAGATATTTTATTACTTGTTTGTAGTGAAGTGATTGTTGGTGTCTGGGGTAGTCGTTAGGGTCGCCTAGTTTGAATTCATATAGGGTTGCGGTTTTCTTAGAGTATTCAAGAGCATCACAGAATCCGCTTGTTAGTTTGATTTCTTCATTATCAATGAGTTTGCCTTTTAGGAACACATTGTTTTGCATTTCATCATTTTGTTCAAAATACCAGAGTAAGAAGCTAGTAAGGTATTCTTCTATATTGTTGTCAATATATGGTTTTAGATTTTCAATTTGTAGAAATCTTAAGATGGGGAAAAGGGGTGGTTGTAGTTCGGCTTTGTCTGGTTTTGGAAATTTTGTAGGATTAAAGTTTGGGTGTCCAAGGATATTCCATCCTTCTTGTTCGGTAGGATTATTGAGGAAACTTTGAGC
>Ga0255374_10120_pt1 | contig 10496 bp, 10 predicted proteins | sample ANMaggSeSYBR01H4_FD_182088 | JGI IMG/M metagenome (GOLD analysis project Ga0255374, IMG submission 182088) | Sediment cell enrichment communities from methane seep in Santa Monica Basin, California, United Staets - ANME aggregate JGI... | ecosystem: Environmental > Aquatic > Marine > Cold seeps >... | reverse complement strand
ATATACTCCTACCCCAAGTAGTATACCTTCCATGTAATAATAAACCTTACTGACTGGTCTCGTCAAATCAATTATCCTATAAGTTCCTTCTGTAACTTGCATAATCGTTTTACTATTAGTTTTTTATGTTTAAATTAGATGAATAAAACTAGCAGAAACACACCATAACTCACCTGAAAATCATGTTTAGGGTTACCACTGACCAAGTTTCGAATCCCTGCCTCTCCGCCAAATAACCCTTTAAAATAAGGTTGTTTTGATTTTTATGTTGCTTAAAAAAGCAATTCATACTATATATGTTAAATATAAAAATTGAAGAAAAAAACAGGAAATTGGAACAACAGGAGATAAGAAGAGAATATAAACAGAGTGTTAAAGATATTCGTATTCACTATAAGTACTATTTAGAACATGTTGATAAAAAAGTAAATAAAATTCAAAAAGGAATAAGAACAAATCAAGATATAAATAGAAAAATTCCAATTGAAATGGGTAAGGTTGTTAAAGATTATAATGACTCGGTTATTATGATTGCTAGGAAGACAGGTGAGGCATTAACCAAACTTAATAGTAAATTTGAGAGCATGGAAGAAATTTTAGAGGAAAAGAACAGCGAAATTAACTCATACAGAGAAGGATTTGAGTATTCCTTAAATAACCGTACGTATATGCAGTTGATAAGATTAAAATCCGATATTGAAAGAAATCAGGGTAAGCTGGAGGACAAAGAAATAATTAAACTCTTCTTAATCCAAATGATGAATATCCTTAATGATATAGGGATAGAAGAACTTTGTCCTGAAAAGGGAGAGCAGGTTGATACAAGTACTATGGCTGTAAAAAATGTCGAAATAACAGAAGACTCAAATTTCAATAACAGGGTGAATGATGTATTATCTCCCGGTTATTTTATAAAAGTGACAGCGGACCAAAAAAGAATTTTAAAAGACTGTGAAGTAAGTATATATAAGATGAAAGGCAAATAAAATTATGAGTATTATTGGAATTGATTTAGGAACAACATTTTCGGCCATTGCAACGCTTAATTCAATAGGTAAGCCCGAAATAGTAACAAATGCAGAGGGCGAAAGAATCACAGCATCAGCAATCTTTTTTGAAAATGACAAAAAGATTTTTGTTGGCAGAGAAGCGATGAATTCCTGTGACATAGATGATAAACGATATGTAAGATGGATTAAGAGATTTATGGGCGAAGAGTTTTATCCAAAAGAAATTATCGGTAAACAATGGGCTCCTGCAGAATTGTCTTCGTTGATATTAAAAAAGCTTGCTAACGACGCTGAAACACAAGTTGGTGGAATTAGAAATGTCGTAATAACAGTTCCAGCATATTTTGATGAGGTCAGGAGAAAAGCAACTATAGATGCAGGTAGAATAGCAAAATTGAATGTAGTTGGAATTGTTAATGAGCCCACAGCTGCTGCATTATATTATGCAACTGAAAAGAATATTAGTGGTAAAACAATGGTTTTTGATTTGGGAGGAGGAACATTTGATATAACATTGCTTGATATACAAGGAACTGACATTAATATTATTGCCTCTAGAGGAGATAACCGATTAGGTGGCTATGATTTCGACCAGAAGATTCTAACGTCAATGGAAAAAGATTATAAAGATGAGTTCAAAAGTGAACTGTTTGATACTCCGAATAGGAGAAACAGATGTGAAATTGATGCGGAAGACATTAAGAAATCACTATCTAAAAGGGACACAGTATCAAAAGGCGTAATCGGCCCTTCTGGTGTTCTTAATTTTACGACGACTAGAAAAGAATTTGAAGATTCAATATCACCATTGTTAGCAAAAATTGAAATGCTTATGGAAGATGTTCTGGATGAATCAAAACATAGGGCTACTGATATAAAACAGGTGCTGATGGTCGGGGGAAGCACAAGGATTCCAATCATTAGAAAAATAGTAAGTGAAATGTTTTTATCAGAACCATTAAATATTGGTAATGTGGATGAGTGTGTTGCGCTTGGTGCTGCTATTTATTCTGGCCTAAACACTGTTAAAAATAATCCGGAATTATTGTCAGTGGCTGCAAAAGAAAGATTAGAAAATGTTAATCTTGATGAAGTATGTAATCATAGTTATGGAGTTCATGCTGTAGAGATGAATCCTGAAACAAAAAGAGATGAATTATACAATTCAATAATAATTCCAAAGAACACACAAATACCTACGGAGAATACACAACAGTATTATACAAGACATGACAATCAGGTTTCTATTGATATTGTAATAACTCAGGGAGAGGGATCGGACACGGATATGGTAAACACTATAGCCACATCAACAATGGAACTTCCCTCTAATAGATCTGCGGGTCAAGGGATTGATATAACTTTTAGTTATGATGATAACCAAATGATGAAATGCAAATTTCATGATTTGGAATCTGGAAGAGTTAAAGAAATGGATTTGGACTTAGGAAATAATACTAAAACAGAATCGGATGATGTAGATAAAATATTTGAAATGTTTAATATTGATTGAGGTGGGCAAATGGGTTGGGTTGTAGTTATTATTATAGTATGTATTGTTATAGGAGCATTTAGCAATGATTCAAGCAGTAGTTCTTCAAGCAGTAGTTCTTCAAGTAATAGTGGCTCGAGTGGGTACTCGGGGGGTAGAACAAGCTCTTCTAGCTATAAATCTATTGGTAGTTTCCAATGTGTAATGCATAAGGGTAAGGTTATTCTTGATGATGGAACAGATATCCCAGTTTATGAGATTAAGGTAAAGGGTAGTGTTGAAAATTCTTCCAGTAGGACTGTAAAACTTACGGCTTTTCTTTCGGATGTAACTGATGAGAAATTACCTATTTTGTGTTTTTTAGACAATTTTCAATATAAAGACACAATGGCTTTTTATTGTGAATCTGACACTGTAGTTCTGCCAGAAAATGCTTATTGGGAGAACTGGGTTACTATCGCAAAGGTTCCAGTTGAATCTTTGGTCTTACCCAAAAAAGGCAATAGAAAAATTAAACTTCAATGTCTTGTTTTATATGGTTATTCATGGGAATATCAATTCGCTGAAGCAAGTTATAATCGAACAATGGATTATGAAAAGTTTGGTTATATGGAAGTTGATGAGAATACACGGAAGTATGAGAAGTTATCAATACAACTAGCTGTTGCGTTAATGAACTCAGATAGTGAGATCGATGTTAAGGAAGCAAGAGTTTTAAATGAATGGATAAAAAAGAGGGTTCAAGATGATAGCTCTGAAAGCGTTGAAAGGCTAAATGAGTTGAAAAAGCTGGCGTATAAGACAATATCAGACACTAAAGAAAACAGACTCTATTTGTCGGTTGAAAAGATTTGTGAAAAAATTGTGGAAATTTCTGATATTGGAATGAGATATGATTTATTAGAACTCATAATAAAAATTGCAGCAGTAGATGAAACATACAAAAAGGAGGAAGAAGCTTTCATTGGACAGATAGCCAGAAACCTTGATATAAAGCTTGAAATGTTTAGGAAACTAAGCGATAAACACATTCCAGTTATGATTTATGAGGATTCTAGTGATGTGAATAAACTGCTTGGACTGCGCAATGATATGACAACGGAAGAAAAAAAGGACCACCTTCGAAAAGAATATAGAAAGTGGAATCAAAGAGTCGCCAATTCGGACGCTAAGATTAGGAAACAAGCAGATGAAATGCTCAATATTATAGCTGAGGAAAGGAGTAAGTTGAGATAAAGTTTTGTTAAATAATGAATTAGTTAAATTAATACGTTTTCCAGGAGATACACTAAAAACCACTACGCAATATTCTAATGAAAATATTAGAAAGAGCATCCTGATTAACTCATTAAAGGTCACGAAATATATTAGCCCTAAAATTTATAAAACCCAGCAAGAAATAAGTGCTTTACTTTTTAATTTATGTAAGATAGAAATATTTATTAAATCCGATCCAAGCGTTCAGGCAAGTTGCATGCCATCAAATGATACGGCTATTATTATATTAACCTCTGGGCTTGTAAAAATTCTAACAAATGACGAAATAAGATTTGTCATTGGTCATGAAGCTGGTCATTATATTTACAAACATTTCGTTTTATCAGATCCAAATGATTCTGACAGTATGTATGAGCTGAAATTAAAAAGAGCCGCAGAAATTAGTTCAGATAGAATGGGATATCTATGCCTAAAGAATAAAGAGAATGCTTATTCTGCAATTATGAAAATTATTTCTGGATTAGGCAATGAATACATTTCTTTTAACATTAGAGAATTTCTGCATTCATATGATGAGATTTTTAAGTTAGATAGTGATGTTGGTGTATATATGACACATCCGGCTTTTGCTGTTAGGCTAAGAGCATTACTTTGGTTTGAAATGAGTGATGCATATTATATGAGTCAAAACATTAATGGAAAAGCACCTTTAACTCTAAAAGCTATAAATCAGAAAATCACAAGAGACTTGAAGAGAATAGGAGATAATGTCATTGAACAGCATTGTGAAGCTAGCATAAAAAGAGCGAAGCTGTGGTTAGCAATAGTTTTAACTACTGAAGATGGTAAAATATCGTCCAAAGAAAAGCAGTTCTTAATGAAGGAATTTGATAACACAACAATAAAGAATGCATTTCAATATCTGGAAGATAATGGCAGAGATGCTGTAAATAAAAAGTTGTTTGAAAAATTTAATAATATTAAGCATTTTAGTGTAATTCACAAGAGTTCTTTAATATTTTATTTAAAGGAAATTGGAAAAATCTCTGAAACAAACGAAAGTATGCTGCAAAATTACCAGGAGCTGTTAACAAGGTATCTTGGGATATGTGAGTAATTTAATAAAGGTTGATTATTATTGATGTCGAATTTTGAATTTATAAAAACTAGTTTTCCAGTCCTTTATAGATATGCTTTTAATGCAGAGAAACTGGTATATTCTAATAATAACCAAGCAATACAAAACACCAAAAAATTTGCTCATGAATTTATACATATTATCACAACAAAAGAAGATTTATTTATTGATGATAGCAGTAAATTAATAGGAAAAATAAGGTTTCTTGAATATATTGCAAATTCCGTAACTGAAGATGCAACTGATATATTAAAAGCAATTGATAAAAATTACGAGCTATTTTCTAAGGGTGAAATTAATGATGATACAGTTAGAAGTAGTTTACAATATATTTTTGATTTGTCAATTTGGATATATAAGAAGTATATTAATGAAAAATTTGAACAAAGCAAATTTATTCAACCCAGTAAGCCCGAAAACATTCCCAAGCCAACATCTCCAAATTATATTAACCATAGGGAAACAAAAAATATTTTGCCCATTGAAAAAGTTGAAAAGCCAGTAAGTTCAATGGTAGATAAAACTTATTCGGACAATAAAGGAGAAACAAAAAAAACAAATATAAATAAAGTATACATATATATAGCTATTGCCACTTTTATAGCATTCATTTTATTAATTGCAACATATAACCAAACAGCTAATAATAAAAAGGCAATAAATTATACCAGTAATGAAACACCTAGTATTAGTGAGGGGAAAGTAAGTAATGAATACGTGGAAAGAGATAATGTAAAAACAAATACAAGTAAGAAAACTAGTGTTATAAAAGCAGAGATAGAATATAGTAGTAGTAAAACCAGTGCAGATGTCACTATTATTTATCCTGATGAAGCTGTTAATAAGTTTTACAGATTAAATGATGGGATTGATAATAAGTATCATGAAAAATTTACATTAAATAGAACAGATACGATACTAGCATATTATTACGATAAAGATGGGGTATACAATACTAATATCTTTAGCATAGCTCTAAACAGATCACCATCACCATCACCAACACCAACAACTGCGCCAACACTGACGCTGACACCAACACCAACCCTGACTCCGACACCAACACCAACACCAACGCAGACATCATCACCGACACCGACTCCATCACCGACACCAACGCCGACACCGACACCAACACCAACACCAACGACGACATCGACGCCAACATCGATTTAGTTTTCGTTTCATCTTCATTTTGCCTTACAGTTTCCCCTACACCAACACCAACACCAACACCAACACCAACACCAACACCAACACCAACACCAACACCAACACCGACACCAACACCAATGCCAACACCGACGCCAACACCAATGCCGACACCGACACCAACGCCAACGCCAACGCCGACACCTTATGAGCAGTACTTTACTTTCAATGAGGAAACACAAACAATAACTGGATATAACATCGATGGGGGCTTGGATGTTATTATTCCATCAGTAATAAATAATATTGATGTTTTAAAAATAGGTGATTATGCTTTCGCTAGTAATCAACTTACCAGTGTTACAATACCTTCATCAATAACCTCAATAGGAGATTATGCATTTCAATGGAATGACCTGACCAGTGTTACAATACCTCCATCAATAACATCAATAGGTGATAATGTCTTTAAAAGTAATAAACTTACCAGCGTTACATTGCCTTCAACAATAACCTCAATAGGAGAGTATGCATTTGCTTATAATAGAATTACAAGTATTACAATACCCTCCTCGATTACATCAATAGGATATGGTGCTTTTTATGTTAATAGACTAGCCAGTGTTACAATACCCTCCTCGATTACATCAATTGAAGATGGAACTTTTGGTTCTAATCAACTTACCAGTGTTACAATACCCTCCTCAGTAATAGAAATAAAGTCAGGAGCATTTCGTGAGAATCAACTGACTAGTGTTACAATACCCTCATCAATTACAAGAATAGGAACACATGCATTTTCTGATAATCAATTGACTAGTGTTACGCTACCAGCATCAATTACATATTTAGGTTCTCGTGCGTTTTTCATAAATCAACTGAGCACCATTGTAATACCCCCTTCAGTGAATCGTATATATGAAGGTACTTTTAGTAATAATCAACTGACTAGTGTTACAATGCCCTCATCGATTACATCAATAGGAGATGGTGCTTTTGGTGCTAATCAACTTACCAGTGTTACAATACCCTCCTCAGTTACATCAATAGGCGCTAGTGCTTTCGCTAGTAATCAACTTACTAGTATTACAATACCCTCTGCGGTTACATCAATAGGTAGTTATGCATTTGGTTGGAATCATAGACCCCGATTGAACCATTTGTAGTATTAAGAGCTACTTTTGATGCTTCACATGAATTACACGCTATAGCCCCATTCTTTGTAATCGCTTTTAGAGTTGGAGTCTTTGCTGCTTCAACTTTCAGACTGCCGTTTTTTGTTATAAGATTAAGGTCGGCTGCTTCTATCGGTCCACATCGCAGACTTCCATTCTTAGTCTTGAACTGAACGTTCCCATAATTAATGGCCGGTATACGCATCTCAATGCTCACACCACCCTCAACTCCGGATGCGTCAATCGCAAGTTTTTTATCATTGTGCTCAATTGTGATACTCTCCATCACTCTGTCTATATCCATATCCTTCTTAACAGAAATGGCGAATATTGTGCTGATTTTATCATCATCAGCAGGCAATACCCGAACAGAACCATTTTTTGTTGTTATATCAAATGCCATACCTTCGGTTGCCTTATATGAAAAATGTCGTTTCTGTACATCGTTAAACCAATTGCCAAAATTCACTTCCGGAAAGTTTCGAAATGCTTTCGTTGTAGTATCAACTACATCAGAGACCATATTTTCAAGTCCTTCCGCCATGTTTTCCATTTTTTCTTCAAAGGATGTTTTACTTCCTGTTTTCCTTCTATTACGGTTTTCATAATTATTATTCTCCGTACTCTGTTTTCCCTCTATAGCTTCAATAAGTTTCGCTGCATCTTCATTACTTATTTTGCCATCCTGTACCATTTTTAAAATCATTAATATTTCATCTCTAGATTTCATATCTTCACCTCTTGTTCTTTATAATATTTACCGCTTCTTCAATACTTAATTCGCCTTTATCAAGACTTTCAAGTATATCAGCATTTCCCTTTTCCGGTTCTTGTTCTACTGATAACCCCAATGCATTTGCCACTTCATCAAGTCTGCTTTTAACTGTCGGGTATGAAATGCCCAGTTCCTTTTCCATTTCTTTAATGTTGCCTTTGCACTTAATAAATGCTGTTACAAAGCCAAGTTGTTTTTCACTGAGTTTGGAAAAACCTGATATATAGAAAGTTCCTGTCATCTTCATATCGCATTCGGTGCAGCTGATACTGTCAATCTTCACTTCTCCACCACAAACGGGACAATCTCCTGGTATAGTATGTTTTTTCATAGTACCACCTCTTTAATTTATAGTCACATTATACGCTTACACTTTTGATTAGTCAATACCTTTATTTATTTATTTAACATTGACATTGATTTTATTAATATATTGTTTTACTTTTATGAATTTTTATTTATTATACATTATTTGAAGCACGGAATTTACACACAGGGTAGTTTGAACAGATCAAGTACTCTCCGTTGATTCCCCTTTTCTTTAAAAGTTTCGCATTACAACGAGGACATATACCTTTTCTAAAGCGTTCTTTTCGTAAGGCCAACATTTTACGATACCTGCCTGAAGCAATTTTGTTATCAATTGTAATTTCATTTATCATATTGGCTATTATACTAATTTTAGCAAAATGCTTATACGATCTACTATTAAGCGCTGCAATTGTTTTTTTTAATCTAAATGGGCCGACTATAGGTGTTTTGGTATCAATTTTTACTTTTGCACCAAATGAAAGACATATTATCGAAAATATTTTTTCATCTTCAATTTTAGGACAGTTTTCCTTTAACATTCTTATATGATAAGAATTTTGCCTTATTGGATTATATACTTTATGGTACTCACCATCTCTATATGCCATCCAGTATTTTTTTCTACTGCTCCCTGATAATTTACCACTATAGTTTTTGGTTTCTATAACTATGATTCCACAGGATGCAACAATCAGGTGGTCAATCTGAGTATACAATCCGTCATATGCAGGTATATAAATGTCATGCATAATAATGTATTCATCATCTGGTAGAAATAAAAGTGCAAATTTCACAGCAATTTCACCAACCAGACCTTTAACCTCCGGTAATGAGTAAATCCCGTATGCAGCAACCATGATTACTAAAATTATAGGATAGAACATTATATGCCTCCTAAAACTATTTTACCATATTTTGTCATAAGAGAGTTTTAAATACTAAAATAGCCCAATAGAAGAAGCTATCGGACTAGTTAATGGTTCATTTGCGGAGGGCTAATACACCAGTATTAAAAAGCGCCGGGGTTTCCGACGCTTTTATCTTTTTGAAATTTTATTATTTACCGCAGCACTTTTTGTATTTCTTACCCGAGCCACATGGACACGGTTCATTACGGCCGACTTTGCTGGATACGGCAGTAGTATCACGATTGAATTGCTTTTTAATTTCTTCTCGTTTTTCTGTGGGCAGTACTGACTCCCATTCTTCAAGAAGATAAAGCCAATTTGCTTTTGCAGCATGCATATTATACAAAAGTTTCTCAAAATCAATTTTACAGTCAATTTCCGATTCTTCAGTAAGCCCTTCTAACTCTAATTGTTCTTCTAAACTAGAATTGACACCATCAAGAAAACCTCCGAAAATAGGCAAATCCATCTCAAACTTTTCAGCTAATTCTCCACAATTTCCTTTTAAAATGCCTTTTCCCTCTTCCAGAATACTAGTATAAGCATCCATTTCCTTTTCTAAGTATGCATCAAAAAAAGTTTTATTACTGCTGTCGTCAATATTTTTCTTCCACTCTTTATATATATTCATATTACCAGATTACCCTTTCATCATTGTCCTTTTTCACCATTGCGATGAAGTCATCCAGTGCTATAGCTCCAATGTCCCCATCTTTACGGCTTCTTACAGCCACTGCCCTGTCCGCAATTTCCTTATCTCCTACAACAAGTATATAAGGAACTCTTTGATTCCTTGCTTCACGGATTTTATATCCGAGTTTTTCGTTACGGATATCGGCTTCAACTCTTACGCCGGCAGCTTCAAGAGCTTCTTTAACTTCATATGTATAGTCACTGTGGGCTTCTGCGATTGATAGAACTTTTGCCTGAATCGGCGCGAGCCATACCGGCATCGACCCTGCATATTTCTCAATCAGCAATGCAAGCGTTCTCTCATAACATCCAATTGAACTTCTGTGTATAACGTATGGATATTGTTTTTCACCGTTACTGTCAATATATTGCATATCGAATCTTTTGGGTAAAGCAAAATCTATCTGCACAGTAATAAGTGTATCTTCTTTACCAAATACATTCTTAAATTGAATATCAAGTTTTGGTCCATAAAATGCCGCTTCTCCATCTGCCTCAACATAGTCAATATCGATTTTATCAAGTATTTTACGCATTTTATTCTGAGATTCTTCCCATGCATTTGGGTTGTTTATGTACTTTTCAGTATTAGCCGGGTCCCATTTCGAGAATCTATACTTAAC
>Ga0255374_10119_pt1 | contig 10504 bp, 8 predicted proteins | sample ANMaggSeSYBR01H4_FD_182088 | JGI IMG/M metagenome (GOLD analysis project Ga0255374, IMG submission 182088) | Sediment cell enrichment communities from methane seep in Santa Monica Basin, California, United Staets - ANME aggregate JGI... | ecosystem: Environmental > Aquatic > Marine > Cold seeps >... | reverse complement strand
TTCAGGTTTAGTTTTAGTGATTTCCTCGAATGTTGACCCAGTCATTCCCCGCAAACCCGGGGTAACAGGTTTGTAAATTTTTATACCCATTACTCTACTCCCTCAAATATCGGAATACGGTCTTCAGGGCTGATCTTGACAAGCGCCTTTTTATATGCCGATTTCTTAATCGCTAACCGACGGCTGCGTCCCTTTCGTCCCATTTTTGCCGGAACATTGATAGTATTAACTCTCAGTACCTTCACGTTGAATGCTTTTTCCACAGCATCCCTCACATCTGAGCGTGTGGCAGAAATAGGCACTTCAAACGCATACTGATGAAGTTTAGATGATAAATAAGCTGATTTTTCTGTTATCAGCGGTCTAATTAAGATGTCATATGGTGATTTCATTTCGTCCTCTTGCTGGTTCCAAGATACTCTTCCATTACCTTGATCGCCGGTAAGTTAAAGATCAAATGGTCATAAGAAAGCAAATCTCTAATATTCAAATACTTAGCAAGCAAAATTTTTATATTTGCCAAGTTTTCAGATGAAAGAAACACATTTGCTTTTGATTCCTTCTCCGCAACCACAACTAAAGCGGAGTTTCCGCCAGTTAATAAATTAACTGTGTTCAGAAGATCCTTAGTTTTTGGTTCTTTCATATTAAAACCATCGACTAAAATAACAGCGTCTTCAGACGCTCGTACGGTGAGAGCCGATCGAACAGCTGCTCTGCGCATCTTACGAAGCATTTTCTTTTTATATGAGCGGGGATGAGGAGTATGTATTTTTCCACCGCCAACCCACTGAGCAGACCTAATAGAACCTTGCCGAGCTCGTCCAGTTCCTTTCTGACGCCAAGGTTTCCTTCCTCCACCAGATACGTCACCACGCGTTTTCGTTTCGTGTGTGCCCAATCTTGCATTGGCGCTCTGGCGTACAAAGGCCTGGTGCATAAGAGCCATGTTCACTGGAGCTTCAAAGATCGAAGCGGGCAGCTCTATCTGTTTTAATTTCTTCCCTGCAATATCTACTACATCTACTTTTGTCATCTTTAGCTCCAAAAGCGCGGTAAATAACCCGCTGCTTCAATTTTCTCTATTGCTTCCTCGCATCTTTAATCATCACCAGCCCACCGCGAGGACCAGGCACTGAACCATTGACACCAATCAGGTTCTTTTCAATATCTATCAAAACAACTTCTACGTTTTGTGAAGTTACACGCTCATTCCCCATTCTTCCAGGCATTTTCTTACCTTTAAAAACACGCCCGGGGGTTGTGCCAGCAGCAATTGATCCAGGAGCACGCAATCGATCCGATTGACCGTGTGTTTTTGGTCCGCCCCTAAAATGATACCTCTTCACAACACCTGCGAAACCCTTACCCTTGCTAGTTCCCACAACATCAACACGCTTCCCTACCTCAAATTGACCCACGTCCACCTTGTCCCCAGCTTTTACTTCCGGGGTACTTGTACGAAATTCCCTTAAATACCGCAACAGGGGAATTTTGCTCTTTTCGAGATGGCCTATCTGTCCTTTAGTAAGCTTTTTTGCTTTAACTTCACCGAAACCTAATTGAACAGCGGAATACCCATCCTTCTCAGTATCACGTACCTGTGTAACATAACATGGCCCAGCTTCGATGAGAGTTACTGGAAGAGCTAATCCATCCTCATTGAATACCTGGGTCATGCCAAGTTTTTTTCCTATAAGCCCTTTAAACATCTCTTTTTTCTCCTAATGAATGTAATTTATGGAGACTGTCAGCATGGGCTCAGCCGCATCATCTCCGACTTTATAGTCAGTTTTCTGTTAGCAAGACTTTTTGATTGACCGTCCGCTGTTTCAGTAAACTCTTATAAAGCCTCTCAGTTATTAATCAAACCTAAAAATTTTACCACAATATTCTGGTTTGTACCAACAATTGATTATTATTTTACTAAATCTTGATTTCGATATCTACGCCGGCTGGCAAATTTAGACGCATCAGCATATCAATTGTTTTAGAATCTGGATTCATCACATCAATCAATCGATTATGAGTTCTAATCTCAAAGTGTTCATGTGAGTCTTTATCAATGAAAGTTGACCGTCGAACAGTAAATTTTTCCAATTTTGTTGGCAAAGGTACCGGTCCAACAACTTTTGCGCCACTTCGTTCAGCGGTTTCTACAATCCGTTTCGCGGATTGATCCAAAACTCGGTGATCGTATGCTTTTAATCTTATACGTATCTTTTGTTTTGCCATATTTTTTTTATTCCTATTCAATAATATCAGTGATTCTACCAGCGCCAACAGTGAGGCCGCCTTCGCGAATAGCAAAGTCAGAGCCTTGTTCAAGGGCAACGGGGATAATCAGTTCAACAACCATGTTGACGTTATCGCCAGGCATGACCATTTCAACATCTTCTGGCAGAGTGATCGTACCGGTCACATCCATCGTGCGGATGTAGAACTGCGGGCGGTAGCCAGGAAAGAATGGTTTGTGGCGTCCACCTTCATCGCGCTTCAACACATACACTTCCGCGTTGAACTTGGTGTGAGGAGTGATGCTCTTGGGTGCCGCGATAACCATACCGCGCTCCACGTCAGTGCGTTCAACACCGCGCAGCAGCAAACCAGCATTGTCACCAGCCATGCCTTCGTTCAATATCTTGTGGAACATTTCCACGCCGGTGCAAACAGTGCTCATGCTCTTTTCGCGCATGCCAACAATCTCAACAGCTTCGCCAACCTTGATCTTTCCACGCTCAATTCGGCCGGTCACTACGGTGCCGCGCCCTTTGATGGAAAATACGTCCTCAACGGGCATCATGAAGGGCTTGTCCACTTCACGGACCGCCTCTGGGAAGTAGGTGTCAATCGCTTCCATTAGTTCTTTGATGCATGCGTATTCCGGCGCATTTGGATCAGTGGATTCGCTCTCCAGTGCCTTCAGCGCGCTGCCGCGAACGATGGGGATGTCATCACCGGGGAATTTGTAGAAGGTCAGCATTTCACGCAGTTCCATTTCAACCAATTCCAACAGCTCAGGATCATCCATCATGTCCACTTTGTTCAGAAACACCACGATATGAGGGACTTCAACCTGGCGGGCGAGCAGAACGTGCTCTTTGGTCTGGGGCATGGGGCCGTCAGGCGCTGCCACTACCAGAATCGCACCGTCAATCTGCGCCGCACCGGTGATCATGTTCTTGATATAGTCACGATGGCCGGGCATATCCACGTGTGCATAGTGGCGATTTTCGGTCTCATATTCCACGTGCGCAATGTTGATGGTGATGCCGCGGGCTTTCTCTTCCGGCGCGTTGTCAATCGTGTCAAACGCACGGTAATCTGCCATCCCGCGTATATTACTGTATTTGGTGATGGCTGCGGTGAGCGTGGTCTTCCCGTGGTCAATGTGACCCATTGTTCCCACGTTCATATGTGGTTTTGTTCGTTCAAATATTTCTTTTGCCATAATAATCTCCTTATGATAACACTATTAGTTAAAATATTTCTTCCTAGTTTCTTCTGAAATAGGCGCATAGTGGGAGAATTCCATCGAAAACACACCACGCCCCTGTGTGGCAGATCTAAGTTCTGTTGCATACCCAAACATTTCACCTAACGGCAAACTAGCGTTGACAGCTTTCGCATTCCCAGGTTTTGGTTCCATGCTGCTGATTTCACCACGCCTCGCACTCAACTGTGCTAAAACATCTCCTAAATACTCTTCTGGTAAAACAGCCTCAACATGCATTATTGGTTCCAATAATACTGGTCCGCCTCTTTGAATACCTTCCCTAAAAGCAAATATCGCAGCCATTTTAAAAGCCATTTCGCTCGAATCGACTTCGTGGAATGAGCCATCGTAAAATGTCACCTTAATATCAGTAACCGGATACCCTGCCATAACACCAGATTCCGCGGCTTCTCTAACCCCTTTTTCTACAGCTTTAAAGTACCCGGATGGCACAGCACCTCGCACAATTTTATTTTCAAATTGAATTCCGCCCCCTCGCTTTAATGGTTCGATAGAAAAAACAACATGCGCAAATTGTCCGTGGCCGCCAGTTTGTTTAGCATATTTATATTCAACCTTCGAGATTTCCTTTGAGATTGTTTCCCGGTATGATATCCGTGGTTTTCCAACACTTGCCTTTACATCAAATTCTCGAAACATTCGATCTACAATGATTTCTAAATGCAGTTCACCCATCCCTGAAATTAATGTTTGCCCCGTATTTTCATCAACACGGACCTTAAATGTTGGGTCTTCTTCAGAGAGACGCTGCAGAGCTTTTTCTAACCTATCATGGTCTGCTGTAGTTTTTGGTTCGATCGCGACAGATATAACAGGATCCGGGAATGATATCCTCTCAAGTAATATCTGATTATGAGCAGTACCAATAGTGTCACCAGTAGATATATTTTTCATACCCAGAACTGCGCCAATGTCTCCCGCGCTGATCTCTTCAATATCCTTACGATGGTCAGCATAAACTCTTATCAGACGCCCTACGCGCTCTTTCTTCCTAGTAGAAACGTTATAAGCCATCATCCCCTTTGTAATCTTCCCGGAATAAATGCGGAAATAAGCCATCCTCCCCACATATGGATCTGAGACAATTTTAAACACTAACGCTGCTAAAGGTTCTTCTGCAGATGTTTCTCTGGTAATTTCTTTATCTGTTTTCGGATCTATCCCGGTTACTGTAGGAATATCTAAAGGTGAAGGGAGATAATCCACAACTGCATCTAATAACAATTGGACACCCTTATTGCGTAAAGATGAACCACAAAAAACAGGTGTCGCGATACCCTTAATCACGGCTTTTCGCAGTGTTTCTTTTAATTCTGGTATTGTAATTTCCTGGTTATCTAAAAATTTAACAATTAATGAATCATCGAATTCCGCGATTGTCTCAACCAATTGAGTATGTTTTTCAGAAGCAATATCAATAAGGTCAGCAGGAATTTCTTCGATCTGTGGATCAGATCCAAATTCATCTCTCCAGTAAATCGCTCTCATCTCAATCAAATCAACAACACCCATAAAATTCGCTTCCATTCCGATCGGGATTTGCACTTGAATTGGGTTTGCTCCAAGTTTTTCCCTGATCGTTTTTATGGAATAATCATATGATGCCCCTACCCTGTCTAATTTATTAATGAAACATATCCGCGGAACACGAAACTTGTTTGCCTGTCTCCAAACAGTTTCACTTTGCGGTTCAACCCCTTGAACACCATCAAATACAACCACCCCACCATCGAGAACACTTAGAGAACGTTGTACTTCAGCCGTAAAGTCGATATGGCCTGGAGTATCAATAAGATTGATCTGGTAATCCTTCCAATTAGTCGTGATGGCTGCAGAAACAATGGTAATTCCCCGTTCCCGCTCCTGCTCCATCCAATCGGTAACAGTAGTTCCATCATCAACTGAACCAATTCGATGTGTTTTGCCTGAATAAAATAAAATACGTTCGGTTGTGGTAGTTTTTCCAGCATCGATATGCGCGATAACTCCAATATTACGTATTCTTTCAAGAGTATATTCTCGCGTCATGCCGGTCCCTACCTAATTAAACGTATCTCTATCTTATTGTTGTCTTAAAATCGGAAATGCGAGAACGCTCTATTGGCTTCAGCCATTTTATGCGTTTCTTCTCGTTTTTTAATAGCTGACCCCTGGTTTTCCGCAGCATCCATAATTTCTGCCGCAAGCTTCTCAGCAAAAGAACGCCCCCCCCTGTTATGTGTAGAGGAAAGAATCCATCTGATCGCCAAGGTTAAGCGGCGGCGTGCATCTACTTCCATGGGAATCTGATAGGTTGCGCCACCGACTCTGCGCGGCCTTACTTCCATGATAGGTCCGACGTTTTTAAAAGCTGCTTCCAATACTTCAACCGGATCCTTCTTAGTTTTTTCTTGCACAATATCAAGCATACCGTAAACGATACGCGTAGCTGTGCTTTTCTTTCCTTTTTTTAGAATATGGTGAATCAATACCTGAACATTAACATTATTGTATTTCAGATCAGGTCCAACTACTCTTTTTTCGGGCTTAGTCCTTCGCATTCAAAACTCCAATATCTTATATCTATAAGTGCAATTATTATTTCTTCGGCTTTTTTGAACCATACTTTGAACGCCCTTGCGAGCGATCCGCCACACCGGTTGTATCCAATGTGCCTCTGACGATATGATAACGAACACCAGGCAAATCTTTCACACGCCCACCACGAATCATCACAACTGAGTGTTCCTGCAACTGGTGACCCTCTCCAGGAATATATGCAGTGACTTCCAACTGGTTGGTAAGACGGACACGGGCAATTTTTCTTAATGCAGAATTAGGTTTCTTCGGTGTCATAGTACGAACCACTGTGCAAACTCCACGCTTCTGCGGCGCGCCTTTCGGCTGGCGTACTCTGCGCTGTTTTTTAGAATTAAATGTATAAAGCAATGCGGGTGCTTTGCTTTTAACTTTTTTGCTTTTTCGACCTTTTCGAATTAACTGATTGATAGTTGGCACTTCCAAGCCTCCAATTATTTACTTGTTTTCATTAAAACACGAAGATTGAGTATAACATAGGCCCACCCTCTCCGTCAACGGTTTACTTGAATAGGTTATCAATATTCTTACGTAATCCCAATAACCCTGTATTAAGCTTGACGGGTTTTATTCTCTCTTCATCCTTCCCAAATCGAATTACATCACCAGTATCCAGTTCTGCTTCAACCGCCAAACCCAAACTTTGAAGTTCCTTTACAAGAACCCTGAATGAAGCTGGCAAGCTCGGTTCTTCAATTGCTTCATCTTTGACAATTGATTCATATGAAGAAACACGGCCTTGTACATCATCTGATTTTATGGTCAACATCTCCTGAAGTGTATATGCGGCTCCATACGCTTCCAAAGCCCATACTTCCATTTCACCAAAACGTTGTCCACCAAACTGGGCTTTACCTCCCAATGGCTGCTGCGTAACAAGACTATAAGGGCCAGTGGATCGTGCGTGGATCTTGTCTTCCACTAGGTGATGCAACTTTAGGATCGTCATATAACCTACGGTTACCGGTTGGTTGAATGCCATTCCAGTTTCACCATCACGCAAAATTTGCTTCCCAAAAATCGGCAAAGGATCTCCTGTTTTTACCATTAGCCGGTCTGCTTTCATACGTATCTTTTCATCAACTATCTTCTCTATATTTCTGCCATGTTTTTCCAACCAAATTTTCAGACACGTTAGAATAGCTTTATTGTCCATTTCATCAGGATCACCTTCTAAATCTTGTTGATTCCCAAAAGCAAGGAGTTTCTCTGGTTTATATCCTTTTTCACGCAGCCATTCAATTAGTGTGATCTGACGAGCATAGTTAGAGTCTGCCGAGAATTTATAAACATCATATCCTTTTTCACCCAGCCAATTCTCAAGGTATAGTAAACGGACCTCTTCGTCATCCTTGATCATCTCAGGGTCATATCCCTGTTCTCGAATCCAATTCCATGCAACTTCACCGACATCTCCCCAGGCCTCATCAATCATCCAGGCACGTGCCAATTCAGCTTCAATCTCGCTTTCGGATGCTCCATCAAAGACTGGTGTAATTGCGCGGAATCCAAGCCTGGTTGCCGCCCAACCTAAATGGGTTTCTAAAACCTGACCGATGTTCATCCGCCCAGGAACTCCTAAAGGATTTAATATTATATCAACAGCCGTGCCATCTTGTAACATTGGCATATCTTCCACTGGTACAACACGGGAAACCACACCTTTGTTTCCGTGCCTGCCAGCCATCTTATCGCCAGCAGTTAATTTCCGTAGTTGCGCAATGGAAACTCGAACCATCTTCTCAACACCCGCCGAAAGATCATTATTTTCTTCACGCGTGAAGATTTTCACATCAACTATTTTTCCGCGTTCACCATGCGGCATGCGCAGAGACGTGTCTTTCACATCACGTGATTTTTCGCCAAAAATCGCTCGCAGTAAACGCTCTTCTGGGGTTAGCTCTTTTTCACCCTTAGGGGTTATTTTCCCTACCAAGATATCGTTGGGTCCAACTTCAGCACCTATCCGAATGATCCCATCTTCATCCAAGTCCTTGATCGCGTCCTCACCAACATTTGGAATGTCTCGTGTGATCTCTTCTGCACCTAATTTGGTGTCCCGCGCTTCAACCTCATGTTTTTCAACATGAACAGAAGTGAAACGGTCTTGCTGAACCAGCCGTTCAGAAATTATGATCGCATCTTCAAAATTTCCACCCTCCCAAGAAACAAATGCGATCAAAACATTTTGCCCAAGCGCAAGATCTCCTCCAACTGTCGAGGATGAATCCGCAATCACATCCCCACTCTTAATACGCTGACCTTTTCGAACTGTAGGACGCTGGTCAATGCATGTACTTTGATTAGACCGTCTATATTTTTTTAGGGGATAAACTTTATTGCCATTCGGTGTTTTTACAGTAATCCGACTTCCTGTTACCGAGATAATTTCACCATCTTCTTCAGCAGTAACCACTTGACCTGAATCCTTAGCCACGTATCTTTCCAGGCCAGTTGAAACAACTGGTAAATCAGGTACGACCAATGGAACAGCCTGCGCCATCATATTCGATCCCATCAACGCGCGATTTGCGTCATCATGCTCGAGGAATGGAATCAAAGAAGCACTGATCCCGACGATCTGGTGAGGTGATACATCAATATAATCAATCTTTAAGGGAGAACTTGTAATAAAATCAGCCTGATATCGTGATGACACATGTTCTTTAACAAATTCTAGATTCTCGTCAATTACTGTGTTCGCTTGGGCAATATTCTGCTGATCTTCTTTATCTGCGGAAAGATATTCCACATCATCTGATACGAACGGATTAATTTGAATAAAATCTAAATCTTTCTTCAGTTTTTTTATTACCTTAAATGAATCCGCCGAAATTCTTTCTCCCGACTTTATTATTTTCTTCCCCCCTCCATCCACCACATCTTCCCGAACCATTCGCCCAACTAATCGCTTGTCAGTTGGTTTTAATTGGTTATACACCTTTCGGTAAGGAGTCTCAAGGAAACCAAATTCATTAACTTGGGCAAATGATGCCAAACGGCCAATCAAACCAATATTCGGCCCTTCAGGTGTTTCGATAGGACAAATTCGGCCGTAGTGAGAATTGTGTACGTCGCGCACATCAAATCCAGCACGTTCACGTCTCAAACCGCCAGGACCCAATGCAGACACAGTACGTTTGTGTCGAAGTTCTGAAAGCGGGTTTGTCTGATCCATAAACTGTGATAATTGACTGGAACCAAAAAATTCTCGCAATGAAGAGACAAGAGGGCGAATGTTGATCAAGCTAACCGGTGACACTTGATCTTGATCACGGATAGACATTCTTTCCTTAATAACCCGTTCCATACGGCGCATGCCAATTCGCAGCTTATTTTGAATTAATTCGCCTACTGTTTTTATCCGACGGTTACCTAAGTGGTCAATATCATCCTTTTCCTGCTGCTGATTATTGATCAGAATCATTCGCCGGATAATGTGCACAATATCCCATTTAGTAATCGTTCGATGTGAGATCGGGATTTTCCCTACGAGATCCAATTTCTGATTAAGTTTATATCTGCCTACACGCGCAAGATCATAGCGGCGTTGGTCAAAGAGCTGCTGCACAAGGAATTCACGAGCATTTTCAAGTGTTGCCGGATCACCTGGGCGCATCTTCTTAAAAAATTCAAGCAATGCTGCTTCAGCAATTGTTTTCCCGCGCGAAAGATCCCACTCAGGTTCTTGCCGAATTGTTAAAGGAATAAAAGCCCGGTCTGGGTTCTTATCAACATCCCGGAATAATTCGATCAGCTCCTGATCCGAACCAGTTTTAAATGGAGTATCCGCCATACCATCGTCAATAGCTGCAAGAGCACGTAAGAATACAGTGATCGGAACTGTTCGTTTACGGTTGAATTTCAAGATAATATAATCATTTTTGCGTGTCTCAAGCTCCATCCACGCGCCTCGGTCTGGAATAAGCTTAGCCGTCGCCAATTTTCTACCAGTTGCCCGATTTACCGGTGCACTAAAATAAACACCTGGCGATCGGATGAGCTGGGAAACCACAACACGTTCAGTGCCATTAATGACAAAAGTCCCCTTATCAGTCATTTCAGGAAAATCCCCGAGGAAAATATCTTGCTTGATTGGCTCAGGTATTTCTGGTCCCGCCAATAAAACAGACACATATAGAGGAGAAGAATAGGTAAGATCTCGTTCAATACACTCCTCAATCGTATTCTTCGGTTCTTCAAACCAATACTTGAGATCAAAACCCTCAACCTCAGGAGATTTGCTTGGGAAATATAACTTTATCCCCTTGGTATAAGATTCGATCGGCGAGATTTCAGTAAAAAGATCTGCTAAATTCTCTTCCTTTAGTCTTTTGAATGAGTCTTTTTGAATTTCGATTAGATTAGGTATTTCTAAAATAGAATGAATGCGAGCGTACGACTTCACCG
>Ga0255374_10116_pt1 | contig 10709 bp, 11 predicted proteins | sample ANMaggSeSYBR01H4_FD_182088 | JGI IMG/M metagenome (GOLD analysis project Ga0255374, IMG submission 182088) | Sediment cell enrichment communities from methane seep in Santa Monica Basin, California, United Staets - ANME aggregate JGI... | ecosystem: Environmental > Aquatic > Marine > Cold seeps >... | reverse complement strand
CTGATGTTAAAACAGAAAAACAATCGAAACTGATATCTGATAATGACGATACTTCAGACAAGCTTTTTGAAATAAAAAACTACCCGGTCAGGTATCCTGATATCGACCCCTGTACAATCTTGGAACCAAAGTTTCCCCTTAGTGCAAGCTCTATTAGGGGTGGGCAGTTATTGAATAGAAATTTCAACGGTAGGCTGTTTGGTAATCAGACTTGCAAAAGCCAAAATATGGTTATGGGTCCGGGTCTTCTGCAGGTTAAGGGTGAAACACAGGAAGCAATGCAGGAACTTTTTGATAATAAAGATATGATGATTAAAGGGGAGAATGATAAGTTTAACGTTGCACTTACTAAAATGCAGATCACCAATGAGAATAACTATGATACAAGGGCAGTGGATGAGAAAACAGGGTTTGGATGGAAAGGGCTTGGCTCCAGGAGAATTGTTTTTAACGAAGTGTTACGTGAGTATGTATATGAACTCATCGAACCCCAACTTGAGGAGAAGGAAAAACAAATAAAAAACAAACTAATTTATTTATTTAGAACACGCGCTGATACCGATGATTTTGATGTGGATGAGAAGGAAAAAAATGAGTATCTTGCGAGATCATTACAGGCTATTATCAAGGAGAATCATATTAAACTGGAAGTCGAGTCCAAGGATAGGATTTTTTATCATATACTTCGGGATTTTGCAGGGTATGGCAAAATAGATATTTTGATGCATGATGAGGGAATTGAAGATATCTCATGCGACGGCCAAGAGATTCCGCTTTTTATTTTCCATAAAAAATATGAATCGATTTCGAGTAATATAATCTTTGATTGCGGTGATGCATTGGACTCGTTTGTGGTAAAGTTGTCTCAAATAGCTGGAAAACAGATTTCTGTATATAATCCGGTGGTTGATGGAAAACTCACAGACGGCTCTCGTCTTCAGACTACACTTGCTAGAACCATAACACAATATTCTACATTTACTATCCGGAAATTCAAAGAAGATCCGCTAACTCCAATTGATCTGATCAATAATAACACAATGTCGTTACACATGGCTGCTTATTTCTGGATGGTTATTGAACAAAACGCCTCTATGCTTTTTTGTGGGGGGACGGCAACGGGTAAAACAACAATGTTGAACGCGCTTTCTCTCTTTTTACCATCATCGTTTAAGATTGTTTCAATCGAAGATACGCGGGAGCTTAATCTTCCTCATAAAAACTGGATAGCAGGGACTACACGAACTGGATTTTCCTCCTCAGAGGCGACAAAATCCGGTAAAGATATTGATATGTTTGATCTTGTTCGAGTTGCGTTACGTCAGCGACCACAAGCAATCATCGTTGGAGAGATTCGTGGGAAGGAAGCATACACACTTTTCCAAGCAATGACCACCGGTCATCTTTCGTATTCAACCATTCATGCAAGTAATTTACGCGCACTTATTCAACGGCTTGAAAATCCCCCTATTTCGTTACCAAGAGTATTACTTACGTCTCTTGATCTTGCGGTGTTTTTAAACACTGTCACAGTCGACGGAATGCCTGCAAGGAGAGTTACAAATGTCAATGAGATAATAAAACTCGATCCTGAGTCAAATCGACTTGTTACGATGACTCCATTTAGTTGGGTTTCAGAGAGGGATGATCGATTTGAATACAGTGGTGGAAGTGCAATGTTTGATAAAATTAAACTACAACGTGGGTGGAATGATGAACAACTCCATCAAGAACTAAGCAACAGAATGGTAGTTCTAGAGTGGATGAAAAGAAGAAATTTAAGATCATATGAACAGGTCGGAAAAATTGTATCGGAATATCGTAAAAATTCTGGATCGGTGTTGCGGAAGGTAAAAGAGGATACCTTATGAAATCAACAAAATATTCAGCATTTTGTGCCAAGATATTTGGAAATATTTTCTCAAAGGAATCAGATAAGTTTATAGAAAAAAATATCGAATTGTCAAAAGCCGATATCGCTATGGGTTACGATGTATACTGTTCTATGGCACTAATGAATACAATCATAGGTTTAATTGGTGTCCTTATTCTTGTTCTTTCAATTCATATATTCATTCCCTCGAGTTACACCATGTTATTTATGGTCCTAGTCCCAGTAACAGTCGCGGTTTGTATATGGACAACATATCAGTATCTTCCTACATATTACATCAAAAAAAGAGCAAGAAACATCGACTTGGTTTTGCCATACGCAACGAATTTTATAAGCTCAATGGCAGTAGCTGGTGTTTCACCCGCTGAGATATTTCAGTCACTTTCATCAATAGATGTATATGGCGAAATTCAGAAGGAAGCAAAAAGAATTGCAAAAGATATTGTGGTTATGGGTACGGATAGTATTACTGCGCTGAAAAACGCCATCGAGATTTCTCCATCAAAAAAATTCAGAGCATTTATTCAGGGAATGATAGGAACGATCCAGTCAGGTAGTGATTTGCATATATATCTCTCGGCCTTTGCAGAGAAATACATGCAGGATGATCTTCTTGAACGAAAGAAAGATCTAGATATGCTTAGTGTAATAGGGGAGGTCTTTGTTATATCTGTCATTGCTTTTCCCATATTTTTAGTTATCATCCTTACCGTAATGGGATTTTTTGGCGGTTCAATGAAACTCTCAATGACGATACTACTATTTTTTTCATTTGTAATCCTGCCAGTGGCATACGTTGGATTTTACATGTTGGTAAAATCAACTAGTCTTGAGGAAATTAGCAAAGTAAAATCGGTGCAAAATACTAGTTTTAAACATCGCATTAAAGAAAACAGAAAACCTCTTTTCATTTTGTTACTTTCAGTTGGATTAATGGCGCTTTTTTATGGCATAATTTATGTGTTAAGTTATTTTGGGTATTTGGATCCCAATATGTATTTCTATTTTGATAGTATTTTTCTAGGGGTGCTTGTTGTAATGGGTCCAGTCGGCTTCCATAAATATCTAGAAACGAAAAGGAGGAAACAGATACAAGAAAGGTTGCCTGAGTTTCTTGTTGAAATTGGGGATGCTCTCTCTACAGGTATGACAATTTTTGAGGCGATTAAAACTGCAGAAAAAGGTCATTATGGTGAGCTAAAACCCGAAATTAAAAATATGAAAATGCAACTATCATGGAATGTCTCAATAAAAGATGTGTTTACTGATTTTGCAGTTAAAATGAAATCTGCCATCATCCGACGAATAGTTGTCACTATAAACAAGGGAGTAATGATGGGGGGTAGCATGCCGAAAATTTTTAAGGCAGCGGCAGGTGAAATCAATCAGGTCAATCGGCTAGAAGACCAAAGAAAAAGAGACATGTCCATTTATACAATAGTTATTTTACTGTGCTTTTTTGTATTTTTAGCAATCATAGTGATTCTCAATAGAACCGTTTTCATGTCTTTTATTGATCTTCAAACAGATCAAATGAGTCAGTTTGCAGGTATTTTACCTATGGATTTGGTTGATCCACTGCAATTGAGATATTCATTGTATTCTTTTGTGTTTGTTCAAAGTATTGGCGCTGGAATTCTAGCAGGATTTATGATGGATGGTAAACTTTCTTCAGGAGTTAGATACAGTTGCATTCTTGGAATAATTTCATTTTTCGTTTTTAAATTATTGTTCTAAATGGAGGGAGAAAAAAGTTATGAAACATAAGAGGGCAGATGATGAGGCGGTTTCGGAAATCGTTGGAACTATTTTGCTGTTGGGTATAACCGTATCGCTTTTCTCGGTGATATGTGTCATTGTGTTGTCTTATCCATTTTCACCTTCTTCTCCATCTACAAATTTGGTTGGGATGGTAGAGGAAGATTATTTACTAATAGAACATCGGGGTGGAAAGGCATTAGAATTAGGGACAAAAGTTTCATTGACTATTGGTGACAATATGTCAGAAATCATAATTGTTGGAGATTATCTAAATAATGAATCTAAGGGAGATAATCGATGGGGCATAGGAGAATGGTTCGTTTATCGGGATAGTGATATAATAGGAAAAAAAGTGGGAATTGCAGTTGTTGATGTAGAAAGCGATTCTGTGATACTGATAGAAACATTTCAGGGTAATGAGGTGTGATGATGCTAGGTGTTAGTATACTCCAACAAATGGAGGGTATTAGGTGATTCAAATGAAAAAGATGAAAAATTCAGATGACGCTGTTGTTGGCATCGTTGCAACATTTTTGATCGTAGGATTGATTGTTACGGTCATTTCGATGATACAGGCAGTTTACGTACCTGAATGGATGGAACAAACAGAGGCAGATCATATGGAGGTGGTGGCAGATCAGTTTTCCCAGTTAAAATTTGCAATAGACACTCAATCAGCAATCAAAGAACCGGACACTCCGATATCAACATCAATAACGTTAGGTAACAAAGAACTGCCGTTTCTCACGTCGTCTCGAGCATATGGCTCTCTTGATATATTATCGGACGAGTGCATAGTGACAATAACAAATGATTCGGGACCGGTTTCATATCCACTTGGGGTAATCAAATATTCCTCAGCAAATGCATATTTTCTGAACCAAGCCTATATTTGTGAGGCAGGGGCTGTGATATTGAGTCAGTCTCAGGGAAACACTATGTCGATAAAACCAGCATTTTCTGTGAGTTATGGGTATGGATCAGATATCAACATATCTTTTACCATAATTAATATCTCAACGATTGGTGAAAAGAGATCCATCGGAGGATATGGAACATACCCGATACAGACTGAGTTCTCAGATAATGATACTACTGTTTTTCCCGATGTTAAAAACATTACTATTGACACTAATTATCAGAATGCTTGGCAGAAGTTTATCAACAACACCCTGATCAACTCAGGACTTAATTATGATGGTTATGACACCAATTTTTCAATAAGTGTTGATGATGACAGTATGATTTTGAAATTTAATAATTCGATTACCGTCAACCTCAAACTGAAATATGTAAAGATCAACGCTCAGATAGCTCCAGGATGGATAATAGATGTTAAGGGGGTTAGTAAAAATCTCTAACCATTATTTTTAAATTAATATGGGGGATAAAAAGATGAGAAAATGGAAGAAAAACATCAGACGCTTTAAAGATTCCAATAACATGGTGGCAGAGATCATTGGAACTGTTTTGCTATTAGGGATAGCTGTAGCGATTTTCTCTACGTTGTATGTTGTTGTGTTTGCCTATCCGTTTCCCACCTCTTCGCCAAATGTTATATTGATTGGAACAATAGAGGGTAGTAATATAATCATAGAGCATCACAGTGGAGAAGCATTAAGCCTGGATACGGAGATACCGATAACCATAGCTGGTGAAAAAGTACTAATTGATGATAGAACGCCAACAGCCAGGGATCTTTTGGATAATGCATCTAAGGAGGATGGAGTATGGAATATAGGTGAAAGAATAGTTTATCCATTTGTGTATAACAGCAGCTGTTCTAAAGCTGAAATTATGGCTGTTGATACAGAAAGTAATTCAGTGATGCTTGTAGGAACTCTGGGCATACGCCCGGAATGTGATATAGGTGTCAAATATACGATTTTTTTAATGGGTGATACTCCTCAACTTAATATTACAGCGACTAACTATAGAGGAGATATTAATGAAACAGATGTCAAGATACATATCACGTTGCCAAATTTGCGATATCTAGGAGATACTGCTGAAAAAGGTATCTATAACTATAATACAAGTACTTGGGATATAAACAACCTTACTGTTGGGGGGTCTGTTACTCTTACGATATATATGCATGGGCCCCCGGGAGGCAACATGACTGACATAGCAGAAATAGTATCATCAACTTTCCCTGATCCAAACTTGGCAAATAATAAAGCTTATTTAACGAGAATATAAGAACCGACGTAGTGGGAGATAGTAATTACAATCTATAGGCTAATCGCGTAATTCATTTCCATATATGGGCACAACACTTCTAGTAGATAAGCAACTTAACCAATTTTCTGTCAAATACTGGGCTATCTATGCCGTCAAAACGCCAGATATCTCCCGTTTGGGATATACTTTAATCCCCTTCCCTGTAATCTGCATGGTGACGATTTTCTTTTGATGTTTCTCATCTCGCATTTTTAAAATTTCAATTGCGTTTTCCCTGCCATTTTCTCGTCTGATGTTGTAGAACACAACGACTCCATCGGCCAAAAATTCCTCTACACCAGTCGGTGAAAAAATTTCAGGAATCTGTTTTGTTTCGGTTATAAGAAAGCTTGTACTTCCTATTTTTTCAAAAAATCGGAATAGCTGTTCAACATAAATACGATAAGATTGCTCTTTTCCCCTAAATGATGAGGAGACTGCTGTAAGGGAGTCAAATACGATAAAATCTGGTTTAAATCCGGCACCCTCAACGATAGCTAATGGTTCCAATTCCATAAGTAGTGGATCAACATCTTTTGTCATCATGGCCTCAAAGTCATTGTCAACTTTTTTGTCATAATAATAAATTTCACTTGTCAAAAACCTCTTGATTTTCAGATTGCCCGAGTCCATCAATTGCTTTGGATTCCAACCAAATTTCTCCATACGCTGTATCAGTCTTTCTGAAGATTCTCTAAAGCCAATGTAGTAACACTTTTTTCCTTGAGATGCCTGATGTGCAAGTATTTGTAAGCAGAAATTTGTCTTTCCTGTACCAGCACCCCCGGCAACAAGAACCGAAGATCCTTTTGGGATACCGTGCTTGAACAAGGCGTCGAATCCAGGTACGCCTGTTGAAACAAATTGCTCCTCCTTTTTAACTATTTCTTTTTGCATTCTTCATTCCATCCATTCACAATTTATCTGAATACTACTGGTCCTTTAGAACCTATCCATCATCACTTCTTTCATTATGTGTTTTTTATTTAAATGCATTTGGGGCGGTTTTTATAAGTCTCTATAATTTAATAACAACAATGCTGTCAGTATTAACTGGGTCTTTAAGGAAAACAAGATCCATCAACAAATCATTCAATTTCATTCCAATAACTTGTATTTGGCTGAATCAAGCCCCGTATGTTCCTCTAAATAATGTATCGATTAGAACCTACCTTTATGAAGTGTGGATTCATGTTGTGCTCTTGGCAATAATGGTTGTCATGGTAATTGTTCTAAGTAGAAAATACAGGTAACTGGTTCTTGGTGGTTAGGATGGCGAGTATATGGTTGTGGGTAGTGTGTACTGTCTTTTTTACAAATTGGCATTTTTTCAGAGTAGGTTTAAATAAAAGAAAAAACTAAACAATGATGAGGTATTACATAACACAGGTGCTATATTGGTGGTGGATATGGGATATCAACTACCTGCACAACTACATGCAAACAAACTATTTATATTCTGGTGTTATTAATGCCTTAAAAGATAAAAAAATAATATAGGAGAGAATGGGATGAAAGCAAATAGAAAATTTGTAGAAGGTGATGAGGCAGTATCCGCTGTTATCGGTGTTATTCTTATGGTTGCAATAACTGTGGCGATAGCAGCAACAGTGTATGTCTATGTAAGTGGAATGATTGGTGTACAACAGAAGGTACCAACAGTTCAGCTGTTGGCAGACGAAGATGATGACAGATTAGCTGTTATTAACACCGATTCCGATGTCTATTGGGACAATCTTGCTATAAGATCAACCGCAAATGTTTTTATTTACATAAATGGTGAAGTTGATGGGTCCCAGGGATGGAATTTGACCACAGACACATATTTTCATATCAATGCTAGCTCAATCAGCACCGCTCACGTCTTAGTTCATGGATCCGATTTTATTGACATTGAAAGCGCAACAGGGGTAGCCCTAGAGAGCGTAACAATTACCATCATTCATGATGACACAGACACAACCCTTGGAACATACACATACTCGAGCATTGCAGCATTAGCTTAATAGAAATAAAAGGAATTTAATATTCCTTAATTTTTTTCTTTTTTTTATTTTTGTTTTAATTTTTTACCAATATTGTTCAATCATCATTTTTTGAAAAAGATTAGATGATGTTTCTAAATATTGTAGATCTGTGGGAACATCTAAAATACACTGTAACTTCATCAAATAAAAACCATTTTCAAAAGAAAAGATGATTTCTTGTCCACAATTTAGATGATATCTAAAACAGCCCATCACTACCCAGATAAGATTTTTTGTCACTTCTAATGACGGCAGATATTGGGGCATTACTATAATCATCACATGATTATCCATTAAGGCAACCACATCTCAATATGAGCCATATTTTCTCTAATCCCGTACCAATCTAACACCAATAGATTCTAAGAACATCATTTTGTAATAACTGTAAAGAAACCTGATAATAGTTGTACAACAAGCTCTTAATAAGCAAACTTACAAAAATATGGTACGTGGTGAAAAATATGACATTAACCCCCAACTCTGAAGAAGAAAAGAAATACCTTCAAGATCTGATAAAGAAACATACTGGGCAACGTGTAGTATACACTACCAAGTGCACTAAAGGGGGAAACAAAATATGAATGGGGACTACAAATCTATAGTAAAGGAAATAGATGAAATGCTTGCAATAAGGGAGATAGATAAATTTCTAGATAAAATCGAGAAAAAAAAGAATAAAGAAAGAGAGGAAAGGAAAGTAGAACCCAAAAAATCAAAAGTTCCTCCATGTCAGGTAGTCATTTATGAAAATACTAAAGAGGAACTATTTGAATTACCTGAGAAACCCAAAAGAGAAATATTTGAGTTATATGCAGAACCCAGAACAGAGAAATATAAGAGAAAAATCGGTATCGACTGGAAAAAAGAGCTAAATCTCGCTTAATCTGAGCTTATCATCACCAATGGATTCTAAAAGACATGTTTTTTTCATTTTGACACTTTAACTCATTAGATTTAAATACAATTGATGGGATATGGAATACCATTCAATTTAATAGAATTTGAGTGGATGGATTTGGAAAAGATGGATGAAGTAAAGAAGGAAAAAGGGAATTGTCCAGATTGTGGAAAAAAAATGTATCAATTAACTGATAGCTCCTCTTCCACTTATGTATGCCCAGAATGTGGATGTTCTGTTGATGCAGACTATGTTCGTTCAGACTGCAATCAATCCCCAGACAGCAGCGATGGTGAGATATCTATTGATAAACTGTTTAATAATGCATTTATGAAAAAATATACCAACTATGACAATCTCACCGATTTTATAATCAGTAGTGAGCTAGTTCCGAAGGATACGTTAGCTGTAACACATGAAATGTTTGAAAATATTCCCTGCGAAGAATTTAATGAATATATTAAATCCAATACGATCTTTGATTCATGGAATGATATGTTTGATAAGGCAGCATCAAGATATTTAAAGGTTTAACTTTTAGGTAGTGACCCGATAACGGGTTGATGTTAAATACAATGACCGCTATGCCCTATATGATACTATGGGAAATAGAGGACCAAAACCAAAGTTCATAGATATTGCTTGCCCCAATGATTCCTGTGCAGATATGGGTAAAGCGGGGCTTGGAAATATTATCGGTAACGGGACTTATCAAACAAAGAGCGGTGTGGTACGAAAATACATTTGTAAATCCTGTGGCAAGGTGTTTTGCGATAGAACCAATACCGCGTTTTTTGATCTAAGAACCAAGGATGAAAAGGTTCTTATCGGGTTGAAAATGATCATCAAAGGCATCAGTCTAAGGTCAGTAGCTGAAATTCTGGATGTCAAGCTGGATACGGTCAGAGGATGGCTGTCAAAAGCAGCAGATCATAGCGAGGAAGTAAACAAAGTACTTCTCAAGGATCTCAATGTATCAAGAGTTGAACTCGATGAACTCTGGACATTTGTCAAAAAAAAACAGTTCCGAGAATGGAAGAATATGAAGATGATGGAACTTGGGTCTGGTTAAGTTATGCACCAGAATGTTGTTTGATAATCGCGCATCATATTGGAGAACGAAAGCAAAAATCAGCAGATAAAATTATCAATACGACAAAGGAACGTCTTTCTTCACTACCACTTTTTTCTTCTGATGGATTGTATTTCTACAAACATGCTTTGTTGAAAGCATATGGCCATCTTAAAAAATTCAAACACAATGGGAAAAGGGGGCGCCCAAAAAAGCCAAAATGGATTCCGCATCTAGATTTGAAATATGGTCAAGTTATCAAACACCGAAAAGGTTGCCATCTGGTCAAAGTTGAAAAGAGAATCATATTTGGTAGAAATATCAACTTGAAAGATATTAGCACCAGTTTGTTGGAAAGACTAAATCTAACATTCAGACAAGACAATAATCGAATATCCAGAAAGACAATTGGATTCTCAAAAGAGCTGTTTGGACTTGACGATCAAATAATGTTGTATTGTGCGAATTTCAATTTTTGCAGACCCCACCTGTCATTGTCTTATGTTGATAATTCAGGTAAAAAGAAATTGAATTGTCCCGCCAAAGAATACGGGTTGATCAAGCACAATTGGTCATTGAAGGAATTGCTAACATTTCCTTATCATAAAACATCAACTAACTAAAGGGTCACTACCAAAGAGTTACCTCTTAATTTAAAACTCTTTATCTTGGTTTCAATCGTTTTTGCATTTGGACATTTCGGCTATGCATTTCTATTGTTGAAAGCAAAAAATATTGGACTGGCCGACGGTACAGCAATTTTCCTTTATGTCATATTCTATATTGTGTATACTCTATGTACCATCCCCGCTGGAATCCTTTCTGATAAAA
>Ga0255374_10115_pt1 | contig 10710 bp, 14 predicted proteins | sample ANMaggSeSYBR01H4_FD_182088 | JGI IMG/M metagenome (GOLD analysis project Ga0255374, IMG submission 182088) | Sediment cell enrichment communities from methane seep in Santa Monica Basin, California, United Staets - ANME aggregate JGI... | ecosystem: Environmental > Aquatic > Marine > Cold seeps >... | reverse complement strand
CAACTTTTACTAGTTCCCTACCTCAAAATACATTGCAGATAATGGGTGCTTTAGCTCTTATTTTTGTTGTTGTAGGTTTAAACTTAAAAAAGAAGATTAAGAATAGCCGCTCATTTTAACATAATAAGTTTTTGCGTATTTGAAAATTTACAAAGAAGGTAAAATTATGTCAGATGGTAAAAAGGGAAAATACATAGGCGGTGGAATTGGCGTGGGGGCAGCTTTGGGTATCCTGTTTGGTACCTTACTGGGAGGAGATATTGCCTTTGGAGTTGTAATTGGGGCCGTGGTTGGTTTGATAGTAGGTGCGATATGGGATAACATGAGCAAACGAAATTAATATTAACAGGTTAGTTATTATGTATTAGGTGAAAAGGAAAGGTTTTGAGAGCAAAACTGTTGCTAAACTTTACAACACGTTGACGTTGTAAACACTCGGAATGCCATACGCAATGCATTAAATTGGAATTAATTGTTGGTTAGTGATTATAGGGAAAGGAGCAAGGAATGATAGAAAATAATATGAGATATATTATTAGAAAGATGACGAAAAGACAAGCAGAAGATATATCAACATGGAAATATGATGAACCTTACTCAATTTATGATATGGATGGCAGCAAAGAGGTTCTTGATGAGCTGTTAAATGGCTCATATTATGCAGTTACAAATGAAAAAGATGAACTTATTGGTTATTTTTGCTTTGGGGATACTGCCCAGGTTCCGGGAGGTAAACAATACGGAGCTTATTTAGGAGATGATGTTATAGATATAGGATTAGGCATGAGACCTGATCTGACTGGAAAGGGCATGGGACTTAATTTTCTTTATAAAGGATTAAAATTCGCTAAAGAAGCATTTTCAAGTAGGCATATACGTTTGACAGTGGCTACATTCAATAAGCGAGCGATAAAGGTTTATGAGAAATTAGGATTTAAGAAAGAAAAAATATTTAAGAGTAAAACCAAAAAAGGCGATTTAGAATTCATGTCAATGTCTATAAGATTCGATTTATAAAGATAAATTAATTTGTTTCAGTTTGATATACAAAAAAAGTGATATGTTAGGTTTGCAATATATATTTAAATCAATTTTTTTTCGAAGTACGCGGAAGATATGATAAACTAATAGGAAAAGAATAAAAAAGAAAGGGAATATTGAGTGCGATGGAATATGGTTTAGTTTTATTAGGAATAATTTGTACTGTTATAGGAGTAATTGGTTGTATTTTTCCCACAATTCCGGGACCTCCCCTTAGTTATGCGGCTCTTATATTGCTTCAATTTGCCAAAGAAGAGCCTGTTTTTAGTAATAGTTTCTTAGTCAGGTTTGCTGTCTTAACTATTGTAGTCTCCCTGGGCGATTATTTTCTCCCTCTACTGGGAGCTAAAAAGTACGGTACCAGCAAGTACGGAATCTGGGGAGCAATGATAGGGATGATGGCCGGTATAATCTTCTTTCCTCCCTTCGGAATGATTTTAGGCATATTTATCGGCGCCATTGTAGGAGAGCTTATTGCCGGCAAAGAAAATTCAATGGCTTTAAAAGCCGGCCTGGCCACTTTTATCGGAAGTATGACAGCAGTTCTTATCAAACTGTCTTTATCCGTTGTAATGGCCTTCTATTTTTTTATCTACCTCTTTAAAGGCTAAAAACAAAGGAGAAAAAAAGAAATAAGATGTTTATTCTGGAAACTGAAAAGTTAAAATTGATTCCTCTTGATGCTCAGAATTTTAGATGGTCAATTGAAGACCGTCGGAAGATGGAGCGGAATTTAGGAGTAAAAATTACTGATACAGAATTAGAAGAACCAGTGAAAAAAGCCATGAGGACTTCTCTTAAAATGGTTTTAGAAAATAAGAAAGATTATCTTTGGTTTACCAGTTGGGAGATAGTATTAAAAAAAGAGAACGGAATAATAGGGGGATTGTGTTTTAAAGGTAGTCCTGATGAAAAAGGGAGAGTTGAAATCGGTTATGGAATGCAGGATGAATACAGATGCAAAGGATATATGACAGAAGCAGTAAAAGAATTGATAAATTGGACTTTTGGCTTTAACTATGTTACCGAAGTTATTGCTGAAACAGAAAAAGACAATCTTCCATCCTATAGAGTTTTGGAAAAAGCTGGGATGCAAAAATACCAAGAAAATGAAAAGATGTTTTGATGGAGAATAAGTAAAATTTAAAAAAATTTCTGGACAGATATCAAATTAATATTATAAAATGAATACAAAAGAGGAGGGCGGAGAAAATGATAATTAAAAATTTCAAACTATTTAAAGGTCAACATTGTGAAACAACCGCAGCAGGAAATTTACTTAATCATATAGGAATTAACTTATCCGAACCCATGCTTTTTGGATTAGGCGAGGGATTGAACTTTATTATCTGGAATATGAAAACAATGGATTTCCCTTTCATCGGAGGAAGGATAAAGACGGATTTATTAACCCAAAATATTACCAGACACCTCAGCTTAAAATTAAATGTTTTGGAAACATCTTCAGCCAAAAAAGCCTGGAAAAATGTAAAAGAAAACATTGATTCAGGGATTCCCGTGGGAATAAAGCTGGATTGCTATCATCTGGATTATTTTACTAATAAAATTCATTTTGCCGGTCATTATGTGGCGATGTATGGATATGATGAAAATAAGGTTTATCTGACTGATACCACTCAACAAGGCGGATTGGTTGAAGCCTCTTTAAAAAACTTTGAACTGGCCAGGAATGAAAAAGGACCTATGTCATCTAAAAATCTTTCTTATACCATTGAAGCCACCAATAAAAAATATGACTTAAAGAAAGAAATTATACAGGCTATAGGCAATAATGCTAAAAATTATTTGAATCCCCCCATACAAAATATTAGTTACAAAGGCATCCTAAAGACCAGTAAAGAAATAATAAAATGGTTTAAGCGAAGCAAAGATGTGGAAGGGGATTTTAAAACAACTGCGATGTTGATGGAAAAAGCCGGCACCGGCGGTGCGCTGTTTAGAAATCTTTATAGAGACTTCCTAAAAGAAAGTTATCAGAAAACAAAAGTAGAAGAAATAAATGAATCCTACGAAATGTTTGTTGACATTGCCCGGCTCTGGAGAGCGGTTTCAAAATTGTTTATAAAAGCAGGAGATACGAAGGATATTGAATATATCTATAAGGCTTCTGAAATATTAGTAGAAATAGCGGATAAAGAGAAAAAAGCAATGAATATTTTGCTTGATTCATGCAAGAGAGAAATTTTGTAATAAAGTTCTATAAAAGAAATGACTTTTCTCGCCCCGGTTATTTATTTTTATCGGTTGAATGTTAAAATTTAGGGTGATAATTTAGGGAGAATAACCCATGAAATTAGAAGAATTAGGATTTAGTCATTGGTTTAAAGAAAAGATAGATCCTGAAAAATTAGTTGAGTACCAAATAGCCAGAATTGTCACTGTAAATAAGGATAGTTATATTATTAGAAATGGAGAAAAAGATGTTTTTGCGGAAGTAACCGGAAAATTTAAATTCGATGCTGATTCTCCTTTGGATTATCCCACAGTAGGTGATTGGGTCTATACCAAATATTCTAATCAAGATTCTTTTGCCGTAATTAGTGAAATCTTTCCCAGAAAAACAATCTTAAAAAGGAAAACATCGGGCAAAAAGATAGAATTTCAATTAATTGCAGCTAATATCGAAACAGCTTTTATTATCCAGTCACTTGATTACAATTATAATCTCAGGCGGTTAGAACGCTATTTAGCAATGATAAATGAAAGTAATATTCGTCCAATAGTATTACTTAGCAAAAATGATTTGTTATCCCCTTTGAATGTAGAAGAAAAGATATCCGAAATCCATACAATACTGCCAGACATTCAGATAATGACTTTTAGCAATATCACTAGTTCTGGTTTAAGCAAAATAGAAGAATTATTAATTCCCGGTGAAACATTTTGTTTACTTGGTTCATCAGGAGTGGGAAAAACCAGTTTATTAAATAATCTTTTGACCGAAGCACAGTTTGAGACTCAGGCTATTAGAGAAAAAGACGGAAAGGGGAGACATACGACTGCGCGCCGCCATTTAAATATATTAAAAAACGGTGCAATGCTCATAGATACACCGGGAATGCGGGAGCTGGGAAATATCGGATTAGAATCAGGCATTAATGATACATTTGATGAAATTTCAGAATTATCAAGACAATGTCGCTTTAATAACTGTTCTCATATACAAGAGAATGGATGTGCAGTCTTATCTGCATTAAAAGATGGTACAATTTCCCGGGAACGCTATGAAAACTATATAAAAATGAATAAAGAATCAGTTTACCATGAGAAGTCGTATTACGAAAAACGACGGAAAGATAAACAATTTGGAAAAATGATTAAATTAGCAAAGAAACAAATTAAAAGTAAAAAATAAGAAAAACGCACCAGGGTATGCACCAGGGGACGGTCTGCCTTTTTATAAGAAAAAGAAGCCCGTCCTCTTTTGCTTTCATCTCTATTCAATTCTCCCCAACTCTACCTTCATCCCGGAGAGTTCTTTCTGCACCTCTGCAAAACGTAGAGAATAATATTCCCGGTTCTGCTGATTTAAATTAGTGATAGTATTGTGTATTTCTTTAGTATTTTCCAGGACCTGCCGGTATCCCTCTTTCTGAGCTACTACTATCTCCTGCATAAATCTATCGATACGAAAAATCAATAGTATCGATAAGGCGATAGGGAATCCCTGATTGGCAATCACTTCAGTAAAATTATGTATATCCATATTTACCTCCTTTCTCCAAAAGTTTCCCGGTGGAAAAAGGGGACACTCTTCTTTTATATTCCCGCACCTAATGCATGGTTAAAAGTAAAGTGTGTCCCCTTTTTCTAACAAACTTTTCATTCCCTCCAGCGGCTGCGTTTGGTGGGGCGGACATCCAGATGCAGGAAATTCTTCTTCTCATAAAACCCGATGCCATTAAAATCTATATTTTCACATACTTCTAAAAGTTCAATCAAGTTGATATCTTTTACTTTTATATCTGCTGCCAGCCCGATACAGTGGTAGCTGTTTATTATTCCTCCAACTTTTTGGTTATATTCAAAACAACGATATCCGGAAGTAATATACACAGGTTTTTCTAATATCTTTCTTAATTCCACTAATTTAGCAAGCAGTTTAGGATGGAGCATTACACGAGTACAGCAGGGACAGGTAAACTCGGATAAGTTGAAATGTTTGGCTACTCTTAAATTATTGACACTATTTAGCATTTGAATGGGAATTCCCTCCTTCTACAAATTTTATAAATGTGAGTTTATCAGTCGTGAATAATTGACCAATTTGCCGATTCACCAATTGACCAATTAAAATCTCCTCACCTCTTTCTTTTAAGTCATTCCCACTTCTTCATATGTCATTCCTATTTCTCCCTATGTCATTCCCGCGAAACCTGTCCTCGACCTGATCGGGGAGCGGGAATCTATCTTTCTTGTCTCCTCTCCCTCATAGAGGAGAAGAAAGTGGGGGTTGAGGATTATTCCCTATCTCTCCTCCCCCTTGGGGGGGGAGGATTAAGGTGGGGGTGAGTGATTTATTCTCTCTATTTTTTTAACTGGTAAACTGGTCAACTAGTAGACTGGAAAACCGGTAGACTAATTGAATCTCATACCTGTATTTTCAACCAGTTAACCAGTTAACCAACTAACCAGCTAACTATTTAGCCAACAGTGACTGCTGAACGATTTTTTTATCTTTTATTAATTTTTTCTTCAACATCACATCATAGGCCTGCTGGTTAATCTTCCCTACATTGGCTTCCATCATGGTCTTTACTACTTTTTCTTCAGATTTTCTTAATTTGATATTCTTATCAGCCAGTATCTCTATCAACTTCTTCCAGGCTATCTCCCATTTCTGATTACCATTTCCTATACCCAGCTCTTCTTCTGCCCAGAGCATAGCAGATAAAATAGCCTCTTTTATGGTACTTGCTCTATCTTCTCCTAATTTGTTCTTTAGGAAGCTGTAAAAGATAGAGACCAGAGATATTAGTAGGGCATTTAATAGATATTTACTTAAGATTGCTTCTAACATAAAACAAACTCCTTTCATTCGTTTGTTAATTTACTAATTCTCCAATTAGCCGATTGACCAATTGAAGTTACAGATACAAGGTGCAAGTTGCAAGTGGTAGGGGCGTATCGCTATACGCCCCTACATTCCTTTTTCTTATTGTGTTTTCATAACCAGTTAACCAGTTAACTAACTAACCAACTAACCGCAAAAAGGCATAGCCCTTTTACTTACACATCCATAACATCAGTAGACTTATAATCAAGTATCCTTGCATTTACTTTAGCTACTAAGTCATTACCGTTATTATGGAAGATGTTCTTGGTGATTATAGTATCCATCACTCCTTCGATAGCCACATCTTGTGCCGCAAAGTCCACATAGTCTCCGTCATCTACGTTTTTAGGGTTATTCAAGGTTAGATTTATGGTTTTAGCTGCACTATCTCTAAACTGCATATACAGTCTCTTATAACTGGTTACTTCTCCTAATTCGGTTGCCATTATTTTTTCACCTCCTTATCGATTAAATGTAATTTTAGGGTATAGGGTTACGAGTTACAAGTACAAGTAGAAAGAGGGAAGTAGACAGGCAAGACGCCTGTCCTACGGAAGGCTATGGGATGTTTTCGTGCTTTTAGCATTCGTATTTTCCCCCGCAATTCTTCCTTTCATCTTTATCTTTTCCTAACTCGATACTCGATATTATATACTCGATACTGTTTTCACTAACGACTATTCCGTTAGTTGGGATTCTTTTTCCAGTCTGATTTCATCTACATCGTACTTCTGCAAGTTCACTAAAGCAGTGGCTACATCATAGGAATCCTGATCTAAGGCAGTAGATTTAATCTTGGCAAAGGTCTTGCTGTTAATGATAGGTGCTCCGGTTTCCGGATTGGTACCTACTACCAGTCTAAATTGCAGGCTTGAATCACGGGGAACGGTTATAACTGTGGCCATTTATTTTTCACCTCCTTTCCGGCAATTAACCAGTAGGTTAATTGCGTAATAGATGAGGGGTAATGAGTAATTTTCTGATCTGTCATTGCGAGGAGCGTAGCGACGCGGCAATCCCATCAAATTACGAGATTGCCGCACTCCTTTCAGTCGTCCGCAATGACATTTTGATTCTTGGCTTATTACTCATCACCGTTTTTAGCTTATAGTTATTAGTCCGCTTCTTTTCTTTCTCGTTTTACTGGCTAACGACTAACGACTATTCACTAACGACTAATTTACCCTCTACTTATTACATTGCAAAAAAGGGGTGAAAAAGTAACCTATCTATAAAAAAATTTTATTATTATTATATTTTTTTAATTTATTCAATCCATTCTTTCGAATTTTATATATATTTTCTCGAGTAACTCCATAATGAAGAGCAATTTCTTTGTCTATATATCCTTCCAGATAATAAAGATTAATGACTTTCTTTTCTCTTATGGTTAAACGCTCATAACCTTTTCCCAGTTCTATATTGATTAAGATATTTTCTAATCTATCCAAAAGCATTATCCTCCTTCTGATATTTAGTAGGGGCGTATTATGCCATACATCCCTACAAGGCTCAGTCACTTATTTTTAGGCCACTGGAGATTTCTATCTGTTGTTTAAGATATTTCCGGTAATACATCCATAATCCCCAGTCAAGCCTCTTTTTTATATATCCGGAAAAGGCAGTAGGAGATCTCTCTTTTTCTGTTTGATGTTCATAAACACCAATAATAAATAGCAATGTCCCTTGTTGAAAGACATCATCATATTCTAATCCTATTCGGGAATATCTTTTGGCTCTTGATTTTAGTAATGGTTTAAATTGATTGAATAGTTCCTTCATTGCTTCTACATCTTTTTCTTTAGCACGATTAATTAGTTCTTTTAGTTCGGACATTAATTTTTTCCTTTCGTAGATTAGTTTTTAGTTTACGGTTTTTGCAGGAGATGGATTTATCCGCCCCGGAGTTTTGCTATGGTCCCTTTCCCTCCGGGGGAGAGGGGATATACAGATAGAGAGAGATTATCCTTGATTAATTTGATTGCCTCCAGGGCTTTTTCACGAGAGGTCCATTTTGAAGGACTTAACTGAGATCCTGTTTCTAAACCTTCCTTAAATTCTTCCTCCTTCTGAGCAGGACAATCTACAAATCCCCTCCCTCTTATAGAAGGAGAGAGGATTAAACTTCCATCTCTCCTCCCCCTTGAGGGGGGAGGATTAAGGTGGGGGTGAGGTGTTGGGTAATCATTCTTCAGTGCTGTCCTCAGCCAGCCGGTAGGGTTCTGAATATTCCTCCTCTCCGACAGTAAATCTAATTTTCCCTCAATCTTCTCCACCGAGTACTCTTTTAGTATCTTCTCAATAAATTCCTCCTCAAAACCTAAATCAACCATCCGTTCTCTAATTGCCTGCATCTTTTCTTCTCCTTTCTCTTTTAATTTTTTAAAATTAACCACAGCAACAGCAGCAGCATTTTCTCTATTTGCTGCTGTTGAATTGGTATTGTTAGGATTGGTATTGTTAGGGTAGCGTTTTGATACCAAAGAAAGTAACATTTTGCTACCAATACAAGTATCATTTTGAAACCTATCAGGTATCGTTTTGCTACCAATGTCGGTATCATTTTGATACCTTATGTCCCGAATATCCCGATGGTCTGGGATCTTTTCAAGAGGGGTAACCTGGTAGATATTATTTCTATAATGGCCGGTAGTGGATTTACCCCTGCTAATATTTTTAATCAGGCCGAATTTAATCAGGGTATTTTGATATCTGAGTAAGGTAGTTTTGGCTATCCCCATCTCTTGACAAAGGGTATTTAGGGTAGGCCAGGCGATATACTTTCCTTTATGGCAGTAAGTAAGCAGTTCCTGATAGAGCACGATAGGACCTACCCCTAATACCCTGACCCATTTCTTTAAGAAGCAATTGGTGACAATGATGTAGCCTTCTTTTTTTTCTTCGCCCGATTTATTCTGCTTATTTGGTTTTTCTCTTTGCATATATTTCTTCCTTTCTCTTCTGTCATTGCGAGGAGCGCAGCGACGCGGCAATCCCATCAAATTATGAGATTGCATGATTAATATGGTCGTTCCCAATAACATTATTGCCTGCTGTTATCAATTCTTTGTAGGGAGCGGATTCATCCGCCCCCGTCCTTATTCGAGTTCGATGAATAGAACCCCTACATTTACGGGAAGGAGGGGGACATTCTTCTTTTATATTCCCGCATTTAATGCGTGGTGAAAAGTAAAGTGTGTCCCCCTTTTATCCTGTTTTCCAATCCGCTAACTACTATAATTATTCCACAGATGGTTTTTCAAGTACCAAGTTTTTCCTTTACTTTTCCTTTACTTTTCCTTTACTTTTTCTTTACCTTATTTGAGATTAGGAGAAACAAAAAAAATCCAGATAACACAACGGTTATCTGGATTTTTTTCAAGGTAAAAATATTATTATTTTAAAAATTAAATTGGTTTTTGTGTCAAATTAGCGTAGTAAAAGTAATTTATTTAACTAATTTTTAATTTATCCTCTTCTAAATTCAACATTATTCCTCTTCGGGAGACTACTTTAAAAATATCTTTGACTTTCTTTCTATTTTTTTTATTATGGCAAATGGTTTTTAGAACAGCTCTTCTTATTTTAGAGAGATGAAAGGTTATCTGAGTATAAGTAGCATCCCTGCTTCCTTTCCAGATTGTATTTATAAGATAGTCATAAATTAAAACCTCTTTCAGGTTTTGGGCTAAAAGATAGAGCAGGGAGAAGGCTAAGGGAGTTAGTTTAACTTCTTTACCCTCAAAGATAATTCTATCCGTGTGGCGGCGGTCGATTTCTAATATAGTTACAAATTTTGGTTTACAGTTTTCAGTTTTTGATGGAGAGCTTGCAGATACAGATTTCAAGTTATCAGATACGGGAGTAGTACTTGTGGTTTTCAATGGAGAAGGGAGAATTACCGGCTCACAGTTTTTATCTTGCACTATCAATTTTTGCTTTGTCGCTTTTTGAATATCTTTTTCTTCATTCATTCTTTTCTGAATTCTATTGACTAATCTCTTGGGCAGAATTTTATTCAATTTTTCTTCTGATGCTTCCTTTAAAAACTTCCCATCACTATATCCAGCTCCTACCAATCTTCCAATATAGTCCCGGCTTAATCCAGGGATATGCATCCTTGATAAATTCAATCCTTCTTCTTCTACACCGTCAATTAATCTTTCAGATAACATCTTTATCTTATTCAAATCTTCTTCCCGGCCTTTTCTCCAGCCTTCATTTTTGGCTATTTCTGCCAAGCTGTCAGCCAACCAGGAAAAGCCCTCTCCCAGTAACTGGACATTTCCCCCGTAAAGACCATGCTTTTGCTCTATATTTTTAATATCCTTATCCCCTTTTATCCAGTCATGCAATAAGCAGGTCTTCTTAAAAGCCAAATAGTCTTCTAAAGGAAGGGAATCTTCTTTTGTTTTCTTCAATGTAATTTTATCCCGGTAGAGCTTCTTATCTTCCTCTCCTTGTTTTATGACCAGATGCAGGAGCTTGTTCCGGTAATTTTCTCTACAATTCCGACTATAGTTCCCTTTTTGCTCATCATCCTGGTAAAACTGGGAAAAGGGGATGGGCAGTGCTCTGCCGTCTGTGCTAAA
>Ga0255374_10113_pt1 | contig 10716 bp, 8 predicted proteins | sample ANMaggSeSYBR01H4_FD_182088 | JGI IMG/M metagenome (GOLD analysis project Ga0255374, IMG submission 182088) | Sediment cell enrichment communities from methane seep in Santa Monica Basin, California, United Staets - ANME aggregate JGI... | ecosystem: Environmental > Aquatic > Marine > Cold seeps >... | reverse complement strand
ACTTTAGTGGAAGGGAAAGGCAAGACAGTAGAGCAACTATTCCATATGGGATTCTATGCAGAATACCCGGATGAGAAGATAGAGTACTATTCTGCAGTACTTGAATCCGAATCAAAGGACCCCCTGATATGGAATGAAGAAGCTATCGCATTGGTCTGGACCAACACCGGCATTGCATATTGCGACCTTAGCATTTATGATAAAGCCATCCACTGTTTTGAAAAGGGTCTTGAGCTCGACACCGATAATCCTGATATATGGTACAACAAGGGTATCGCTCATTCTTATGTTGGTGAGCATGAAGAATCGATCAGATCTTATTCAAAGGCTCTTGATATCGACCCAAAATATGATAATGCGTGGATAAATAAGGGAATTATATTTGACATCCTTGGCAGATATGAAGATGCGATCGAATGTTATGAGAATGTCCACACTAGCATGGAACTTAATTCAAAATACACCATTAAATGGAACAAAAAAGGTGTCGCTTACTACCACATGCAAAAATATGAAGAAGCCATCACTTGCTTTGCAAAGGTCTTGAATGCAGATCCCGATTATAAAGATGCAAAGATCAATATGGCCGCAGCAATGGCAAAACTAAAACGCGATGAAGCATAATAATCATATCCAGCCTTAAGTTGTACAGTCAGACAGATGATCCTTGATCTCATGAGGGATAAACTATTTTCAATGAACTGAAGAACAATATCAGAACACTTGCATTGCCAATTGCAAAAAAAATTCCGATCTCACCAAATGTGCTGACCGTGATAGGCCTTGGCATCAGTTTTCTGGCTGCCATCGAATTCGCCACAGGGAATCTGATAATGGGAGCTGTTTATATAATGCTAAGTGGCATATTTGATGTTCTTGACGGAGCCGTTGCAAGGGCATCAGGGACGATAACACCTTTTGGAGGAGTACTTGATTCGGTATGTGACAGATATGCTGACGCAATTATCTTTGCCGGGATCATCTACGGTTCAATAACAGGCATGATACAACAACCCACGTTATTACAGGCACCGTTGTGGCTATTATGTATAATCGCTCTAATCGGTTCTTATATGGTCAGCTACACGCGTGCCCGTGCCGAAGCCGCAGGCTCTTCATCAATGAACGTTGGTATCGCAGAGAGGTCTGAGCGTATGATCATACTGGTACTGGGAGCATTCAGTTCTCAGATCATGGTCGCAGTGGCACTTATCGCAATACTTACACATGTAACGCTTTTACAAAGGATATGGAAAGCCAAACAGACCTTATAAACCTATATATAAGATAATAATTTAAGGTACAAGATATCGATCAGATAATGGCCACACCACATTAAGAAAGAGATCATTGTCAAAGCGATATTTTTAATTGCTTGGTGTCCATTAATAGCCATAATCACATCATAAGTAAACACAGAGGAAAAAAATGCAATACCGTGCAGAAGTAACCATAGAACGTAAGTCAGGAATGCTGGACCCTGAAGGCACTACTATCAAGAGAGCACTTGAACACCTTGGCTACCACACAAATGATATCAAGACCTCAAAGAGATATATCATCGATCTCGAGGAAGAGTCCTCAGAGCTGGCAGAGACTAAAGTTGATGAAATGTGCCAGAAACTTATTGCAAACCCGATGATCCATAATTATACGATCGACTTGAGGGAAGTTTAAATGACTATCGCCATCATTCAATTTGGTGGAAGCAATTGCGATCTTGATGTTCTGCATGTACTGGAAGATGTTGTCGGAACAGATGCAGAACTTGTCTGGTACAAGGAACACGACCTTGATAAGTACGAAGCTGCAATTATCCCCGGAGGATTCTCCTACGGCGACTACCTGCGCGCAGGTGCTATCGCATCAAGGACACCTATTATGGACTCCATCAAGAAGATGGCAGATGAAGGAAAGCCTATAATGGGAATTTGCAACGGTTTCCAGATACTCACTGAATCAGGTCTTCTGGATGGAGCACTTACCACCAACGAATACCCAAAGTTCAGATGTGAATGGACGAACTTGAGGGTCGAGACGAACGATTCACCTTTTACATCCGCATTCAAGAAAGGCGAGGTCATCCGCATACCCATAGCCCACATGGAAGGTAATTTCTACGCAGATGAAGCAACCCTTTCGAACATGGAAGACAATGATCTCGTAGCGTTCAGATATGTTGACAGCGAAGGTCATGTGACCGAAGAAGTAAACCCCAATGGTTCACAGGAGAACATTGCAGGGACACTCAGCGGCAACAGAAATGTAATGGGTCTGATGCCACACCCTGAAAGGGCATCTGAAGAAGTCCTCGGCTCCAATGATGGGATCAGGATGTTCAAGTCAATGGTAGAGTATATTTCAAGCAGGTGAAAGCCTGTTATACTCCCATTATCTTTTTATTCTTTTTTTATTAATTTAATTCGACACTATCCATCTTCTATTGATCTTATCATTGAATGAACTTCTGTGCCGTTTTCCATGAATGCCTGACAATGTCGGGAAAAGAGCCATTCTCACGATACCATTCCTCAAGGAACTTCTTGGTCTTGGGATCTGATGGATAGCCACTACCAATATCCACACCCATGTCCACCTTTATCTGCTCGATAAGTTCATCACGCCTTACCTTTGCCAATATAGATGCCGCTGAAACAACTGGATATAGATCGTCTGCCCTATGTTTTGAGATGACTTCCGGAGCTGATATATCCGGATGCTTTTCCATATAATTATCAAGAAGACGCTTTCCAAAACGTTCCTCCTTCACATCTGCTGCATCCGCATATATCTTGTCAGAAGGAAGTTCCTCGATGACCGAACCAAAAGCAAGTACCATGATATCGTTCATGCTCATCAGTTTTCGAAGCTCATCGATCTGATTCGGAGATACCTCATAAACGAACCACCCATCCGCATATTTCTTTATCTGGGCGGCAAGCTGCACCCTTCTTTTCGGGGAAAGCTTCTTGGAGTCCGCAACTCCAAGATTTTTCAGAGCATTGCTTCTGTCCTCATCGATCCTCACACCGCCTATGCACATCGGCCCGATGACCGGACCTTTTCCTGCTTCATCAATTCCCAGTATCTTCATTGAGATCTTCCTTGATATGATCACCATTATCATAGAGTATACCACTCATACGAACACAGTAAATATAAGGTAGCCGATTCCCATCATTATAATTGAATGCTTAAGACCGGACATTACACTGCCTTCCCCCATAGTACCTGCCATAAGTCCTGAGCTTAGACCCTGAATAAGAGAAGCATGCATAAACAGACTTATGTATGCATCAAGATTGAAACTGCTTAAAAAACCTCCGGCCCCACCGGATTCTGCCATCTTTTCCCCAGCAGCCGCCATCTCCGCCAGAAATGTCGTAGAAATAACATAGATAACACCTACGAATACCATGAAGGAAATATAGATGATCACAATATAGATCATCATGCCCATGGCACGTTCACGTTTCATTGACTGTTCGGAAGCCGCATCGTGAGCCGCTACCAGAAGCACTTCGCCAACATCACCACTTGATTCATTGGCTTTTGTGATAAGCGTTAATGACCGTGCAATTACCTGTGTCCGAAGCCTGTTGGCAAATCTTATAAGAGAATCATTGACATTCATTCCCCATGAGATGTCTGCCCAGATCATCCGGATCTCATTTCCAAGATGGCCGGATTTTGAATTTGCCATCAGCTTGATAGAATCCCGAAGTGTCATCCCGGATTCATTGGTACTTGCGAGCTTCTTCAAAAGATCGGGGAAATTCCTTTCAAGATGCTTTTTCTTACGGGACCTTATCTCATGGAAAAGGGCCATTGGTATCATAACAATGAACAGTGTGAGCACGATATAGTCATCAATGAATCCAACCTTTTGTGCTGTTGTCCCGAGACTATCAAGATTGGACCAATAGGGTATGACAAGAACAAGAATTGCAACAGGAATTGTAACAGCAAGAGAATATAACGGATTGCTCATTACTATATCGAAAGGGTTTTTCAGGAATTTCCTGACAGAAAGCGATCTTTTGGCTTTCGCAAAGTTCAGATAGTATTCTCTATTACGCACAATTTCTTCAGGTTCATTGATGAGTTCTCCTGCTTCATCATAAACCGGTTCCAGATATGAAGGAAGATCAGGAATCCCGTGGTAAAGTATGGTTCGGGTAGGCAAGAGTTCAGGTTCACCCATTTCGCTCGGAGTTATGATACTGATCATGACCACGAACATAAGAGAACCTATAGGTAAAACAGCATATATGATAGCATAGACCATGACCTCCGAACCGGAACCCATGACCGCCATCATGACGCCCATGATTATAATGAACAGTGGACCAGCAACGAATGCGGTCACATACGACTCCGCAAGTAGTCCAAGGGTCTCCAAAAACCCTTTCTCGTCGATAACTGTTTTTTGAAGATACTGTTCGGCTTTATCTTGGAAATAGCGCGGAATGCTGCCACCACTATCGATAATTGTAATAAGATTATCCATTAGTTCCTTGAATCTATCAGAAGGGGATCTCTCACTTATGTTCGAGATCGCGGTCTTCATGTCATGTCCGAAATAATCCATTTCGCGGATAATGGCATTAATCTCATTCGAAACTTCCCCATAGGTACTGCCTGAGCGGGAAAGCAACCTGAACACCTCGATTATGTTCATGCCACCTTTGCTAAGTGCATACATGAAAGTGACTGCATACGGAAGCTGCCTGTCAATATTGCCCTTTCTTTCACCAGCCTGAAACCTGGGATAAAGCATGAACAGACCATATATCCCACCACCAAGTGAAGCGGCAAAGAAGACCGTTACCAGAAGACCTACGAATATACTCCTGAATTGGAATATCCATGCACTTGATTCAGAAAATTCCAGTTTTGTCATGGATTCCGGCAATCCGACCACATAGATAGAGATATACGCAATAAAAATACCTATTATCAGACCGAACACGCAACTTAGCAAAGAATAGAATATTGCGTTTGAGACATACACCTCATAAGATAAGGGAATTCTGGCCTGGAAAAGGTGTAACTGAAGATTTTCATACTTATCTTTCCTCTCCTGGACATAATCACCAAGCAATGCAAAAGGTATTTTTTTGAGGAGATTTAAATATGCACTGGTCTTCTCTTTGGAATAACTTGTATCGTCAGCACTGTCAGAGAACTTGCTTTTTAGCTTTGCAAGTAACGACGTCTTCTCAACAATGGAAGAATCCAGGGCTTCACCATGCTCATTCTTTTTTTCCAAAGAGTTGTTTTCTGTCACTTTAGCACCCCTAAGGCTCAGAGCAGATCTAATTCTTTCATGATCTTTTCCGGATTGGATTGATATGTATTGATTATGGTCGATATCTGTTTGAAATCATTGAGACCTTTATCAACCATATATTCAAGGACACGCTGGCGGTTCCTTAGCTCATTATTGACATCCATAGCATTCCAACCCCTGTGAATACGTATATCCAGGAGGGCTTTTGATTCACCAGTTCTGTGGAAACTATCGGTATTCGAATCCCATACAAACACGTCATTAGTCCTGATATTATGCGTATTAGAATCGATATCGACGATCTCTACAAGTTTCAGATTTCTTCTGACACGTTTACCATTTGAATAGGTCTGTGCCTGAATGCACATTATATCGAGTGCCTGTATCATGTTACGCGGAACACTGATAGGCGGATTTTCCAGTCTGTGGATTGCAGATGGAACTGAATCCGCATGCATTGTCGAAAATGTGGTATGGCCTGTGGACATGGCCTGGAAAAGAGTAAGTGCTTCCTTACCTCGAACTTCACCCACAAGAAGATATTCAGGACGCTGACGGAGCGCAGCCTTCAAAAGATCGTACATGTCCACTGCACCTCTTTCATCCGCTGTGAACGAATCCCTTGTTACACCCGGTATCCAGTTTGGGTGTGGTAACTTCAATTCCCTAGTATCTTCAAGGGAGATTATCTTCGCTTTTTCAGGAATGAAAAGAGAAACTGCATTCAGTGAGGACGTCTTTCCTGAGGCGGTACCACCTGCATAGATAAGGCTCTTATTGTTCTCTATACATAGCCAGAGATATGCCATAGATTCCGGTGAAAAAGTGCCCCATTTCAGAAGGTCTACAGGGGTTATTGGCACTTCATTGAACTTTCTTATAGTAAAAGTGCTGCCGTGGGTAGTAACACTCTTACCCAGCGTCATTTGTATCCTTGAACCGTCCGGCATGGTAGCATCCACCATCGGATCAGCAACAGAGATGTGTTTGCCGCTCCTCTGTGCAAGCTGTATTATAAAAGAGTTCAATTCCTCTTCATCAAAAACAATGTTTGTAGCAATATTCTGATAATTTTTATGATACAGGAATATAGGTTTGCTGTGACCATTGCCCGAAATATCCTCAAGGGAATCATCGTTCATCAAAGGATCGATCTTACCAAAATTTATGAAATCACGTCTGGTGTAATAGAAGATCTTTTCGAGCATAGCAGGAGTTATACCTATAGCATAATCCTTGATTATATCCCTTATTTCCCTCTCAATGACCTCTTCTTTGTCATCATCCTCATCGATTTTTTCTATAAGAAGTTTATTCCGCAGCCTATCCTGCACCTCGGCCAGGAACACGGTCTCAAAATCAGACATTGGAGGCTCAACAGCATAATAAAGATGGTTATTACTATCTTCGTTGTAAAGGATAACAATGAAAACATAAGGTTCATTGACCCAGTAACGATTAACTTCCTCATAGTTCTCAATGCCATCAAAATAGGAAAGCATCCCATGTATTTCGGGGTCATATGCTTCGATCACTTCATTTTCACGAGAGAAAAGATTTTTGATCTTCTGAATAAATCCGATATTTTCAGCAGAAACACGTTCTGATTTGGCATCTGCAGACTGCTCAACAAGTGCTTCTTCAGTCCCTTCAGCAAGTTGTTCATCACATATTTTGTTGGACTGCTTTTCAGCGTTTTCATCCATATCAAAGCTCTCATCTTTGACATCAGAAGCATTTGCCTCCGAATTCACTGTTGTGAGTGAAATTGTCTCTTCTGGAGGTGATACGATCGGGTCAATATTATCATATTCAACCACACCAGGCACCCATTCTTCTGTAGGATCATGGGCAGAAAGATTAGGATTAGCAAATTTATCGGACCTTGGCAGAAGTATTCCGAATTCGTCTTCCATCTCTTTATCGTCGGAAGTTTCCGGAATATTCACAGGATACGAGTTCTTCCTACCGCGTGGTCTCAGTATAACAGCATCAAGGTCTTCTTTTTCAATATCCATACCTGATATAGGTTTGAATATCTTTGGCTCTTCAAAAGCAAACCGATCAAGAGTTGATGAAGGAGACGCGGTTTCGGGTTTAAAGACCTCTGGCTCTTCATGGTTGGAAGAGGGGTGTGAAAAAGTCTCGTTTCCATTTTTCTGAGCTATTTCTTTTGTGCTCAAAACCTGAAGTCCTGACAAACTCTCTTCCGTATCATTTATAAGATCAGGATCGTTTTTAACAGCAGGCTTCAGATCGGCATCGATTCCATCATCCAATCTAGATTCGTCTGTTCTTTTTTCTGTCATTTTGACCATCATTACACCGCAATGGTTCATATGGAGCCAATACCAGAGATATGGCGACCACTATACTCATTATTATAATTATGATTACTTATTATTATACTTATTGATGTTGATTTGCTTAATATAATGAAAAGTAATGAAAAATATTAAATCTAAAGCTATACATGTTCGTTCTATTATCGGTTCAAATTGCAATCTGGTCATGAATAGATGACCATGGAGATATCCCCCATGCCAATAATTACCTTACAATACGAGGATCTGGAATCACTCACTAAAGCAGACAAGGATACGATCATAGACCGCGTGCCAATGATAGGCGCGGATATCGAGCGTATTGAAAAGGAATCCATAGACATCGAGTTCTTCCCTGACCGACCTGATCTTTACAGTGTCGAGGGAGTAGCAAGAGCAATGAGAGGTTTTATGAACATCGAGACCGGCCTTTGTCAATATGATGTAACGCCATCTGATGTCCATATAAAACTCGAAGAAGGAATAAAGGATGTAAGACCGGTTATAGGATGCGCTATTGTCAGGGGTATCAATTTCACATCCAGCTCCATCAAGTCATTGATGGACCTGCAGGAAGACCTGCACTGGGGCCTTGGAAGGAACAGGAAGAAAGTGTCTATCGGGGTTCACGATATGACAAATCTTAAACCACCTTTCAAATATCAGGCGGTCAGCCCGGACTTCGAGTTCGTGCCCCTTGATTTTATTGAGCCAATGACAATGGATGAGATACTCGAAAAGCATCCTAAAGGCGTTCGCTTTGCAAAAATCCTCGAAGGAATGGAGAAATATCCTCTGATAACTGATTCTGAAGGGAACGTCCTTTCATTCCCACCGATCATCAATGGAACCCTTACACGAGTTGAGGAAAGCACTACAGACCTTTTCATTGATGTCACAGGTCTTGGAGATGCAGTATATACCTCACTTAGTATCGTTGTTAGCGCACTTGCTGAGAGGGGCGGAAAGATAGAGTCAGTAAAGGTAGTCTATCCTGACGGGACCGAGAAGGTCACACCGGACATGACACCAAGAACTCTCAAAGTACCTCGCTCAGATATAGATTCACTGATCGGCATAGAACTTACAGATAATGAGATCGTAAATGAACTGAAGAGAATGAGGTTCGATGCAAACGTCCTTGAGGATGGCGAACTGTTCGAGATAAGCGTTCCAACCTACAGAGCTGATATCCTTCATAATTATGACATCGTCGAGGATATTGCCATTGGATATGGCTTTGATAAGATCAAAAGCAAATTCCCCAAAAGTGCGACCATTGGATGTGCACACCCTATCTCAATTACAAGAGGCATCATGCGTGAGATAATGGTGAGCCTTGGTTACTCCGAGGTCATGCCTTTCACCCTCACAAGTCAGAAGGTACATTTCGAATGGATGAACAGGGAAGAGACAGACGATGTGACCTTCGTACTTCATCCCATAAGCGAAGACCAGACAATGGTACGTACCACCATATTGCCGAACCTTATCGAGATATTTTCCCTGAACCAACACCATGAACTGCCACAGCGCCTCTTTGAAGTAGGAGAGGTAGTCGTTAATTCAAAGAACCGCCTACACCTCGCAGCAGCCTCGATACATGCCCAAGCTAACTTCACAGAGATAAGAGAGGTCCTTGATGCGGTCATGAGGGAACGCGATATCGAATACGAAGTAGTTGTATCAGATGACCCCGCATTTATCGAAGGCAGGCGTGCAGATATTCTTGTCAACGGCGAAAAGGTCGGAATGATGGGAGAACTCTATCCTGAAGTTATTACAAACTTCGGCCTTGGACAACCCATCGTTGGATTTGAGATCGACCTTACAGAATAAATATATTTAGATTCCCGGAAATATCCGGGAACAGTTCTTTTTTAATTGATATTGTAAAAACTTAAAACTCCGATAAAAGAGATACGGGCCCGCCGCGATTCGAACGCGGGTCAATGGGTGTCTTCGCGGTATTTTACCACATCGAAGCCCATGAGGATGTCCTGGCTACCCTACGGGCCCTCTTTCAAAATTACGATGCTATCATTGTAATTGTTACTATTAAAGCTAAGGTTACATCTTCACAATTACAACCAATAATTTATTTTCTAAACTGGCTATTTCTATTTATAATTTGCTAACAAAATATCATACAACATAATAATAGATGAAGCTATTGACTAAATTTCACCACTCAACAAGCGAAATAAGCCCATCACAGCAATAAAATAAGGGCTCATTTATTGCTTTTTATCGTCTTATTGTACATCGAGTCCATCTAAGAAGAAAATGAATACACACCATATAGCTATGCCGATACTTTATATCATCGAGCTATCATTGATTACTGCTTGTTGAAATATTATAAGGAAGGGTATGCTACCCGTGTTGTGCAGAAGATGCTTAGTTATTTGATAATTAAATAGAGGAAATAACATGGCAACAAAAAATTTAGACCCAAATAATCTTAGCCCTGAAGAAGATTGGATAGGAAATAATGCCGCCTTTAAATGTTTATTATGTGGCAATACTTTCATTGTTAGTGGTATGCTTCACAGAAACGGAAGAAAATGCACAAATTGCGGCAAATCTACTGGATATTGTAAAGGTGGCAAGAACTCTGGTGGTTCAGCTACTATTGAATGGTGATGTTGTATTAAAAATGTTGAAAAGTTTATGATTAATCATCAGCCAAGATAGCAACACATTCTTTTGGATTACATTTATTTTTATAACCGCAAGAAACCAGCAGTATAGGACAATATTTTGATTTGTCTTTTGTGCATAATTCATCAATTTTGTTATTTTCATTGAAGATACAAAAATCACACATTCCTTTTTCACACATTCTCGGAACAAAATCAAAAGTAACATCAAATGATTCAGGATAACCTTCATCAATCTCAGATTTCAATTTAGTATAGATTTCTCGTATGAAACGAGGGGATTCGTATTTATTCAAACTAGATAACATGGAGATGTTTTTAAACAAGCATTTTCTAAATTTAGAGTTATTGTTCCAAACATCACCTGGTAATTCCAATTCGGTTCTATCTAAATTATTCCACGTTTCAATTAAACTATCTTCTTTGATGTCCTTTA
>Ga0255374_10111_pt1 | contig 10738 bp, 9 predicted proteins | sample ANMaggSeSYBR01H4_FD_182088 | JGI IMG/M metagenome (GOLD analysis project Ga0255374, IMG submission 182088) | Sediment cell enrichment communities from methane seep in Santa Monica Basin, California, United Staets - ANME aggregate JGI... | ecosystem: Environmental > Aquatic > Marine > Cold seeps >... | reverse complement strand
AATCACACCAGTTCCTTTCAAAGAAGAAAATTTATGGGATGGTTATCCGGAGGAAACAAACGCGCCTTATGGCTTAGCGAAAAAAATGCTGCTGGTTCAAGCGCAATCATACCGACAGCAGTATGGATATAACGCGTTATTCCTTTTACCAGTAAATCTGTATGGGCCGGGTGATAATTTTAATCCGCAGTCATCTCATGTAATTCCTGCAATTATTAGAAAATGTATAGAAGCCCAGGAAGACGGTCTGGATGAAATAGTTGTTTGGGGAGATGGTTCACCTACGCGGGAATTCTTATACGTGGAAGATGCCGCAGAGGGAATTCTGCTGGCATCCGAGAAATACAATGAGTCTGACCCTGTGAATCTTGGAGCAGGATCTGAGATTAGCATCAAAGATTTGGTAAAAATGATCGTAAATAAAACGGGTTTCATCGGTAAATTGGTATGGGATACAACAAAACCAAACGGTCAACCCCGCCGCAAATTAGATACTGCGCGTGCGTATCAACGCTTTGGTTTCAAAGCCCAGATGTCATTTGAAGAAGGGATGAGTCATACGATCAAGTGGTTTCGAGAGAATCGAGAAAGAAATTCCTAATTATGGGCAAGAAAGATAAAGATAAAAAATCATTAATCAAAGCATCGCACGGATGGGCGGCGTTGAATTTGCGGGATTTGTGGTTGTATCGTGAGTTGATTTTCTTTATGACATGGCGTGATTTGAAGGTGCGCTATAAACAGACGTTATTAGGGGCAAGTTGGGCGATTTTGCAGCCATTCCTGACCATGATTGTTTTTAGCATTTTCTTTGGTAATCTTGCGAAAGTGCCCTCTGATGGGGTTCCCTATCCAATTTTTTCTTATACTGCATTAATTCCCTGGACATTATTCTCGAAAGCTCTTCAGGATGCAAGCAGGTCATTGGTTGCTAACAGACATATGATCACTAAAGTATATTTCCCGCGCATGATCTTGCCTCTGTCATCGGTGATGGCTGGCTTGGTTGATTTTTTGATTGCATTTGTTGTTTTGCTTGGAATGATGTGGTATTACAAGATACCTCCTACTGCAAATGTCTGGGTACTTCCGATTTTTCTACTGCTGGCTTTGGTAACGGCGGTGGGGGTTGGCTTATGGCTCTCCGCTTTGAATGTTCTTTTCAGAGATATAAATTATGTGCTTCCATTCTTGACTCAATTTTGGATGTATCTCACACCGGTAGCTTACCCCTCAAGTATGGTCCCAACTGAATGGCAGGTAATTTATGCCTTGAACCCAATGGCTGGTGTTATTGAGGGCTTTCGATGGGCATTACTGGGCACAGGCCAGCCTCCGGGAATTATGACGCTCGTCTCCAGTATTGCCGCTGTGGTTCTACTTATTAGCGGTATGTTCTATTTCAGGCGAATGGAACGGCTTTTTGCCGATATGGTTTAAGTAATGGAGCAAAAAGAATAATGGAAAAAACAGCAATAAAAGCAACTAATCTTGGAAAGAAATATGCCATCGGAAGTTCGATTAATGCTTACCGCACGTTGCGCGAAACTATTTCTGAAAAATTCTCCATAAAAAACAAACAGCCACAAACTTCGGAGGTGCTCCCTGACCATATTTGGGCGCTGAAGGATGTGTCATTCAAAGTCGAGAAAGGTGAAGTCCTGGGGATTATTGGCCGAAACGGAGCTGGGAAAAGCACCTTATTAAAGATCCTTTCACGGGTTACTGAACCTACCGAGGGTTCGGTGCAAATATACGGACGGGTTGGTTCTTTATTAGAAGTTGGCACAGGATTTCATCCTGAATTAACAGGTGGAGAAAATATTTATTTAAATGGTGCCATATTGGGGATGAAAAAAAATGAGATTAAAAGCAAATTTGATGAGATAGTATCGTTTGCAGAAGTTGAAAAGTTCATAGATACACCTGTGAAGCGGTATTCCAGCGGAATGTATTTACGATTGGCTTTTGCGGTTGCTGCACATCTGGAACCCGAAATTCTGGTTGTTGATGAGGTGCTTGCAGTAGGGGATGCGGAATTTCAAAGGAAGTGCCTTGGAAAAATGAGTGATGTAGCAAAGCAAGGGCGAACGGTACTTTTTGTCAGCCACAACATGTCTGCAATCCTGCGCCTGACTGAAAAGACGCTTGTCATCGATAAAGGGAATCTGCTCTTGCGGGCACCAACGGCAAAGGCAGTGGATTATTACCTCTCAAGTGGACTCACTCAGGAAGGCCAGCGTATCTGGCAGCCAGAAGAAATAGATCAGAAAAGCCATTTTACTCCTGTATCAATACGGGTTTTGGATGAAAAAGGAACCGTAATAGAAACAGTTAGATCTACCGAATCATTTTTTATAGAAGTAGAGTATTTAGTGCGAAAACCGATAAAAGGATTACGTGTAGGCATTTATTTAATCACCTCGCATGGTGAATTTGTTTTCACTTCCTTTGATATGGATAGCACTGAAAAATTTGAATCATATGCTGTCAGGAAAGCGGGTTTATATCACAGCCGAGTTAAAATTCCGGCGAATATTTTAAACGGGGGGCGGTATGTCTTGGGTATAAATGCCAGCTCTTACCGTATAAAAACATATTTTCACGATGAACAGGCATTGGCTTTTAACGTTGACTCTTCTGGAGCACCGGGAACACAATGGCCTGAGTCACGGCTTGGACCAATTAGGCCGGCTTTAGAATGGGAGATCAAGAAGATAAAAAATGCCAATAAATAATAAGAAGACATCAAAGACTTCAGCAAAAAACCTTATTAAAACTGTACTTGGGCAAGTTCCTTTCACCGCGGAAATATATTGGTTGATACGCCATCGGGACAAGTCATTAAACAGCCGTTTTTCACTGAAAAAACTAGAAGACAACATTCCTTTAATTTGTTCACAGGTTAAACAAATTCATACAATTGAAAAAGAGGAAGAAAAAAAAGTTTTTATTTTCGCGTCTCTTCATTATTGGATTGAGCATGCAGCAGTTACCGGGTTTGTTTTGAGGGGGATGGGTCATAATGTAACACTTGGTTATTTACCTTACCATGATTGGCTGAATGAAATAAACAAATTTGATTTGCGCAGACAAAACCTTTACGCACGGAATGTTCTGAAAAAGACCGAACCATTCTTGCAAACTATTTCCTTTCTTGATCTACATGCTGGATATAAGGTCCTACCAAAACTTCTTAAGGAAAAAATTGAAGAAGTGTCGCATTACGACGTGATGTACACTCTGCAAATTGAAAATGTGGATGAAAGCAGTGAAATTTATAAATTGCGCTACAAACGTAACATGCGTGCTGCGAGAGCCGCATATGAATGGCTTAATTCAAATAGACCTGATGTTGTTATTACTCCAAATGGGACTATTCAAGAATTTGGCGTAATCTATGAGGTAGCTCGTTTTCTTGATATTGAAACAGTAACCTATGAATTTGGCGACCAGAGGCAGCGTATTTGGATTGCTCAAAATGCAAAAGTGATGCAACAGGAAACACAAGATATGTGGGAGGCGTATAAAGATATCCCTCTTACTCGAACAGAGAAGAATAAAATTAGAGAACTATTTGAAGCACGACGAAAAGCATCGGTTTGGAAGAACTTTTCCCGATTATGGCAACAAGTACCAGTACAGGGAGTTGAAATCGCGCGCAATAAATTGGGTTTGGACAAACGCCCAGTAGTTCTTTTGGCAACAAATGTGCTTGGGGACAGTCTTACCCTTGGGCGGGAGAAATTTACACAATCAATGGAAGAATGGCTTGAAAGGACTTTGCAATATTTCACTGGAAAATCTGAAGTACAGTTGGTGATAAGGGTGCATCCTGGAGAGGTGTTAATTCACGGACAATCAATGGTGGATGTCATTAATCGGGTTCTACCGTCTCTGCCTGAACATATTCATGTAATAGGCCCAGAAGAAAAAGTTAATACATATGACTTGATCGCGGCAGCAAATATTGGGCTTGTTTATACAACAACAGTGGGATTAGAAATGGCGATGAGCGGTGTACCTGTGATTGTTGCCGGAGAAACACATTATGGAAACCATGGGTTTACGATAAATCCAGAAGGATGGGTAAGGTATTACAAAACGATCAAAGCTGTTCTTGAAGAACCTTCTGAATACAAAATGGGGAAAGAGCAGATTGAATTAGCCTGGGCGTATGCTTATAGATTTTTCTTTAATTTTCCACTTCCATACCCATATCATTTAGTGAATTTATGGGATGATTATCGGTCGCAGTCCATCGAGGATATTTTCCACCCGAAAAATTGGGCTGAGTATAAAAAAGTTTTTCAATATTTAGTGGGAGAAAAGATTGATTGGAAGGCACTTAAACAAAAGAAATAGGTTGTATGCATGGATGATCAGGGTACCAAACAAGATGTAAGAAAGTTTTATAACCAGATCGGTTGGCAGAAAATTAGTGAAGGAACTTATCAGAATGCTCAATATGAGGATCTGCGCCCTGTTTCACACAGATATATACATAAATGCCATTTACGAGTGAATCGCCATCTTAAACACACAGGAAAATTCCTTCTTGATGCTGGCTCAGGTCCAATTCAATACCCGGAATATCTTACATATTCAAAAGGATATCAATATCGGGTTTGTCTGGATATTTCTATTGTTGCTCTGGAGGAAGCCCGGGACCGCATTGGAAATAGCCACGGTTTATTTGTGGTTGCAGATGTAGCAAATTTACCTTTTATGGATGGAATATTTGAAGGAATTGTTTCCATGCATACTCTTCATCATCTAACAGTTTCGGATTATGTTCCAGCGTATGAGAGCTTAAAACGTGTATTGAAGAAAAATTGTACTGCTGTGATTGTTAATGGATGGGGTGAATCTAAATTAATGAGCTGTTTCAATAAACCAATTATAGTTATGGAAAGATTATTCCATAAACTCAACCCTTCTTTTGAGCAGATAGAGAAGAAGAACACCGGAGAGATTTCCAGGAAACCGGAGGGTACATTTGTACACAAATTAAATGCGCAGGGACTGCGGGATTTACTTGGTGCTGATTTTCCAATATCAATAAGTGTATGGCGCAGCGTCAGTGTACGCTTTTTGCGAGCGATGATCCACCCATTTCTTTTTGGTCGATTTTTGTTATGGATATTGTTTAAACTCGAAGAATTGCTCCCAGCGTTCTTTGGCGAAAAAGGTCAATACCCTTTGATATCTTTTACAAAGCAATTGTGATGGCATACAATAAAACTAACGCAAGGAAGGTATTATGGACTGGAAAAATAAAGTCATATTAGTTACAGGGGGAACAGGTTCCTTTGGTAAGAAATTTATTGAAATCATGTTAAAAGAATACACTCCAGCGAAATTGATTGTGTTCAGCAGAGATGAACAAAAGCAACATGAAATGCGCCAGATGGGCTTTTTACATGAGAATCTGCGGTATTTTATAGGCGATGTACGGGATTACGACCGTCTGCGGCGAGCTTTTTATAGTGTGGATTTTGTAATTCATGCCGCTGCTTTAAAGCAAGTACCTGCATGTGAATATAACCCGATGGAAGCTGTAAAAACAAATATCCTTGGAAGCAGTAATGTAATCGATGCGGCGTTGGATGCGAAAGTGGATCGTGTGGTTGCACTTAGTACAGATAAAGCGGTAAACCCCATTAACCTTTATGGAGCAACAAAGTTGGCCGCAGAAAAGTTATTTGTGCAAAGTAATGCGTATGCTGGAGGAAAAACAACCCGCTTTAGCTGTGTGCGTTATGGGAATGTTGTTGGCAGCCGCGGTAGTGTGGTGCCGTTATTTATTCGTCAACGGAAGAAAGGCGTGATTACTGTTACGGATGAGCGGATGACACGGTTTTGGATTTCTCTCAATCAGGGTGTGCGTTTTGTGATCCGATGTTTAGAAGAGATGCATGGCGGGGAGGTTTTTGTTCCCAAGATACCAAGTATGACAGTTTCTAACCTGGCGAAAGCAATGGCTCCAAAGGCAGAAATAAAATATATCGGTATTCGCCCAGGCGAAAAATTGCATGAAGTATTAATCTCTGAGGATGAGGCAAGAACAGTCATAGAGTTAGATGACATGTATGTTGTTCAACCGGCAGAAGCATTTTGGTTCGGCCGTGAATGGGAGTCAATCGGGAAGACATTACCTGATGATTTCAAGTATGTGAGCAACAGAAATGATGATTGGCTTACTGTAGAGCAAATCCAAGAGATTGTCAAGCCAATCGAAGAAGCATATAAACCGTAAGGAGTTAATGTGCGCATCTTAGTTACAGGTGCTTCAGGACTTTTGGGCTTGAACTTCTGCCTGGAGAAGGCGAAGGAACATGATATATATGGAATTGTGCATAGAACCCAACTTGCCAATCCACCATTTACCCTTATCAGACAGGATCTCACGAATAGAAATGCACTTAGTGAGTTATTTGATCATACTCAACCGGAACTGGTTGTGAATTGTGCCGCAATGGCAAATGTGGATCAGTGCGAGGAGCATCCTATCCAGGCAGCAAAAATAAATACTAAAGTTCCCGGATTTCTCGCAGAAATCTGTGGGGAGAGGGAGATACCCTTCGTTCATGTTTCAACAGATGCTGTTTTTGATGGTGAAAAGGGTGATTATAAAGAAACTGATATTCCCTGCCCTCTATCAATTTATGCCAAAACAAAACTTGAAGGTGAGAAGCGAGTTCTTGATATAAATCAACAGGCATTAATCGCACGTGTAAATTTTTTTGGTTTCAGTATTACTGGAAAAAGAAGTTTGGCGGAATTTTTTCTTAGAAATTTGATCTCAGGAAAAAAAATTTACGGGTTTACCGATATCCTGTTCTCTCCGATGTATGTGAATGATTTGGTTGGCACATTATTCACAGTGATTGAAAAGAAATTATCTGGTATTTACCATATTGTCAGTCCTGATCATTTGAGTAAATATGATTTTGGTATGTTGATCAGTGAGAAATTCAATTTAGATGGATCATTGATCTTGCCTGATTCTTACCTGAAGGGAGACTTGATAGCTAAGAGGTCCCCAAATTTGTTTTTAGATGTTAGCAAACTATTATCCACCGGCATTGAAATTCCGAATGTTGCTTTAGCTGTAGATCATTTTTACTCAGCTTATACTGACGGCTATTCGGATCGAATACAATCTTTCTGTGGCGCAGATTGGTAATTGGAGGAAATGTGAATATGAAAATTGGAAAAAGGGAAATTGGACCAACGTGTCCCGTGTATTTTATAGCAGATATTGCCGCAAACCATGATGGGGATTTGGATCGAGCGAAAAAATTGATTCGTCTAGCTAAAAAGGCAGGAGCAGACGCGGCAAAATTCCAGAATTTTTCCGCAGAAAAAATCGTGTCAGATTATGGATTTAAGAATCTGGGAGGACAGCAATCCCACCAATCGAAGTGGAAGAGGTCTGTTGTTGAAGTCTACCAGGATGCATCAGTCTCTTTTGATTGGACACCAATCCTAAAAGAAGAATGCGATAAAGTTGGCATCGATTATTTTTCTTCCCCATATGATTTTGAGGCGATTGATTATCTTGATGAATACATGCTGGCTTACAAGATTGGCTCTGGTGAGATTGATTGGATTGAATCATTAGAGAGAATGGCTGCCAAAGGGAAACCAATAATTCTTGCAACGGGTGCGGCGGTAATAGGTGAGGTTCAGCGAGCAGTTCATGCGATCCTGAAGATAAATAATCAATTAGTTTTGATGCAGTGTAATACAAATTACACTGCTAGCGAAGAGAACTTCAATCACATCAACTTGAATGTGCTAAAAACCTATGAAATCATGTTCCCTGATGTTGTCCTTGGTTTATCTGACCACACTTCCGGTCATGCGACAGTTTTGGGCGCGGTGGCTTTAGGTGCACGTGTTGTAGAGAAACATTTTACTGATGATACCTCGCGGGAAGGTCCTGACCATAAATTTGCGATGGACCCGGTAATGTGGGAGGCAATGGTCAAGAATACTCGCCAATTGGAAAGAGCACTTGGGTCGGCAGATAAGCAAGTAGCGGAAAACGAAAAAGAAACCGTGATCATTCAGCGGCGGTGTCTGCGGGCAGCACATGACTTGAAAGCCGGCGAAGTAATTACAAGGGAAAAAATCGACGTGCTGCGGCCTGCAACTCCCGGTGCGATTCTTCCAGATAAAATTGATGAAGCTATTGGGATGAAATTGATTTCTGACATACCTGCTGGAAAAGATTTGTGTTGGGGCGATTTGCAAAGATAAGGCGAGGTTATTCTGCGTATCCTTTATTGTTCGGAAAATTATTGTCCACATGATCATCGATTTCTTTCTGCTTTATCCAGGAGCAATCATACTGTTTTTTGGTTTCGGCTTGAAGGAGGTAGCAGAATTCAGGAAGAACGGAAACTTCCCCCAGGAATTAACCTTGTTGATTGGGAGGTAACCGAAGGTGAAACATCATGGTTGGATTACCCATCTCTGAAGTCGAAATTCAAGAAGGTTATTAGAGAAATCCAGCCAGACATTATTCATGCAGGGCCAATACAGAGAGTGGCTTTTCTCCCAGCTTTAGCTTCCTTTCATCCATTGATCAGTATGTCCTGGGGATTTGATATGCTCGAGGATGCACACCGAAATGTTTTCTGGAAGAAGATCACACAGTATGTTTTAAGAAAAAGCGATTGGATGCTGGCTGATTGCCAAACAGTAAAGCAGACTGCGATTGAGTTTGGTTTTCCTGACAAACGGATCACGGTCTTTCCGTGGGGGGTTGACCTGAGCCTATTTTCTCCAGACAGCAGAAGTAAAATGCGGGAAGAGATCGGGTTTGAGAACGATTTGTTAATTGTCCACACTCGATCTTGGGAACCTAGATATGGAATAGATATCACTCTCAAGGGTTTTCAAATTGCTGCAAATTTGGTACCCAACCTGCAAATGATAATGTTGGGGGGGGGATCACAGGAAAGAGAGGTAAAGGGTTTTGTTGAATCTCACGGCCTGTCCAATCAGATTCACTTTCATGGTTATCAAAAAAACGAGAAAGTGGCAGCATATTGTCAGGCAGCAGATGTGTATTTAAGTGCGTCTCATGTCGATGGTTCCTCTGTCGCATTATTAGAATCAATGGCCTGTGGATGTCCGGCAATTGTGTCGGATATACCCTCCAATTTGGAGTGGATCACGGATGGTGTGGAGGGATGGGCTTTCCGAGATGGGGATGCGGATGATCTGGCAAAAAAGATCGTAATGGTTGCAGGCATGCAAAAAAAATTGACTGGATTTGGTAAGGCTGCACGGTTGAAAACGGAGCGATTTGCGAATTGGGACAATAATGTAGATAAATTATTAGACACATATCGAATTGTTAATGATATGCAAACGTCATCATCGGGAATAGGTATTCGATAAAAAATGGAAAAGATCGCTAAAGTTGTTTGCATAATCCAGGCTCGTATGGACTCCAGCCGCCTTCCTGGCAAAGTACTCAAAGATATCTGTGGATATCCAATGCTTTATTGGGTTGTAACCCGGGCATCAGAAGCGAAATTGATTGATGAAACAATTGTTGCAACTACTTTGGATAATTCGGATGATCCCATTGTAGAGTGGTGCTTGAGTCATAACATTAGTTGTTTTCGAGGTGATGTGTTTGATGTGTTGGACCGTTATTACCAAACAGCGAAAAAATATCAGGCAGATGTCGTTGTCCGTCTCACAGCAGACTGCCCTTTGATCGATCCTGTATTAATGGATGAAATTATTACTATTTTTTTCGAAAAGAGGGTGGATTTTGCGGCAAATCGGCTTCCACCACCCTACAAACGGTCTTACCCGATCGGATTGGATATTGAGGTTGCTTCTTTTTCCGCGTTGGAGAAAGCATGGCACCAGGCAAGATTACCTTTTGAACGTGAACATGTGATGCCATATCTATATTCCGTAAAAGACAGGTTTTCGACGCTTATTCTCGATGCTGAGAAGAATTATGGAGATCGGAGATGGACGGTTGACACAACTGAAGACCTGGAATTTATCCGCGCCTTATTTAATAAACTGAATTGCTGTATAAACTTTTCTTGGCATGAAGTGCTTTTAACACTAGAAGAAAACCCCGAGTTAGAAGAAATCAATGCAGACGTATCTCACAAGTCATTCCGAGACGTTGATGATAGATCAATCATTGGATTGGGAAAAGAGGAAGAATGAGCCAACCTCTTGTCACGATTCTCACAGCCCCAAAATCTTTCGAGGACCCCCATATCCAGAAGATCCAAAGAAATGCGCTGCGATCATGGAAGGCGTTAGGGAGCCTGGTAGATGTGATTGTTTTAGGGAATGATAAAGGAATTAAGGAAAATGCGCAATTAATGGGAATCAGGCATTATCCTGATGTGCGCTGTAATGAAAAAGGTACCCCTCTGGTAAGTTCAATGCTGGAAATTAGTAGAGATGAGAGTAGATCGCCTTACTTGGCGATTGTAAATGCGGATGTCATTTTATTCTCAGACTTTATTCAATCGATAAAGGATGTGTCCAAAGTAAGAAATGAATTTCTAATCATTGGCCAACGCTGGGATATGGATGTGCTCGAAGAAGTTGGAGGGCGTGATAGAGATTTCATGCGATTAAAGAAGAGAGTGTCAATCGAAGCAAAATTACATCCACCCAAGGGCAGCGATTATTTCGTTTTTCCGAGAATCTGTTACCAGTCAATACCTGATTTAGCCAT
>Ga0255374_10107_pt1 | contig 10936 bp, 12 predicted proteins | sample ANMaggSeSYBR01H4_FD_182088 | JGI IMG/M metagenome (GOLD analysis project Ga0255374, IMG submission 182088) | Sediment cell enrichment communities from methane seep in Santa Monica Basin, California, United Staets - ANME aggregate JGI... | ecosystem: Environmental > Aquatic > Marine > Cold seeps >... | reverse complement strand
TTTGTGTAAGGAGAATGGGCAGATATACCGTATTGATTTTCCGAATGATTCCACGGCAGTAAATGACAGTTTGGTCAACGAACTGAATGGCATACTGGGTGAAGTCAATGTGCAGATCAGCTCATAAAAAACTAGTCAATCTATCCCGCTACATATAAGAGCAGGAAAACTGGCCGATATTTTTTAGCAGGAAAAGAATAACTAAATTTTCCAATAATTGATTGTTGTTAATACCCCATGATATTCCATGGAGTATGTTGCTAGAACAGGGATTACAAAGAATTTTCCAGTTAGTTTATTCTTCAGTTTCCCGCAGATGTGGGAAGAGAATGACTTCCCTGATTGAGCGTTTGTTTGCTAACAGCATCACCAGACGGTCAATACCCATTCCGAAACCACCGCTGGGAGGCATCCCAAAGGCCATTGCTTGCAGGTAATCATCATCCATCGGATGGCGCTCCTCGTCGTCAGATTCATAAGCGCGGCCCATTTCAAGGAATCGTTTTTCTTGTTCAAGCGGATCGTTCAGTTCAGTAAAAGCGTTACATAGTTCCATACCGCCAACAAAACCTTCAAAACGTTCTACGACGGAGGGGTCCTCTGGTTTGCTTTTTGCGAGCGGTGAGATCCCGCGCGGATAGTCATATAAAAAAGTTGGTTGGATGAAGCTGGGCTCAAGGATGTCGCCGATCAACGCATCAATCAATTTCCCGCGTGGAGCTCCTGGTTTTGACTTAAAGCCTTTTTCCTCCATTTCCGTTGCCAATGATTCGGTTTCAGGATGAGCTGTAATATCAATTCCTGTTAGATCTAAAATGCCTTGCCGGAGTTCAATGCGTTTCCAGGGTGGTGTTAGATTGATCTCATTCCCGTTGAAATGAATTATTTGTGTTCCAAGGACTTTTTGAGCAGTTTGCGAAACCATCTCTTCTGTTAATTCCATTACCTTGAGGTAATCTGCGTATGCCCAATAGAACTCCAGTTGAGTAAATTCGGGGTTATGTTTGAAGGACACACCTTCATTCCTAAAATCACGGCCTATCTCATAAACGCGGTCTAAACCTCCCACAAGGAGCCGCTTTAGATATAGTTCAAAGGAAATTCTGAGAAATAAATTCTGGTGCAGTTGGTTATGGTGGGTTTCAAAGGGCTGCGCTGCTGCGCCGCCGTATATTGGTTGCAGGATTGGAGTCTCAACTTCAATGAAACCGTGATCATCTAGGAAGTTTTGCAAAGCTCGAATGGTTGCGAAACGCAGTAGAAAAATGTCCCGCACCTCTTTATTCACTGCAAGGTCTGCATACCTCTGTCGATAACGTGTTTCGGGATCGGTGAGTGTTGCATGGCTGATAATCTTTCCATCTTTCTCTACATCTTTTGCTGCAGGGAGTGGGCTGATTGCTTTTGCGAGCATTTTAAAATCAGCAACAAGCAAAGTTATCTCGCCAGTTCGGGAGCGCATTACGGTGCCATTTACTTGGATAAAATCACCCAGATCGTAAAAATTTTTAAATTGATCTAATCTCTCTTTCCCGATTTCATTGATCCGAATCATAATCTGAATGCTTCCGCTCCCGTCTTCTATATGGCAAAATGCTAGTTTTCCCATTGCTCTTTTTGACCGGATTCGTCCGCCAATCGTGAAAATTGTTGTGAAATCTTGCTCTGGATTCTCTTTTTCAAATACTGCAAAAGAGTTTAGAATTTCAATGATTTGATGGCTGACTGAGTTGCGGGTAGGGTATGGTTCAAAGCCCTGTTGGCGTAAAGCATTTAACTTTTCTACACGAATCTTTTCAAGATCATTTAAATTCATATCTATATCCTATTTTTAATATAAAACCCCGCCCATCCATCCTAGGCGGGGTGGTGAGCCTTTAAGTATATTATGAAACTTTCAATATTTTAACGTTGAATTCGCCATCAGGCGCTTCAACCGCAACCACATCATTTTTCTCATGGTCGAGGAGCGCGCGTCCAAGTGGAGATACATTGGATATTTTACCCTCGCTGGGATTGGCTTCTACCGCTCCAACGATATAAAAGGACTCCTTTTCGTCATATCCTTCTTCCTGAATGGTTACTTTTGAACCAATCTGGATGAGTCCACTTGTACCACTTTCGCTAATAATTTTGGCGGTTGCTAACAATATTTCTAATTCCTTAATGCGCCCTTCAACAAATGCCTGCTCATTCTTTGCGGCTTCATATTCAGCGTTTTCAACAAGATCTTCACCATCGGAAGCTTCACGTAGGCGGGCAGCAACTTCCTTGCGTCTGTCTTTCCGAAGGAATTCAAGTTCCTGCTGTAATTTTTCGTGCCCTTCTTTTGTTAGGAAGGTGTTATGCATAATCCTTACCTCGTCTTTTCAATGATACCAATGGTTTGTAAACAATTGGGGTGTGTTTTAAAAAAACCACTCCTCCAGGAGCGATTAATAGGTTAATATAGGTGTGATGTCGCAATATATTACCATAATTGCAGGCGTGAAGCAAGTATTAATAATCCGTGATATTAGAGTTTGTTATTTATAATCTGCGCCCTTGTGAAGGGCTGTCAGATTGATTTCGAATAAAGATTCCTTTTTACCCGCGAGGATCTTTTTTAGTCCCTTTTCAATATATTTGATGTCTAAAAAATCTGCCGCAGCTGCCAATCCTCCCAGTAAAATCACATTCGCATAGCGTTTGTCGCCAATCTCTTCTGCTATTTCTGTCGCTGGTATCTCAATGGCTGAGATATCTTTACGTTTTATGGGGCGATTGACCAATGATGTATTTACAGCCAAATATCCACCAGGAACGATAAGATTTTCGTATTTGTCTAGCGAGGGTTGATTCATCACGATTGCTGCGCGTGGGTTAAGAACCTGAGCGGAACCTATTTCCTCATCAGCAATGATGACAGTGCAGTTTGCTGTGCCCCCCCGCATTTCAGGGCCGTAAGAGGGGAACCAGGTAACTTCCAGATCGTTTGCTAAAGCCGCATATGATATAACTTTGCCGATAAAAAGAACTCCCTGCCCGCCAAATCCAGCAATAATGGTTTCGTTTTGCATCATAATCTCCTAAATATTAATCTCACTCAATACGGGATGAACTTTGTAGTCCCCAATCGGGTAGTATGGAACCATTTTTTCTTCAAGCCAATTCATGGCATCGACAGGAGACAGATGCAAGTTGGTTGGGCATGTGGACAGGAGTTCGACCATAGAAAAGCCCAACCCGCGAACCTGGGTTTCAAAAGCCATCCGAATTGCTTTCTTTGCTTTACGGATATTTTTTGCGTTGTGCAAGCTGCGACGAACGATGTAACTGGCACCATCTAATGTAGAAAGCAATTCACTTGCTCGGATGGGATAACCCATCTTCTCCACATCTCTTCCGTGAGGCGACGAGGTTGTTTTCATGCCTGGCAGGGTGGTTGGGGCCATTTGCCCGCCTGTCATACCATAATTTGCGTTATTGATAAAGATTACGGTGATGTTTTCACCACGGCCAGCAGCCGCGACGATTTCACCAGTTCCAATTGATATCATATCCCCATCCCCCTGGTAGGTAAATACGATCCGATCTGGTAAAACTCGTTTAACCCCGGTGGCCATGGCAGGTGCGCGGCCGTGGGGAGCTGCGACAAAATCACAATTAAAATATTCATAAGAAAAAGCAGAACAACCAACAGATGCCACACCGATTGTTTTATCGGATAATCCCATTTCGTCAATCACTTCTGCTACCAGCCGATGGGCGATACCATGCGTACAGCCTGGACAGTAACTGGTGATTTTATTTATCAATGTCTTGGGACGTTCATAAACAACTTCCATGTTCTTAATGTCTGCAATAGCCATTTTTACTCCTCTACACTGAAATACTTTCCATTCGTTCCAACCAAAAATCACGCGGGTGCCTACCATCTTTTTGGGGCTCTTTTGAGATTCGTTCAATTTCCTTGAGGATTTCACCTGGGAAAGGTATCACTCCCCCTGACCGCCCGTAGAATTCTACATGGGTTTTACCCTGCACTGCGGTTAATACGTCGTCAAGCATCATCCCAGTGTTCATTTCAACAACCAAGATGCCATCTACCTGTTCTGCAATTTCACTGATAAGTTGTTTGGGGAAAGGGCTCAGGCTGATGGGTCTGATCAAGCCAACTGGTATACCCTTGCTGCGGGCTGTCCGAACAGCGGAAAGAGCAATGCGGCCTGCAGAACCATATCCAACGATTGCTATTTTTGCGCCATCCATGAAATATTCTTTGTATCGAACTTCATTTTTTTCGATCTGCTGCCACCGCCTCATCATTCGGAGGTTTGTTTTTTCCATATCCTCTGCCGCAAAATAGATAGAAGTTTTAACTCTGCGGTCTTTTCCGCCGCGCACTGCCCAATCAGGAATATCTTTTCGGATCTCCAGCATTGGTGGCATTTCCGCGGGTTCCATCATCTGCCCGATGCTGCCGTCGATCATGACAACGCCAATAGTCAGATATTTTTCCGCGAGATTAAACATGTTGTAGGTAATGTCCACGGTTTCTTGTACGCTTGCTGGCGCGAGAACTATTTGGTGGTAATCACCATGTCCGCCGCCGTGTACCATCTGGTTATAATCTTGCTGAGAAGGGACAATATTCCCAAGCCCGGGACCACCCCGAACCACATCAACTAATACTATTGGAACTTCGGTGGCGGCAATATACGATAACCCTTCCATCATCAAACTTGTTCCGGGGCCGGATGTGGATGTCATCACCCGTGCGCCGGTGCAAGCTGCACCATATACCATGTTGATTGCACCAAGTTCGCTTTCGGCTTGCAGGAACGGCCGCCCTAACTCTGGCATACGGTGAGACATATATTCCAACGCCTCGGTTTGAGGGGTGATAGGGTACCCAAAATATGCTTGCAGTCCTGCTCTCACAGCTGCTTCAGCGAACGCCTCGTTTCCCTTCCAGAATTCACGTGTCATAATATACTCCTATTTTTTTGCGGGTTTTTCACGATATACGGTGATGGCGGCTTCAGGACACACGAGAGCGCAGATGCTACAGCCGGTACAACCATCTTCTGCTAGATATGCAGGATGAAACCCGCGTGGTGTGATCTTTTCATCATCTAATGCAATGACATGCTGTGGGCAAGCTTCAACACATAATTCGCAAGCTTTGCAAAGATTTTCATCGACTATTATGGTTCCTTTTAAAGGCATATGAAAACTCCTGTAAAAAAATCGAACAAACTTAGGTTGATAATTATAACAATTTTATAATGGGGAAATTGTTTCTGGTAGTGTCAGTTATCATTCTTAGATAATACAATGTTCCCGATTATTCCAATTTTCAATTTAAGAAAAGGCAAATTACCCTTTGAAATCCCTAATTTGGATATAATCGGGATATTCATTTATGGAAAATCTACATAAGAAATCAGGAAAATATATTTCTATATTGGTTCTCGTACTGATAATAGTATGTTTAAATTCGTGTACGAGGATAAAGGAAAACAGCGCGGAAGAAGCCGCTATAAGCAGTACAAAGGGTGATATAGCCGCAAAAAATACCACTTTCCCGGAAAAGACTGCTACGCTGACACCAAAAGAAATTTCCACGGAAGATAGTATAAGAAGGCGGGATTATCCTGTGATTTCCGTTGATAATGTGGTTGGTTTGGTATTACAAAAAACAATCCACCCATTTTTCCCTGAGGTCGTTCACATAGCTTCTAATGGACGAATAGCGGCGGTGGGGAACCTTTCCGGGATAAGAATAATTGACCTGGATTCCGGCAGTGTTTTAATGCAGGTGGATGGTGCGTTTCCTGATTGTAATTTTGGAATGGACAGATATTTTCAGCTTAATTATGACGGTTCTTTTTTAGCAATCACAACAAAAAAGACGGTCCAGGTTTGGCAGGTCGGCGGCGGCATTGTGTATGAAGTACCATATATAAATAATCACATACTGGACACATTTATTTGTGGTGCGGATATACCACAAATAGCTTTATCTCCGGATGGGATGTTTCTGGCAGAAAGCGGAATGAGGTTCTCTGCGACCGGAGTTGGCAGTTATTTTCGAGTGGTAGATATAAAAAAGAACTCAACTGTTTATGAATGGGATGGGAAAAACGAATCTCCTAATGGCCATTTTTATACTTTTCCTAATCTGGGCTTTTCTTCAGATGGAAAAATACTTCAAACTTTTGATCCATCACGGTTTGATATAAACAGTGATGGTTTTCATACAGCATTTCGCTTTTGGTCAACGGAGAATTGGAGGGAGATTGCTCCCAATTCGAAAGCAGTAAAGGATGCTTTTAACAAAGGTGACCTTCAGTTTGGAGTAACAAAAAACAATTCTATATCCATTATAAATAAAGAAAGCGGGGTTGAACTAGGGACAATAGGAGTTGAAGGATGTGGATGGGAAAACCCCTGTCCAATAAAATTTTCTCATGATGGCAGTAAATCAGCTGTTTTGTTATGGGATAAATCTATGGTGTATAAAAGGAAATCTATCAGTACGCAACTTGAAGTTTATGATATTTCAAATGGTCTGATGATCGACAGGAATTTAACAGTGATACGTAATTTAGATGGAGTAATTATTGGAGATGATGGTGAAATCATAGATTGTGAAATTGCTCTCCTGAGTGGGGAATCAGCATGGTGGACACATCCAAATTATTTCGCGGGATTTCAAATAATTAATGAGAACACAATTGCGTTCACTCCACAAGTTGTTGATTATCGAAATCAACTGATTCTTCCGTACTCGGGCAGTTGCCAAATTCACATGAATGATTTTACGATTGAATGCGACAGCACATTGTCTTTTCGGGATAATATCACTGTAACCGTTAACAAGAAAGAGAGCGGAGTAGAAGTAATTAATCCATCTTTGGGAAAGGATACGCTATTAGCCGAGATAAAATATCCCATAAGTGAATCGGGTAATTTATGGCAATTCAGGTTGCTGGATTATGTCCAAGAAACTGGAACAGGCTTTTTTTGCTTGGATCGGAATCTAAGGGAGGAGACTTGCCTGATCATGGATTTTACTAACAACGAAATTCTACATGAGCAGATTGATTTAGAGGGGTTAATTTATTCTCAGAAAAACGCTACCGCTGCTTTTATAAATAAAGAGGAGAAAGCATTATACATATTAAACGATGAAACCGGCACACTTAAAAAGATGAGGACCTATCGGGCGGTTTCCCTGCCAATAAAACCAGCTTTTCTTTTCGGAGGGGGTGAACTGATTTATTTTGTTCAAAGCCTTGATGGAGCAAGAAATTCATATATCGAAAGAGTCGACACGAGTTTGGGAAAGGTTATTAAACGGTATGATATTGCTGAATTACGGACAAAAGATATATCCTCTATCTCAGTTAATGAAGAAATAGGGTTGTGGGCTGTTTCTGATACATCCGGCAATGTATATTTGATCGATCCTGAAGAAGAATCGGCAGTTTACGTATTTCGAGCAGCGGATGAGGAGATTATTGATCTCGTTTTTAGCCCAGATGAGAAAGCTCTGCTTATGATGGGGGAATCTGGAAAGATATTGATTTGGGCTGTTGGGGAATAAAAAACCGTTGACATGATTAGTCAACGGTTATAGTATTATCAAGTTGATTTTCAGGCAAGCTCAACGACTGCGCCAGCTGCTTCGAGCTTTTCTTTGGCGTCATTTGCGGCTTCTTTTCCTACCTGAGTGAGCACTTTGGCACCAGCAGTCTCTGCCATGTTCTTTGCGTCAACCAATCCAAGACTGGTTAACTGGCGGAGTGCTTTGATCACATCAATCTTCTTTGGGCCAGTTTCCTTGATGATAACGTCGAATTCGGTTTTTTCCTCAACCGCTTCAGCACTGGCACCTGGGGCAGCAGCTGCAACAGCAACAGGCGCAGCAGCGGAAACGCCCCATTCTTCCTCTAAACTTTTCACTAACTCGGATGCTTCTAAAACTGTAAGTTTGCTGAGTTCTTCAGCTAATTTTTTTATGTCTGCCATTTCTAACAATCTCCTATTTATTTATGAATTAAGATTTAACCAGCAGCTGGTGCTGGGGTTTTCTCTGAATAAGCTTTAACCACAGCCGCAACCTGACGGGCAGGTTCGGTAATTGTGCGAACCAATTGTGTTGCAGGTGTTTGAATAAGCGCGAGCAGTTGAGCGCGCATTTGCGGCATTGGGGGTAGTTTAGCGAGGGTTTTTATCTGGTCTATTTCGATAGGTGCACCGTCCATGAAACCACCTTTTATCGTGAAGACATCTGTTGAGCTGGCTTTATCAATGATCTTAGCCAGAGACGGCGCGTCTTCAAATGCAAACGCAACAACTGAGGCTTCATCAAATATGCCTTTGTTCTCGAAGTTAATGTTGCCTAAAGCAAGATTAATCAACGTGTTTTTGACAACATGCAGCTCGCCTCCGATTTCTCGGGCTTCCGAGCGCAGCTCTTGAATGGTTTTTACGGACATTCCGTGATAAGACATCACATAGGCTGCTTTACTATCTTTCAGCCACTTCTCATAACCGGCAATTAGTTCTTTTTTTTCTTGTTTAGTAAACGCCAATGGGTTTACCTCCTTTCATTAAGAATAGTCTTTGCCGTTTTCCGTTCAAGCAAAGACTATCGGTTACTTCTTATTAGTACTCAATCGTCTCCACCTGAGCAGGAAATTATGCTTTTTAGAGCACCGGCTGTCTTTGGTGAAAATTTCATCAAGATTATATCACGCTTATTAGGATATCTCCATAGACAAAGCTTGGTATGGATCAACTTTAATGCCAGGGCCCATTGTGGAAGTAAGAGAAACTTTCTTAACGTAGCTGCCTTTTGCGGCTGCTGGACGAGCTTTCTTGATTGCCGCCATTAAAGTTGCAAAATTTTCTGTTAGTTTCTCGACAGAAAAGGACGCTTTACCGATTGGAACATGGATATTCGCTGTTTTGTCCAGACGGAATTCTACGCGCCCTGCTTTCGCTTCTTTGATTGCACGCGGAAGGTCATCTGCGGGGACGACTGTACCTGCTTTGGGATTGGGCATGAGACCGCGTGGACCTAGTACACGACCAAGTTTTCCGGCTTTTCCCATCATATCTGGCGTAGAAATTGCCACATCAAAATCAGTAAAACCATCTTGTATCTTCTTGATCCACTCATCATCATCTGCCACATGGTCGGCGCCAGCCGCTTTTGCAGCAGACGCGCCTTCCCCCTGCGCGAAGACTAACACGCTGATTGTTTTCCCTAATCCATTTGGAAGAACAACAACATCTCTGAGCTGCTGGTCTGCTTGCCGTGGGTCTAAACCCATGCGCATATGTACTTCGATGGTTGAGTCAAAATTTGTAAATGATGTTTCTTTTACAAGTTCAATCGCTTGTTCAGGTGCGTATAATTTTTCCTGGTCAACCTTTGCTTTTGCTTCTAAATATTTCTTTCCGTGTTTTCCCATTACTGCTCCTTTGTGGTAGTGGCGGGTAATAAATACCCTCCCACGAAGTGATTATTTTTCTACGTCAATACCCATATTCCGGGCGGTGCCCTCGATCTGGCGCATTGCGCCTTCGATATCGACAGCATTCATGTCTTTTATTTTTATTTCAGCTATTTCACGAAGCTGATCTCTTGTTACTGTACCAACCTTGGTGCGGTTGGGCATGTCAGATCCTTTTTCAACACCGGCTGCTTTCTTCAACAACTCGGCAGTGGGTGGAGATTTTAGTATGAAGGTGAATGAACCGTCTCGAAAGACAGATATTTCTGCGGGAATAATGTCGCCGATTTTGCTTTGTGTGCGGGCATTATATTCTTTGCAGAATTGCATAATATTAATCCCATGACCTGCTAAAGCAGGACCGATTGGGGGTGCTGGATTTGCTTTTCCAGCGGGGACGTTCAGTTTTACTATTGCTATTACTTTCTTTGCCATTTATTTACTCCTCAAGTGGTTTTAGCGGGTGAATTGGGTCACCCTCCCACAATCCTCCAAACTTGGAGGTTGTTCATGATCTTTCTACCTGAAGGAAATCTAATTCTACAGGCGTTTCTCGACCGAAGAAGTTTACCATAACAGTAACCTTCGCATGTTCAACGTCAATTTCTGATACTGTACCTCTGAAATCATTGAATGGGCCATTGATGATGTGGACGCGTTCACCCATTTTAAACGACACTTTGATATGTGGGGCTTCTGCTTCCATTCGCTTTAATATTTGTGTGACTTCTTCGGTACGCAAAGGTGTTGGGTCATTGCCCATACCTACAAAACCAGTAACACCAGGGGTGTTTCTAACAACGTACCATGATTCTTCAGTAAGAATCAAATTAACCAGTACATACCCTGGAAATACATGCCGTTCAATTGAGCGGCGTTTTCCGTCTTTGACTTCAACTTCTTCCTGAGTTGTAATAACAACATCGAAAATCATGTCTTTCATACCCATGGTTTCGATGCGTTGTTCAAGATTGTAGCGCACCTTGTTTTCATAACCAGAATAGCAGTGGATGACATACCAAGCTCGACCGTCATCTTCTTCTGAAAATTTCTTTTGTGCGGCGGCAATAATTTCTTCTGCAGAAAGGGAACTTGTCGAATCGTCTTTGGTTTCAGGCGTATCGGTAGAATCAGTTTCTATGGGAAGAGATTCCGCAGATTCTTCTTGCGGTTGATTTTCTTCCAATTCATTTAATTCTTCTTTAACCATTTTTACCTCTATCGGATGAATTTTATCCGAAACAAAACTATTAGGACAGGACCCAGGTAATTAGCCGCGTGAATGCAAAGTCAAAGACGGAAAACGCCGCACAAATGAACAACGATTTTGGTAAGTTTCCAGGCTTCCATAGGCGTTGGCCAGGTTACTTTGCGCAATTCACCAACGGTTTCACGCCACCATTTGGTGATTGCTTTTGTTTTTT